>Ga0233425_10004105_pt1 | contig 25034 bp, 34 predicted proteins | sample Watercolumn_Towu_2_FD_181712 | JGI IMG/M metagenome (GOLD analysis project Ga0233425, IMG submission 181712) | Freshwater microbial communities from Lake Towuti, South Sulawesi, Indonesia - Watercolumn_Towuti2014_140_MG | ecosystem: Environmental > Aquatic > Freshwater > Lake | place... | reverse complement strand
TACTTGATATTAAGTTGGACAAACAAAAATTTATGACAATCAGTGAAGGAATACAAATACTGTTTGACATTGAGAAAAAAAGAAAAGAGAACGTTTTTACTCCACAAACGCTTTGTGTTGGTGTTGCTCGTGCAGGATCAGAACATCCAACAATTAAAGCAGGCAGTGCAGAAGGACTTCTCAAAGTAGATTTTGGTGCTCAAATGCATTGCCTGATTGTTCCAGGGACACTTCATTTTATGGAAGAAGATGCGTTGAGGACATGGAGCACCAAAAAGTATTAATAGTAGTTATATTTATTATATAACTATTAGATTATGAAGGTGAGATTATGATTGTCTGTAAAACGAAACAGTGGGGATCTTCGTTAGGAATTGTTATCCCAAAAAAAGTTGTCAATGAACTTCATTTGACAGAGAATCAGGAAATCGCTGTAGAGCTTCAGCCAAAAACTAATGTACTTAAAGAATTGTTTGGTGCTGGCAAAAGAAAATATGGAAGAACAACTGAACAAATAATAAAAGAAGCAAGAGCTGAAATGGGTGTTGATTAAATGTATTGCTTGGATACCTATGCTCTTTTTGAATTATTTTATGGAAACCCAAAATTTTCAGTTTTTTTCATAGAAAAGAGTGTGATTACAAATTGGACACTTGTAGAATTCTTTAAAACAATGGTCAAAGAGCATGAAAAAGAAAAGGCTGAGTACTGGTTTCGAAAAATGTTGCCATTATGTAAAGAAGTTCCTATAGAAATATTGAAAAAAGCAGTTTTGTTTCAAAGTGAAAATAAAAAAACAAACATACCTTTATTTGATGCAGTAGGATACATGTATGCACGAGAACATGCCCTTCTCTTTGTCACAGGAGACAAAGAATTCAAAGGGCGTGAGGGTGTCTTATTTATTCAGAAATGATTATTCTCTTCTATTTATTATGCAATAAACACCTGTTACGTTTTTTCCTGCTGCAGCCAAATATTGTGTGACATGTTGTGATTCCCTTCCTGTGTGAACAACGTCATCAACAAGTATCATTGCTTCGCTCGTAAGTTCTGTTGCTACAGCAATAAGTCGAACTACATAACAATTATTCTCCTTCTTAATTCCAAAGCCGATGTATTCTGCTTTTGGAACAAGACGCTTAGGATGAAGAACGTAAAATTCCTCATTTTCAGGAGCGTTTACTGCGAAATGTCGTATCCCTAAAATACCACCATAGAGAATGAGACAAGGTGCACTTCCTTGGCGGTATATTTCCTGAGCTATTGGTTCAAACATTCTTTCAATCGCTTCAGGACCGAGGGCACCTACACGCAGTGAAGAGAGTTTTCTCCCATCTACTTCCCGTAACTCAACTTTTTGACAATGCTTGACAATAATCTCTTCGATTCCTTCATACCCTCTTTTAGGAAGGTGATTTAAGGCTTCTGTAAGGAATTCTTGCTGCAACTCCCAACAGCCAGTTAGCTGCTTGAGTGCAAAGTATAACGCAAAACAACCAAAGTCTGGTTTTATGACTCTGTCAAACGTCGATGTGCTTAATTGTCCACCATACCTAAGATCATAGCGAACACTTTCAGGGAGAATAAACATACTCATTTTTGCAAGAAGAGCGATACGGTTTATAAGATTTTCAATAATTCCGCGCAAAAATAACTTCAGCAGTCGCCTGTTTGCCAGAATAGAAACATGGTGCTCCTTCTGGAACAGTGCTTCCCAGAGGAATACAACGTGATGTTACCCCTGCTGTTTTTTCTTTAATTGCTAATTCAAGTGCTTCATCTTCGTAGAAATACACTTTAACCCATTTTTTTTCTTTAATTGCAGCAACAAATTCATCCCAATTTTTTGCATGGACAGTATGAGAGTCAAGATGTTTTTTTGCAGTCTCAAATAATGCATGCTGCAGTGCATCAAGTTGTTTAGGAATTTCCTTTCGAAGAGACACAAGATTCACAGTCAAAATACCGCCTTTTCCATACCCTGCAATGTCTCTTCTTTTCACAACACAGTCATTTTTCTCCAAATCTTTCGGGCCAATTTCAATGCGAAGAGGAATTCCTTTCATTTCCCATTCGTTAAATTTCCAGCCAGGAGAATACTCTGTGCGATCGTCAAGGTGCACACGAATTCCTTCTTTTGTCAAATCACCAACAATTTTATGTGCTGCTTTCAACACTTTTTCTTTGGAATCCTCAAATAAAATAGGAACAACAACAACCTGAACAGCAGCAACTTTTGGTGGCAGAACAAGGCCTTTATCATCGCTGTGCATCATCACAGTTGCTCCAATCAATCGTGTGGAGATTCCCCAAGAACTTTGCCAAGGCAATTCATCTTTCATGTCTTTGCTTTTGAAACTGATGTTAAACGCTTTTGCAAATCCTTGTCCGAGGTTGTGGCTCGTGCCGCATTGCAGCGCTTTACCATCAGGCATGAGTGTTTCAATAGTGTATGTTGTTTTTGCGCCTGCAAATTTTTCTTTTTCTGTCTTTTTGCCTGCAATAACAGGGATTGCAAGTATTTCTTCACAGAGCTTTTTGTATTCCATCAGCATTGCTTGTGCTTCTTTTTCACATTCTGGTTCTGTTTCATAGACACAATGGCCTTCCTGCCAAAGAAATTCTCTTGATCGCAGGAAGAGTTTGCAGTCCTGCACTTCCCATCTGCAAATATTGCACCATTGGTTTATTCGTAATGGTAAATCCCGCCAGCTTCTGATCCAGTGCGAGAATGTATCGTACATGATTGTTTCAGATGTTGGTCGAATTGCATAGCGCTGTTTGTCTTCCCCTTTTGGTTCCACCCATGCAACTTCTGCTTTGAATCCCTTTGCGTGTGTTGCTTCACGTTCAAAAAAAGATTCTGGAATGAACATAGGAAAATATGCGTTTTTGACACCATATTTTGCCATGACTGGGTTAAAATAATCCTGAATTGCTTGCCAGATTGCGTAGCCTCCTGGTCGTATCACCATGCATCCTTTAATTGGTGCATGTTCTGCCATTTCACTTTTGAGAAGCACTTGTTCATACCATTCTGGCATGTTTTCTTCTTTTTTTACTGTGATGCCTTTGTCTTTTGTTTCTTGTTTTGACATTGTTAGAAATAAGTGTTTGGTTGTTTATATAGATTTTGAAAAAAAAGAAAATGAAGAAGAAAAAAAGAAATTAACAAGGATAAAGTCCTTTTGTAAAGTCACAACTACCATTCTTCTTTTGGTGACAACACCATCTAATTTTTTCTTTTTTCTCATCTTTCTTATCATCATCAGAGTCGTCATCTTCATCATCATCATCCTCTTTCTTATCATCATCAGAATCTTCATCATCTGCACTTACTACTATAGGATTAACAGCTTGCCCAGAGAGATCAGTACTCCCTAACGAAACACCCACTCCTTTACTGTTCAAAATCATGACCACAATCCCAACAATTGCCACAATCGCAACAATAGAGAGTAAATACAAATTTGTTTTTTGTTTTTTAGCCATTTTTACACCTCTTTTTTTACTTCTATTACTTCCTTATTGTCAAATAATAATCCTTAACAAACTTCTCCTTCGGGACAACCTTCTTCTTGAACACCTGATTTGTCATCCTTGTCCTTATTATCATCTTTTTCTTCGTTCTTTTTGTCAGCTTCTTGTTTTTCAGCTTCTTTCTTTGCGTCTTCAACTCGCGCTTTATATTTTGCTTCTCGAACAGTGCCGAATTTTCCATCACCTAAATATGCTTCTCCACTTAGATTTTCAGAAATAGTTGCTCCTGTGAACAACATCAATATTCCCACTGCTGCAACAACACCGACAATTGCGACTATGTACATGCTTGCTTTGTCATTATCTAATGCCATATGGACACACCTCTTTTTGAAAAATATCATTTTTTTTAGTTCTTTTGCTATTTAAACCTTTCTGAAATCAGTCATGAAATTCTATTGCACAAACTATTTAAAGAATCAAAAATGCAACATACAACAATGAGTGCAAGTATTTCAAAACAACAGATTGAAGCAAAAATAGAAAATACCAAAGAAAATGCAAAAGAGAGCCATACGATTCTAGAAAAGCTAGAGAAAGCTGTCCAAAAAGAAAGCGAAAAAAATAAAGAAGGCAAAATACAAAAAAAAACAGATGATCACAAGCCAACGCACAACTCCTTGCAGCACGAACCATCTGTTTCTGTTCCACTTTTATCGTTACTTGTCGAAGCGCTAAAAAAAGATAATGATGAAGAAAAAGAAGGCCTTGAAATAATTGCAGAAGAAGTAAGCGATGATGAAACAGCAGATGAAAAAAAGCGTGCAAAGAAAGATGCAATTGTCGCATTGGCAGACAGAATTAAGCGCATGTATGCAACAGAAATGATGCAGGAAGCGTATGCAAAAGCAATGCAGAGCAATTACAATCCAAACGCGCATTATCAGAATAATCAAGGCCCAACAACACCAAACATGATAAGGCCAGTGTATGAACAAGAGGATTACAGTAATCCAGAAAAGCTCAAACCAAAGGAAATAAAAGATGAGAACAGCAAATACAATAAGCTTGCTGGTGGCGGAAAGTATCAGGCGTTTATCATGACAGATCCAAGAGGAAGATTGAATAGTACGTGGGAAATTGTCAGAGTCATGAATGAGTCAGGCGATGGAACATTAGAAAGAAATGATGGCATTCATTATCAAGGCTTGTCTTGATTATGTTCTTAAGTAACATCAAGAAATGAAAATGAAACCAAATCAAAAAATACTCCTTCAGAAGCTAAACTCCTACGCAACAGAGCATCATAATCTCTGCTGGTGTATCCCTTGGGATGAAGCACAATTCCTCCATTTTCTCATAACAATAACAAAGCCAAAATTTATTCTTGAGATTGGAACCTCGATTGGCTTCTCAACAATCTGGCTTGCGAGTGCAGCAGCAGAATATGGTGGAGAAGTGAAAACTATCGAAATAAATAAAGCGCGTGCAGAACAAGCAGAACAAAATATCAAAAAAGCAGAGCTCACCAATGTCACGCTGTTGAAAGGAGATGCAAAAACGATTCTAAGAGACATGAAAGCAGTATTTGATTTTATTCTTCTAGACGCAGGAAAAGAACATTATCTTGAACAACTTCACATGCTGGAAAAAAATGGCTGCATAAAAAAGGGGACAATAGTATGTGCAGATAATGCAGCACTTATTGCAGGAAAAAAGAATCAGAAGTTGAAAGAATATTTAGAATATGTACGAAACTCTGAAAAATATACAAGTAGCTATCTTCCATTTGAGAATGGACTGGAAGTAAGTGTTAAGGCATAATTAACTGTGAAATTTCAAAAAGGAAATAACACAATAATTAAACATTTAAAGCGGAAAAAATTGCTTTTTTTTATGGCATATACTCCTGAAGAGCGGCAAGCACTGCTGAGATTTGTCACATCAGTAGATGCGCCAATCTATGCAGTGAAAGATATTCCTCCTGAAATGTTTGGTGCATTAGGGTCGTATTTCAGCAGAAACCCAAAGGATTTTCGTGATCATATTCTTGACTTCATTAAAGGAACACTGACAGAAGATCCAAATCAGCCTGAAGAAGAAAGAATAAAGCAGCGTGAACAAAATCTCAAAGCATTTCTCACATCGAATTACAAACCATCAGGAGAAGTGCTCAAGGCAGGGATGGAGAAGTCAAGAGATTTCTTTAGTAGATGGTATGGGAAATATGGGCACAAAAGCATTGCAAATGTTGTTTGGCAAGGATTTGTTGGCATAAACCAAAGTCAACTTGTTGCACGACAACTTGCATGGAATCAACTCGCATTCTTCATCGAAATGTCCACACGATATGTGGATTTTAACAATGCAAACTGGTACAGAGACCCAGACATAATGAATTCAGAGTTTGCAGCGTTATACTGCGAAACAATAGAGATGCTGATAAAAACGTACAACTATTTCATTGAACATGGAAAAAGCTATTACAAAAGAAAATATCCTTTTGAAGCATGGAAGCAAAAACAAACAGATGCTGACAAACAAAAAGGAGACAATTTCTTAAACAGAAAATACGAACGGGAAATCGCTGCAAAAGCGTTTGATCTTGCGAGATACCTTCTTCCACAGGCAATGCCAACAAACTTTGCATGGATACTTGACGCGCGATCAACAGAGTTTGACATTGCAAGTTGGAAAGAGCATCCGCTTGCAGAAGTGCGTGATGCAGCAGCAATGATAGAGAAAGCAGGAGGCCAAACACTTCCATCGCTTCTCAAGTACACAGAAAATAATGAATATTATGGAGATAAACTGCAACACTACAATCATGACTTCAGCATACATCAACGGCCAACAGAGCAAAAAAAACAAGTCAAAGTTTTGTATTATCATCCAGGCGCATTGGAGCTTGTTCTTGCACATCTTCTTGCAAATACAAATAGCATCCCATTCAATGACGCACAAAAAATACTGCAGCACAAAACAAAAACAGAAAAGATTGCAATGCTGAAACGGCTTGTCGCAAAGCGAAGCAGGTTTGATGAATGGATTGATACAAGCTTTCAAATGGTCAACATAGGAGTGGAGTGGATTTCTGATGTTGGAGCTGTTCGAGATCTAAGAAGACATCAAAAAAATCAGAGAACTGAAGGCCTTTACACGTTAGATATGGGCTATGCAGTTCCGCATGATGTACGAGCAATGGGAAAAGATGCAGAACAAGTCTACAGAAGAGCCATGGAAGAAACGCATGCAGCAGAAAAACAAATGAGAATAAGGTTTCCCTTCCAAGTGCAGTATATTTTGCCAATGGCAACATTGACAGCATTGCGAATGAATATGGATCTGGATCAAGTGCAGTATATGATTTATACACGTTCAACTCCTGAAGGGCATGAATCATACAGATGGGATGTCTTTCATTTGTGTGAAGAGGTCGCAAAAATCTATCCATGGATTCTTGGCTATGAGGAATATCCAGAGGGAAAACATATTTTTGATGTGTACAAAGAAGCACCGTTGAAAGAGATTATCAGAATGCGAACTGAAGAGACACAGTTGCATCAATAGCTTATAAAAAGAAATAACTATTAAAAGTAGGAATTTTCTCAGAGAGCAAGAGAAGAAAAAAATGACAACGCAAGGAATAGACAAAATTGTAATTAACGCAATTTTTGTTTCTAAAGGAATTGGATCATATGCAACTGTGTACAGTGCAGAGATGGCAAGATGGATAATGAATCGAGTAGTAACAGGATTAGAAGCATACCAAGCAGAATTATCAAAGCGTGATGGACTACAGGCTATTACCCTAGATACAAGAGTTGGTGCACCAGGATATCCGCACGAACAAAGAAGACATGATAATGCAGATGAGGTTCGAGTGTTGATGAAAGAATTTCCTGAATCTCAAGAAGAGTTAGAAGGAATGCTTCCTGGAGGCTATAATGGAAGAGGGCTAGGGTTTGTAGGAACAACACGACTTCGATATGAAGGAGCACAAGAAACAAGAGAATCCGTAAATAACGAGCTTACAAGAAAAGTAGAAGAGTTAGGTTTCAGAAGAGTTTACTAAAACACATCCTGATTCTTCACAAATTCAATATACTCTTTCGCAAGCACAGGCTTTCCATTTTCTAGAACAAATCTGAATGGCAATGAAATCTCTTCTCCTTCCTCAATAGGAATAACTAATTCTTCAATAAATTTAAATTCAGAAAATTTCTTCCCATCCATAATTTTCTTAGCAACATACACTGCAGTGTTCGTACTCATTTGAGGATGTCCTACATTTCGCGATTGTGCATCTATTTTGCTACTCAACTCTTTTTTTGTCCGTTGTTGTGGTGGCCAATCACCTAAAATTCCACCAAACAATAAATAGTCGAATTCCTGTTTATCTTTTGTTTCCAATGTTTTGGAGGCAACAGGATCAAGAACACAAACTCTCTTGAGACCCAATTCTTTTACTGATCGTTGTTCAACCTTTCCTAACACTTCAAGTTTCTTTTTATCTTCTGCCTTTCTTATATTTGTAAAAATTAGGTTTTCTTTTCCAACGATCTCAGATATGTGTGTATACTCAAGCAAACACCAAGCAAAGAGTTCAGGATCCATGTGCTCAATAATGTATTTCATTTAGATCAGCCAGGGAATGAGCGCCTTTACCCTTTTTTTATAATTGATATATTCTTGTCCAAAATGCGCAATGAGCATTTTCTCCTCAATATGAATGCGATAAAGCAGCGCAGGGAAGCCAAGAACAAAACCAACAACAAGACCAAGTAGACTATTGGTGATAAGGAAAAACCCAACAAAAGAAATAATTGCAGCAGTATAAATCGGATGGCGAACATAATTATAAACACCAGTTGTAATAAGCATGTGCTCTTTTTGTAATGCAACGAAAACACTAAACTGTTTTTGTAAAGTGATTCTTGAGTAAATACGAAGTGCATACCCTAAAATGAATAAAATAATTCCTAAATAATAAAATGACATTGAATCATAAAATTCCCAATGAAGTATAGAAAGATCATAGAACGATGCCGCAAGAGTAATGATAGTTACTGCGACAATAATCCAAAAAGAACCTTTATCGAGAGGATGTTTTCTCATAGTATCATTTCTTGTCAAGAAACTCTTTTGCTTTTTTGGCAACTTCAAGGCCAGCATCATGAAGAGATTCCCATGTTGAACCTGCAATATGTGGTGTCAAGAGAAGATTGTCATGCAATTTCGCATAAGAAATAAGTTCACTATCCTGAGAAAGAGGCTCATGAGCAAAAACATCAAGTGCAGCGCCACCTATTTTTTTGTGCTGGAGTGCCTGAACAAGGTCTTGTTCAACAACAACTTCTCCACGAGAACAATTAAGCAGAATTGCTGTTGGTTTCATCAGTGAAAGCTTTTTTTTGTCCATAAAACCCTTTGTTTCATCAGTGAGGAAGACGTGAAGTGTCACAGCATCTGCTTGTGCAAGAAGAGAAGAAAGCTCCGTTTGTACTGCATGATTTTTCTCAAAGTCTTCTTGTTTCAAATAGGGATCGTATGCAAGAATCTGCATTCCAAAAGCCCGTGCACGTGCTGCAATTTCACGACCAATTCTGCCAAAGCCGACAACACCAAGTTTTTTACCTGAAAGTTGTGTTCCAATATATGCAGCACGATCCCATTTTCCATAAAGAAGAGATGTGTGTGCAGCAGGAATTTTCCGAACTAAGCTCAAGAGTAATGCCATTGCATGTTCAGCAGTTGCAGTGGTGTTTGCGCCTTGAAGAGAAATAACTTCAATTCCTTTTTGTTTTGCATATTCCATGTCAATGTGATCAGTTCCTGTTGTTGCAGTTGCGATGACTTTCATGTGTTTTGCTGTATCAAGAAGTGTTTTGTCCACTTTTGTATCCACACGAATTGCGAGAAGGTGATAATCCCCAATTATTTTTATCAATTCTTCTCGAGAAAGCTGCGTAACAGTAACATCACTAAATTCCTTGAATACATCAACTGCGCTTTTATCAAAATATGCAGGTGCTGTTATGAGTGTTTTGTATTTCATATGAATATAAACGGACCTGCGAGGATTTGAACCCCGGTCAGCCGGTCCGAAGCCGGCCGCACTATCCAAGCTATGCTACAGGTCCAATGATAATTATTGAACAGAATGCTCTTTTATAAAAGTTATGAAGAAAAAGAAAAGAAGAGAAAAATAAGGAAATTATTCTGCAGTCTCTTCAGCTGGAGCACAAGCTCCTGCTTTACAAGATCCAGAAGGACAATCGTATGTCTCTCGTGCACGCTTGCCATCCTCACCACAGTAGCTTTCGTAGAGCCTGCCAAGATAGTTTTCATTTTCACTGCAGCGATCATAATCTGTTGTTCCGTGCGCATCAACAATCGTTCCATAGGTATCATAATTCTTTCCACCATCTGTATCTTCACAGCCAGCCTGAGAACCTCCTTCATATGCTGACGTTGTTTGAGCAGTTTCTTCAGCAACAGTTTCTGTTTCAGCAGTTTCTTCTGTTGTTTCCTCTGTTGAAGCACTTTCATCAGCAGCTGTTTCATCAACCGATGCGGTCTCATCAGTTGTTTCTTCTGTGACCGTAGAAGTTGTCTCCACAGGTGTTTCCGCAGTAACTTCTACTTCTGTTGGTGTTTCTGCCGCAGGTGTTTCTGTTACTGCTGAATCTTCAGATCCACATCCTGTTAAAAAGAGGGAAACCAAAGTAACTAAACTACATACAACTAAAAATATTTTTTTCATGACATCATTCCTCCATACTATTTTGATTGTTTGGCTTTTTCGTGAGAACAATTTCAATCGTAGAGACACGAATGTTCTTTCCATCTTCGTTTTCAAAACCTTCGCTTCCAATGTTGATCCCTTTCACATCAATTTGATCTGCAAGAAAACGTTTTGTTGCAACTTCAGAAACATCAACAGCGCGAGAAATAAATTTGCCTCGTGCCTTGACAATCACCTCAGAAGCTTCTTTTGTCGTGAACTGCATGACAATGCTTGTCACATAATTCATGAAAGGTTTATTACCTATGAAGATAGAGTTATCACCTGTCATTAATGTCACCTCTTTTTTTACTGTCGTTAAGCTCTAGTTAATCTGTCGATTTTTGCATGATCCGCGTCACGTATCCTGCAACAGTATTTCTGATTTTTTTGGATTTTGTATCCACGTATTTTGAAACAAGTTCCTTGTTTTCTGCAAACGTTTTTTTGAATGCAGTAGGATATGCTTTTACTAACTGACCTGTTGCTCTTTTAATCGGCATTGTCTTAATTCTACCCATGTCATCAATCCTCGTATTATATTTGTTTCTATGCAAGAACAAAAACACCTTTATAATTGTTTCTATTTGGAGATACTGTCTTCGGAAAGCAAAATTAATATAGCACTTCTTTCCCAACAGAGCTATGGGCACAAAAAAGAAAAGCAGAACACAAAAACCAATTCGCATTACCATCTCTGGTGAAGCAGGTTCTGGAAAAAGCACTGTCGCAGATATCATTGCAAACAAACTCAAACTCAAACGGCATTCTACTGGGGATTACATGCGCACGATGGCAGCTGCAAGAGGAGTCACCATTATCAAGCTGAACAAAATTGGAGAAACAGATCCAAGCATTGATAAAGAACTTGATGACTGGCAGAAGAATCTAGAAAGAAAGAAAGAAGAATCATTTGTCCTTGATTCACGCCTTGGGTATCACTTTATACCTTCATCCATCAAAATTTTTCTGGAAGCAGACATTAACGTTCGGGCACAACGAATCTACAATGATCAGCGGCTTGTGGAAGAGAACACAACACTTAAAAAAACAATAGAAAACATAAAAAAACGCCAGCATCTCGAACGAGAACGATACAAGGAAAAGTATGGAATTGATTATTTGGACTTCAGCAAGTATGATCTTGTGCTTGACACAACAAACATGAATCCTCGAAAGGTTGCAGAAAAGATTATCGTGTTTGTGAACCAGCACCAAAACATTTAAAAATAAGCGTCGAATATCCTCTTACTATTCCTAGATTCTCCGACGAAAAGAAACGTAAGATAGTGTGCGGAAGGATAAAGGCAAAAGAAACAGAAATCAGGAACTATCCGAGGGAAATGACGATGCAAACAATCAAAGAAAACGATTTTGTTGAAGTGGAATACACTGGAAAAATAACTGAAGGAAACATTGTCTTTGATACAACAAGTGAAAGTGAAGCGAAAGCAGCAGGAATATACAATCCGCAAACACAGTACAAACCAATGATTATTTGTGTTGGTCAAGGCCATATTATCAAAGGAATTGACAATTTTATTGTTGGCAAAGAGTTAAACAAAGAGTATACGATTAACGTCAAGCCAGAAGAAGGATTTGGAAAAAAGCGCGCGGATCTTTTACAGCTTATCGCAACACCAAAGTTCAGAAAACATGGCGTTAATCCTGTTCCTGGATTGCAAGTCAACATTGACAACACAATCGGGATTATCAAAACAGTCACAGGTGGGAGAACATTGGTTGATTTCAATCATCCATGCGCTGGAAAAGAGTTAACATACAAGGTAAAGATCACAAAATTTGTTACTGATACAAAAGAAAAAGTTAAGGCATGTGCAACAATGCTTCTAGGTTCACAGCTCATCCAGAACGTTGAGGTTAAGGATAAAAAAGCTGAAGTAACAATACCTATGAAATTCCCACAAGAGATTGAAGAAAAAATAACAGACAGCATCAAGAAGACAGTTCCTGAAATAACAGAAGTAGTGTATCATGAAAATGCAGAGAAAAAGCAGGAAAAAATAGAAAATATTTAATAGAGTGAAATCCTAAAAAAGGCAAGAGGCGCCAAACGCCAATGGTCTACAGAAAAAAGAGGAGATGCACATGGATGACACACAAGGAACAAGAGAACAGCGATTTGAAATAAAAACACAGGATCAACAACAATCACAACCAAACATACAGCATAATCCAAAAACATTGGGAGAATTCAAAAGAGGAACACAGGAAATTCAGAACATTGATGCAGAATTAGAAGAGCTCCTCAAACGCCAGCGAGCAACAATTAAAGTTGTTGGCTGTGGTGGTGGTGGAAATAATACCATCAATAGAGTCACAGAAGTGGGAATTGAAGGAGCAGAAACAATTGCGATTAATACAGACGCGCAAGATTTATTGTACACAACAGCAGACAAGAAGATCCTCATTGGCAAGGAACTCACCAAAGGCCTTGGTGCAGGATCAATGCCACGAGTGGGAGAAGAAGCTGCTGTAGAAAGTGAACATGACATTAAAGACAAGCTCCAAGGAGCAGATATGGTGTTTATCACCTGCGGTCTTGGAGGAGGAACAGGAACTGGTTCAGCTCCTGTTGTTGCAGAAATTGCAAAAAAACTTGGCGCGCTTACTGTTGGTATCGTCACCATGCCTTTTGCTATGGAAGGCAAACGTCGATATGAAAATGCGCTCCTTGGCTTAGAAAAGCTTGAAGAAAATGTGGATACACTCATCGTGATTCCAAATGAGAAGCTCCTCGAACTTGCACCGGATTTGCCATTGCATACTGCGTTCAAAGTTGCGGATGAGATCCTCACCAACGCAGTAAAAGGGATTGCAGAACTGGTCACAAAAGCAGGGCTTGTCAACCTTGACTTTGCGGATATCCGAACAGTCATGGGCAACGGCGGTGTTGCGCTGATTGGTGTTGGAGAAAGTGACAGTGATAATAGAGCTGTTGAAGCAGTGGAAAAAGCAATTAACAATCCGTTGCTTGATGTGGACATTTCAGGAGCAAATGGCGCATTGATTAATGTCTCCGGTGGCCCAGATATGACATTGGAAGAAGCACGAAGAATTGTAGAAACAGTCTCTGAAAAGCTCGATCCTGATGCGCGAATAATATGGGGCGCACAAATATCAGAAGACTTAAATAAGATCATTAGAACAATGTTGATTGTCACAGGCGTCAAGTCTGCACAGATTTTTGGCAAGACGCATAAAGTGGCAGAAAAAGGAAGAAAAGAAATTGAGCATGAATTAGGAATTGAGTTTGTACATTGAAATAGAGGGAGAGTTATGGAAGAAACACAACAAGAACAGATCAATACTGGGTGGACAGCAAAGATACAGCGCTGGTTTCAAGAATACAAACGTGTCTTACTTGTCACAAAAAAACCAACAAAAGAAGAATTTATTACAATAGTGAAGATCTCTGGACTTGGAATCCTACTTATTGGGCTCCTTGGATTTATTGTACAGATGGTCGAGTACATGCTATTCAAATAACGCAAATTTCAAAATAAGTAATTTAGGTGAAAAAATATGAGTGAAATGGATGTAATGGAACAGTCAAAAGAAGAGGTTGTTGTAGAAAAGAAAGAAGAAGCAAAACAAGAAGGATCACACATTTTTGCATTGCGAACTACTGCGAATAGAGAAGATCAAGTTATAGATTTTATTACAAATAATGTGAGCAAAAAGGGGATGCATGTTTTTTCTATAATTAGGCCGCATGGAATGCGTGGTTATATTTTCATTGAAGCAGCAAGCAGATCAGATGCAGAGCAAGCCTGCTTTAACGTACCATATGCACGAGGGATTTTGCCAAATGAAATCCAATACAAGGAAATCGAACACATGCTCGAACAAGTTAAGCAAGTCATCAATATTGAAAAAGGAGACATTGTTGAGTTGATTAGTGGTCCGTTTAAACGAGAAAAAGCAAAGATCACACGAATTGACAAGACAAAAGAAGAAGTTGTTGTTGAATTACTCGAAGCAGCAGTTCCTATTCCAATCACTGTGAAGTTGGATGCTGTCAAAGTTATCAGGCGAGATACTGAAGATCAAAGTGGTGCTGCAGAGCAATCACGAAGATCAGCAGTTGATGATGATGATATGTGAGTAATAGAAAGAAATGACAAAAAAAGAATGGACCACAGAAAAAATAAAAAATCTTTGTTTGGAGGGATTAGCTATTTCTGAACAGACGATTAAGGCATGTGCAGAGTGTGGAAAAGAAGAAGTAGATAACGGAGATCCCATCAATACTGCAACTGCTGCAGATGTCGCTGTTTCTCACGCGCTTCTCAAGCATTTTGAAACATCAAAAATTCCTGCAATTGTGCATAGTGAAGAATCTGGAAAAAAACAATATGGCACAAACCCGGAATTTCTCATTGGCTTTGATGATATAGATGGAACAGAGAATTGGCGCCGAAGTGAAGGCATCATGCCATACACAACAATCATTTTTGTGTATGATAAACAAAAACCGCGATTTGAAGATGCACTTGTTGCAGCTATGTTGGAACACACGTCTGGCCATATGTGGCTTGCTGTTCGTGGTGAAGGTTGTTATTTTAAGAAAAAAGAATGGCAAAACTTTCAAAGATGTGAAACGTCAGGACAGCAAACACTGAGTCGTAAAACAGCAGTTCGTTTAGATCTTTATGCAATGAGAGAAGATCCTGCTGTAATTACAGCACTTGTTGAAGCAGCATGGGTCAAGGATGCAGGATCCTCAGGATATCACCTTGCTGCTGTTAGTAATGGCTGTAGTGATGCATTTGTCAATAGTGCGTGTAAAGGCCATGAGTTTGGTGCAGGATATTTGTTGATAAAAGAAGCTGGTGGTTTTATCGTTGACAACAAAGGATTGCCTTATAATAAGAAACCATTTGATTTTGATGAGAAATATAACATTGTCTGTACAGCAACAGAACAACTTGGGCGAGCAATTCTTGCAAAAATGAAATGAAAATGGATAACCCCTTAGAATATTTTCCTAAAACAATATAAACTAAGAAGTTGTTCAAATAATAAAATGAAGCTTCCACTATTCATCACACAAATGAAGCCAGAGCTTCGCTATGGACTGATCATAGGTCTCGGCGTTTCGATCTGGGTGCTTCTTGAATTTCTACTCGGCTTTCACACAAAATATATGGAAATAGGACAATTTAGCGGATATCTCTCTGTCATTATTCCAATCCTCGCATTGTATTATGGACTTACAGAAAAATATATCCATGAACCAACAATCACTTATTGGCAGACGGTCAAAGCTGGAATGACAATGGTGATTATTGCAGCAATAATTATTTCTTTATTTATGGCACTTTACAATACAACAATTCATCCAGAGTGGGTTGAAGAAGGCATTGCCTATGAAAAACAATATTTAATAGAAATGAATGCAACAGCAGAAGAAATTGCACAGGCAGAAGAGGCACTAAAAGTCATGTTCAGTACAGAAGTCCAAATGATTGGCTCATTTATTGGTGTTGTTGTTCAGGGATTTTTTCTTTGTTTGTTAATCAGCTGGTTAATAAGAAGGAAGTAGTAACCTTTAAATATACATACACATTCGTGTGTATAAAATGTTAAGCAAAAAGGATATTATTGAAATAAACAAAACATTCCACACAGGAAAGCTATCAAATGAAAGCAGTCTTGACTTTGCACTCAGTCACGTATATCGCTCAAAAAATTGGCTGAAGACAGCAGCAATTTTAAGCAGAGCGATATTAATTGACCATGTCTTTGAGGATGGAAATAAAAGAACAGCTGCTGGCACAATAATGACAATTATGGAGATGAACAAGATTGCATTTTCTCCAGCAAAGATAGACAATCTTGTTATTGACATTACAAAGAAAAATATAAGCAAAATAAGAGATGTAGAAAAGGTGATCGTTCGTGGCAGAGAGTGAATTTTTACAAACATTCAGAAAGATACACAAAGAGTATCCTGAAGTATTCGATGCACTTGAAGAATACGACAGAACACGCCGATTAAGAAAAATTTCTTACAAAGAGCGTGCAAACTTTACAGTAGATGCGCGAATCTTAAGAAATTTTCGAAGCTATTGCACTGCTCATGGGTACAGTATGTCTCGACTGCTTGAGAATTTCATGAAAGAGAAAGTTAAAGCATGAGCAAAAGCAAGTTTTAAATACAAAAACAAATAAAAGAAAAAGAGGTGAACCGAAATCGACGTCGATGCAACATTACGATTAATGAATTATATCAAGCAGCAACATGCAAAAGGTTTTACGAGAGAGGAGATTCATGAACAGTTATTAACTGCAGGATGGGAAGAAAAGACAGTAGACAAATATTTAGGCCAGACATTGGCAAAAGAGCAAACCTTTGAAGAAAGCAAAGAGTTTGTTGAACTTTTTGCACGATATGGAAAATTTCTCACAGAAGGAGAAGAAATAAAGTTCAAGTACAATATTGGAATGTATATTGCAGTTATTACGACAAAGCGCTTGATTTTGCTCAAGAAATTCCCAAAGGCACTTGTTGAATTTAATCTGGAGAACATAGAGATTGTCGAATATTACACAAATATCAAGACAGTAAAAGCAGCATGGGCAGCAGCATATCTTGTTGGATCTGTTCTTTTTTATTTCTTCAACGATATTTTATGGAACAGGTTAACGCTCTTGATTCCTATCGCAGACAAATTTCTCAATATTCATCCATTTTTTGACTTGAACGTTATCGCGTTGATTATTCTTGGCTATTGTATAACCACAGGTATTATTGACCTTACACACTTCATTCTTTCTTTTATTGGGAGAGTTCGTGTCATGCCAAAAGGAATTGGTCCAACAGATATTATTTCGCAAATGACACCGGAAGTCGAGCAGTTTATTCAGACAATGCAGGAGAGAATGGGCTATAAGAAAACAGCAACACCCACAAATCCTCAATAATAACCCATAAGAACGCCTGGATAAATCAATGCACGTTCAATCTCTGCTGTTGCGCTGAAGAGCGGAAGATTATCCCACGTGACTGTTTCTCTTTTTGTGACAATCGTTTCTGGTTCTTTTGCTCTCTTTTTCTTCTTCTTATCAGGGCATTGAAGGTGAGTTACATCCATCCAGTATACTGGCCTCTCAAATGCACCAATCGTGTAATGATAATCAATATTGGTCTGTGCAATGCACGCTCCAGTTTCAGGATCTTTTTCTGTGATCAACGCTTCATCAAAGACATTGTGGCCTTCAAATTTGATCCCTGTAGTATATTTGAACTTTTTTACCACTACTTTTGTCTTCTCAAGTTTAAAGATGCTGTCACTCTCCTCACTAAAATCATAGATTTCTTTTTCAATGTATGTTATATTTCCTCGTGCATCCATTCCATAAACCATATGAAAATTTTCAGGTTCATTGGGAGTCATTACTGCCGCTGCTGTTTTGTCATACTGAAAGCGTTCAAGAATTCTATATTCTATTCCACGTTCCTTTTTCAGATATCGTGATGCAGCATAAAAGTGAATTTTACCTTTTGAAGGTTTCTTTTGAGCATACGCAACCATCAGTGCGCCTGTTTCTGGATTGGTGTCAGTGATTTCTGATGCAACCTTGCCTACAATATACGTTGCTTGTTTAGGATGATCCACGTGATAAACACCTGCTCTTAGCTGATCTGTGAGTGTGAATAATGCAGATTCGCCAAAATCTCGCTCTACAATCTCTTGTTCGAGAAGTGTTTTGCCATCTGGAGAATAGGTTCTGGAATCAACAAATCTGCTATCCTCGCCGTGATAATTTTCTGGACGATTGATAGGAGAAGGCTCTTCATACGAAAAATAAATATTTCCTCCTTCTGTCCATTGGCATTGCATCCAGACATTATCTGCAAATACTGGTCGTGGTTCCCCCCATATTCGTCGTTCGTAAGAATACGTGACGACTCCTTCTTCATTTCTGGAGAAAGAAGCTTCTGCGATTTTGTACCTCACAAGGCCATTACTATCCGTAAATCTAGCAAAATAGCCAATGTTGTTTCTGCACACTTGCGGGATATCAAAAATTCCTATCTCTGCCTTTTGTTTTTCTGCTGCGATAGCTGTCGCTGCTGAAAGACAAACCGCTGCTATTCCAAGGATTACTCTCGTCATTGCTTCAAGGAAAAGGGAAACATATTTAAATTTTGTCCTCACTCTGTAAGAATAAAAATAAGAGTCTATGAACAAAAACCTTTATAAATCACCTCTTTTTCTTATCACTAATCCCGTAGAACTACAGTCCTGTTGGAACGTAGAAGGGTAAAGGTGAATGATTTGGAAAAAGCAAAGATAGCAGATGTACTTAAGAAATTAAAAGCAGATTCTAAGAAAAGAGCATTTAAGCAGAATGTTGAAGTCATATTTACACTCCAGGGATTAAACCTCAAAAAAACAGAAGAGCAGATTGAATTTTTCGCAACACTTCCTCATGTCAGAGGAAAACCAGTGAAAGTATGCGCACTTATTGGTCCAGAGCTGAAAGAAGAAGCAACAAAAGTGTGCGACAAAATTATTCTTCAGCAAGAATTTGCAGAATATGCAGCTGATAAAAAGAAAGCAAAGAAACTTGCAACAGAGTATGATTTTTTTATAGCGCAGGCAAACATTATGGCACAGATTGCAGGAGCATTCGGGAAAGTTTTGGGTCCGCGAGGAAAGATGCCAAACCCAAAAGCAGGATGTGTTGTTCCACCAAAAGCTGGCTTAAAGCCACTCTATGATAAACTGCAAAAAACATTGAAAGTCAGTGCAAAACTTCAATTGCAAGTGCAGTGCAGAATTGCAAATGAAGAAAATAGCGAAAGTGAAATCGTAGACAATATTGAAGCATTGCATAGCCAGCTTGTGCAGCATTTGCCACAGCACGATGCAAATGTCCGAGCAACATACATGAAATTAACTATGTCAAAACCAATTAAGGTGGTATAATGAACGAAAAACTGTCTTCAAATCAAAAAGAGAAACATGCAACAGTAGCAGAATTCAGCAAACTTTTGGAGGAATACCCAATTGTTGGCGTTGTCAACATGAGTAACCTTCCAACAAAGCAGTTGCAGAATATGCGTGCACAATTAAGAAAAACTGTGGTGCTGCGAATGACAAAACGCCGATTGATGAAAAAAGCAATCGAGCATGCGCAAGCAAAAAGAGTAGGAATTGAAAAACTTATTGTACATATGGAAGGCATGCCTGCAATGATTTTCACAAAAGACAATCCGTTTGCGTTGTGTAAAAAGCTTGCAAAGAACAAGTCAACTGCTCCGGCAAAAGCAGGGCAGATTGCACCAAAAGACATTGAAGTCAAAGCTGGTCCGACAAGTTTTGCACCTGGCCCAATTATCGGAGAATTAGGATCAGTGGGATTAAAAGCAGGAATTGAAAATGCAAAAGTAGTTATCAAGACAGATGCTACTGTTGCAAAAAAAGGCGATGTGATTAGTGAAAAACTCGCAGGCATTCTCATGCGACTGGGTGTTGAGCCAATGGAGATTGGTCTTGATTTAACAGCAGTGTATGAAAATGGAAACATATTCACAAAACAAGTCTTAGCAATTGACGAAGACGAGTATAAGAGCAATATCGGCAAAGCAGGTCGATGGGCGTTGAATCTTGCTGTTGAGATGGCATATCCAACAAAAGACACAACACCGCTTCTTGTACAAAAAGCATTCAGAGATGCAAAAGGCTTGGGCGTGACAAGAGGAATTATGGCAAAAGAGCTTGTGGGAGACATCTTGGCAAAAGCAGAAGCAGAGATGCATGCTCTCAAAAATGCCGCAAGTTGCTAATTTAGAATTTTTTAGGAGGAAAAGAAAATGGAATACGTATATGCAGCAATGTTACTGCACAAAGCAGGACACAAAGTAGATGAAGCACATGTCAAGAAAGTTTTGGAAGCAGCAGGAGTGAAGGTTGACGAAACACGAGTCAAAGCACTTGTTGCAGCGCTTGAAGGCGTCAACATTGACGAAGCTATCGAAAAAGCAGCAGCTGTCGCAACAGTAGCAGCACCTGCAGCAGGACACGCTCCAGCAGCAGAGAAAAAAGCTGAGAAGAAAGAAGAAAAGAAAGCAGATGAAGGAGCAGCAGCAGCTGGCCTTGGCGCACTTTTCGGATAAAATTAAAAAATCTAACATTCACTTTGTTCATGAAGATTTTTTTAAAAATTTTCCAAGAGTGAAGTGAATGTTGAAATTTTTTGTAGACACAGAACAACGACGGGAAACACATGCAAGAACAAGACATTCCTAAACCAGAAGAAGAGCCTATTTCTCAACCTAAAAAAGAAAGTAAAGATGTTTCTGAAGTAAAGAAGGAGATTCAGGAATTAAAAACAAAGCTCAACGAGCTGAACACAGAAAAAGAAAAGTGGTTTGCAACAAGAGAAGAATGTTCAAAACAGATCAAAATTGAGATTCAGAGGATAAAAGAATCGCTCAAAGTAAGAAATGAGCTCAGTAGTGCAGTTCGTGAAGAGAAAAAGAAGCGTGATGAGCTCAATAAAGCAATTGCAGAGAAAATAAAAGGGATTAAAGAAACCAACCTTCCACAAAAAGAAGAGAGTAAAGGAGAAAGAAGAGTGCACCCTGAAGAGATCAAAAGACAAATGCACATTCTCGAAAAAAAAGTAGAAACAGAGGGTCTTTCTTTTGAAAAAGAGAAGGAAATGATGAAAAAAATAAACAGCCTCAGAAAGCAGTATGAAGAAGCGAAGAAAGTAGATGAAAGCAGAGGAAAAGCGAGGGAATTATCGAAAGAGATTGTTGATCTGAAAAAACAGGCAAATGAGTTTCATAAAGAGATGCAAGAAAATGCGAGAGAGAGTCAAAAAAAGCATGAAGAGATGGTTACTGAATCAAGAAAGATTGATGAATTAAAAAAGAAAGAGAAAGAAGCACATGAAAAGTTCTTAGGTCTCAAGAAACAGTTTAATGAGTTGAATACGCGATTGAAAGAATTGCTCCCTGCAATGCATGAATTTAGAGAAGGGCAGAAGAGAGAGTATGTTCAGAAACAAAAACATGCAGAGCATGAAAAACAGAAGACACTCGCTGAACGCGCAAGAAGTGTTGAAGAAAAGCTAAAATCTGGCGGTAAAAAGAATAAATTGACGATGGAAGATTTAATTGCGTTTCAGGGTTTAAGGGATTAAAAGTAACAAAAGATATTATCGGAAAGAAAAAATCTACTTCTCTCTATGCTGGTGGTGGAGGAGTATATTACAGAAAAATAATCTTCTTTTTTGAAAAAAACACCACAAAGATAATCAATAACTACCTCATCTCCACACCTTTGAGCTGTTTTGCAACCTTAACAGCATATGACAAACGGTCTGGATTATCAGAATAAATAGTAAACAAGCGTTCACCGTGCTTCACATGATCTCCTTTGTGATGATACAAAAACACACCTGCTTCCTGATCATGTGGCGCACCCGCGATACGTGCAATTTTGTTCATAACCCCATTATCAATATGTGTAATCAGACCGCTTTTCAAAGCAGAGAGAGTGTACTGCTTATGAGCAAGACGAATTTCTTCTGGCTTTTTTTCTTTGCCTCCTTGTGCTTTGATAATATGAATAAATTTCGCGTATGCTTTACCAGTTTCTAAAATTTCTCGAGCCATTTCTTCTCCTTTACCCTTCTGAGCTTTTCCAGTGAGTTCCAATAAAGTTCCAGCCATAGTAATGGATTTTTCCTTCAGAAGCAAAGAGCCCAAAGAAGAATTTTTCAGTGTCCAAAGCACATCGCGCGCTTCAAGTGAAGGACCTATCCCATTACCAACTGGTTGGCTTCCGTCTGTAATAACAACAGCAATTTTCATGCCCAGCATATGGCCTAAGTCTTGGAACTTTTTCTGCAGTGTTCGTGCATGAGAAATATCCGGAATTTTTGCACCGCGGCCAACAGGAATATCAATCAGCACGTGTGTTGAGCCAACAGATTTTTTCTTTGCCATAATGCTTGCAAGTAACTGGCCTGTTGGATCAAGAGAGACAGGGTGTTCTACTTGAATTATTTTATCATCAGAGGGAGCAAGACTCATTGCCCCGCCCCAAACTAAACAGCTGTTTGTCTTTTGAACAATCTGTTTCATTTCAGTGAGAGAGAACACAACAGGACAAAGTACTTCAACAGTGTCTGCTGTTCCTGCAGCGCTCGTGATAGAGCGAGAAGATGTTTTTGGGACAGTCAATCCTGCAGCAGCAAGAATAGGAACAACAATCATGGAGGTTCTATTTGCTGCAACACCACCGATACAATGTTTATCAACAATAATTTTCTGAGGAAGTTTTAAAACATCTCCTGTGTTTACCATTGCATGAGTAAGATCAGTAACTTCTTTCATAGAGAGTTCGTTGAGATAGCACGCAGCAACAAAGTACGTAATTTCAATCTCAGAGAGATTTCCTTTTGTAATGTCTGAAACAATGGAAAATAACTCCTGTTTGGTAAGCCGCTGCCCAGCTAATTTTTTTTTGATATAATGAATAGAAATAGGTTTATTTGCAGTCGTGATGTCAACAATGTCTCCTGTTTTTACACCGAGAATGTGCTGCGCTTCAAGAAAAATACCAATTTCTCCGCGACAGATCATGTGTTTTTTATGATTCTTTTTTTCCCCATTGACACGGCCAATAACATCAACTGTTGCAACAACCTTTTTTCTCCCGAATGTGAGAAGAATCCTATCTTCAGGCCGCAAATCCATGTGTGTCGCATCGCGTTCACAAAGAACTGCAACAACAATATCACCAGTGCCTATCGGAAGATTTTTTACTTTTAATTTCATGGGGGAACCTCATGCTCGCTTCTTTAATTGAAGAAGCTTTTCTTTTTCATAAATTTTGATGAGTGTGAACAGCACAGCTAAAATGATGGGTCCAAGGAAAAAACCAATAAATCCGAACAACGAGAGGCCCCCAATGACACCAAGAAAAACGAGTGCAGGATGTAATTTTGCCTTATCACCAATAATTTTCGGTTTGAGTAAATTCTCGATGGCACTAAGGACTGCGATGCCAAAGACCGCAATAATGACTCCTTTTCCTAGAACAGCGAGTGAGCCCAATTGAATGCCGGTAATGATGAAGTAAGTTGCAAGAGGTGCCCACACGAGTGCTGGTCCAAAAAAAGGAATGACTCCTAAAAATATGATAAAAGAACCGAGAAGCAACGCATGATCAACACCAATAATCCAAAAGCCTAAAGCAGCGAGAACTCCCTGAAGGACAGCGATAAACACCTGACCAAAAACAACTGCATCAGTGGTTTCTTTGAGTGTATGAATCAAATAATTTTCGTGCTCGAGTTTCATGGGAAGGAAATTTTTGACAGTTTCAAAAAGCTTTTTTCCATCCATAAAAAAGAAAAACATAAGGAAGAGCATAATAAAAAATTCTAGAAATTTGGAAGGAAGTGTAGAGAGTGCACTAAAGAAAGCAGTAGTAAACTTGTTTCCGACGCTGAGCAAGGAATTTTTAAAAAAATCTTGAAGCAATGAGCGATCTTCAGGTGTTAAAAGCGATGCATAAGTCTGGCAAAAGTCCGTATTTCCGCTGGTACATTCAAACAACAAAGGGTCAGAAACAAATTGTTTGACAACACTGTATTGTTCTATACCTTGTTGGGAGAGTGCGTGAAGAAGATAAACTAAAGGAGCGCTGAGAACCAAAAAAACGAGAATAAGGACAGTGAGTGAACAGAGATATTTATTGTGGATCAATCGAGCATTAAAAAAATTATAGACAGGAGAAAAGACATAGACTAAAATGATTGCAGTGATAATAGTAAGCAATAACGGCTTCACAAGGAGATAGGATATATACAACACAAAGAGAAACAAAATACTTAATGCATATTTAGAATATTGTGCAACGTTTATAGCGATCACCCTTTTTGTTCATTCTTTTTAGTGGAAAGTTATATTTAAAACTATTTACTTTTCATGGCTCCAACCGTTGTATCTCCAAGGCATCAAAATCTTTATCATAACTAAGAATAAAATTACAGTCATGACTTTTTGCAGTAACATAATGAAGGAGGTCAAGAATTTTCAGTTTTTTATACTTCTCTGCTTTTTTTACTGCTTCAAACAATACATTAATATCAGCATCAATAATAGCGATATTTGATTTTAAGAGGCCTTTTATTGCTCGTATCGCAAGATCCCTGCTTGTCTGCAACTCTATAATATGAAACGCTTCAATAAGGTTTATTGTGTTTGTAACTCCACCATCTCGAATTGCCTGTTGGCATGCGTGTTGATGTTCATTGTTGTAAAATGCATACGCAAAAATGTTACTATCAATGTATTTCATGAAAACATCCTCTCATTGAATTCATCCATCTGTTCTGCGGTAAGCTTTTGTTTTGGTTTAATTTTTTTTGATGCTTCGAAAAGAATCTCAAGATCATCACCAAGAGGTTTGAGAATTATCTTTTCTCCTGTCTGCTCTATTTCAAGTCTGCTTCCAATATGAAGTCCAAGCGCATCCCTAATAGAAGCAGGAATTGTAATTTGCTGTCCTTTACTCAGTGTTGCTATCATAATAATCACCCTTCATGAATCATGAAGCATGAGCTTGTATATAAAGATATCTATCCGTAGAACTCTTTATATACATGTCACATACACATACACAGATGGCAACAAAAGGCAGTATTATGGATTTTGTGGGTAAATGGTTATCACTATAATCGCATCCCTGAAATAAAAGTTCTCGTG
>Ga0233425_10004104_pt1 | contig 25035 bp, 22 predicted proteins | sample Watercolumn_Towu_2_FD_181712 | JGI IMG/M metagenome (GOLD analysis project Ga0233425, IMG submission 181712) | Freshwater microbial communities from Lake Towuti, South Sulawesi, Indonesia - Watercolumn_Towuti2014_140_MG | ecosystem: Environmental > Aquatic > Freshwater > Lake | place... | reverse complement strand
GACGGCGGCCACCTCGGCGGCGGTGGCGGGCCTCGGCAACGGCTGCTCGTCGGCCTGCGCGGCTCGGTCCTCAGTGAATCGGGCGGGACAGGGCGGGGGCCAAGTGTCGGCCAGCCGCTCGGCTGCCGGGCCGGCCGCGCTATAGATCGCGGCCCGAGCGTGGAGTGGCCCGTCGTCAAGGTCCGATGATGCGGACGCGCCTCCGTCCGGGTGAAGGACCGCGCCATTCGCGGTGCCGAACAACACGAGGGCCGCTTGAACATGGCCGGATTCGTGCAAGCAAACGCGCCAGCGGTCGGCCGCGGCGGCCGTCGCCCCCCCGTCTGGCGATTCGACGCCTTGGGGCAGGTTCGGCGGGGTCCGCGCGGCCTCGCTGGCCCCCGTAAGAGGGGTCTTCGTTGGCATCGGCGGGCTTGGCGGGGCATCCTGGCCGGCCGGCCCGGCAGGAACGGCGGGGCGGTACCGTCCGGCGGCCACGGGTAGCTGGCGGCCCGGTGGGTGGCTGGATTGGCCGTTTTCTGCGGGCTTTTCAGGGGTTGCCATGGGGGAATCCGATCTACGGCGATAGTCACGGCGGGGAAAGAAAGTCAGTGTTGACGGTCGATGGTTCCCCGGCCCCTCGGGGACGGGAGGCGGCTGGGAGTACCTTTTTACCCCCCGGGGGGGTGCAGGGTGGGCAGGGTTGCTCGGCCTGTGGGCCGACCGTGGTCGATCCCCGGGCAATCGCATCGGTGGCGACACAGACCCACACGGCGGCCGCACGGCCGGACGATGTATGGCGGCGGCGGCCGCTGTCGATCACAAGGCCGGCGTCCCGCAATTCCACGCGGCGGGCTCGGCTGGTGCTTTCCCGCGCGCCCAGCCGGGCGGCGATTTCCTCATCCGTCGCGCCCACGTCCCCGGCGTCCCGGATCACGTTCAGAACCTGGCCAGCCAATCGACCGAGAAACGGGGCGGCGGCCCGGTAGGCTTCACGCCTGGTGTTGCTCCAATCGGGAAGGGTCGACGGCTCGACGGCCACGGCCGGCGGCTCGTCGGCCGGGCTCGGCAGTTCTGGCGGGGCGTCGGTCGGCCCCGGCACAACGGCCGGCGGATCCGGCGGTGGGGCCTGGGGCGGCGGCAACGTGGCCACGGCGGCGGCCTCGGCGTCATCGAATAGCGTGGTTTGGGTCATCGGTGTTCTTGGAACTCGGCGTATCCGTAGGACTTGTGCGGGTTGAAGCTGGTAGCGTCGGCCTGCCAGTCGAGTTGGAACTTGCCGCATTCGCCGTTTCTGTTCTTGGCGACGATCAGTTCGGCGTCCCAGTTGTCGGTAGGGCCTCGGTCGGTCCCCGTGGTGAACCCCTTTTCCGGCCGGCAGAGAAACATGACCACGTCGGCGTCCTGCTCGATTGACCCCGATTCCCGTAGGTTGGCCAGCCCGGGGCGGTCCAATTTCTCGGCCTCGCGGTTCAATTGACAGAGGCAGAGGACCGGCAAGTCCAGTTCCCGGGCCAAGGATTTGAGGGCGGCCGTTATGGCGCCTACCTGCTCGTGTCGTTGGACACGACGGTCGGGCGGGGTGAGCAATTGGAGGTAATCGACAACGATCAAGGCCAGACCGCGGCGGGCCTGCCGACGGGCGGCTCGTCGGATGGCGGCAACGGTCAACCCGGGCCGGTCGTAGATGGTCATCGCGGTTGCGGCAACGGCGTTCATCGCGTTGGCCAGCGCCGTGGATTCGGCCGCGGTGATCTTCCCGCAGCGCACGCGGTGGCTACTGACGCCGCCCTGGGCGCATGCCATGCGGGTGGTCAATTCGACGCGGCTCATTTCGAGGCTGGCGAAGAGTACGCGGCGGCCGGCGGCGGCGGCGTAGTAGGCTACCTGCAGGGCGAAGCTTGTCTTTCCCACGCCCGGGCGGGCGGCCAGAATCGTGAGTTCTCCAGGAAACAAGCCGCCGATTTCGTCGTCCACGTCGGGCAGGCCCAGCATAAGGCCGGCGGAGTGTTGCCGATTGCGGGCGTCGTCAAGGCGTTGTAAGGCCTCGTAGGCGGCTTGGGAAACGTCAACCGGCTCCCCCTCGGGTTCCCCGGCCGGGATCGCGGCAAGTAGCGATTCGGCCCGGTCGACCAGAATCTCGGGCTCCTCGGTGGCGGCGTATCCGTCGCGGAGAATCTCCGTCCCGACGGCAATCAAGGCCCGACGGCGGGCGGCCTTGGCCACGATCGCGGCGTAGTGTACGGCGTGGCAGGCCGTGGGAACGGCGGTCGTAACTTCGGCGATGTAGGCGGCCCCGCCGATGGCCTCCCAGTCGCCTCGGTCCTGTAATCGTGCTTTGAGAAGGGCGGCGTCGATCCGGCGGCCGGTGTCGTGCATTTCCTGAAGATGGGCGAATAGCTTGTGGTTTGCATCGGCGTAGAAGTCTTGGGGCCTGACCACGGCGCCCAGTTCGTCGAGCACGGTCGGCAGCAACAGAATCGACCCCAAGACGCAGCGCTCGGCGTCGAGGTTCTGAGGCGGTAGGCGGTCCAACAATTCGGCGGTGTGCATCGTGGGTTATCTCCGTGAGTTCTTGTAGTCGGCTGGGTCTGCGGGAATCGGGCCGGCGTGGCCGTTGCCGCTGGTGGGGCCGTGGCCCTTTCCTTCCTTCAAGGCGCGGCGATGCCAGGTGCGGACGGAAGCCCGCCAGTCTTTCATGGCTGTCTTGCCGCCGATCTTCCAACCGTTGGCCGTGTAGTGGTCAACGAACTCGGCCGGATCGACCGTAAGGGAGTTCTCGGTAATGAAGTCTGCCACTTCGGAAACGGTGGGCGGCGCGAACGTGGCGCGCTTATGTGTTTCTTCTTTCTTCTTCTTAGAAGAAGAAATACATATAGGGAGAAAAGAACCGTTGCCAGAATCCGTAACGCTGCTTGCGTTACCGATCCGAGCATTGGTAACGCTGCGTGCGTTACGTACCCGATTCGCCGTAAGTGCCCTGTTTTTCGCGGCTTTTCCGTTGTGGCGGTCAAAGTTCGGGATGGACATTCCGCACTCCGCCAGCATCAACCAGCCCACTTCTTGCATCGCGCGGGCGAAGCCTGGCAGGTCTACGTAACGGTCAATCCACTTTTCTGTAACGCCGGGTGCGTTACCGTCGCGCAACTGGGCGTCGGCCCATGACCAGAAGCGGTGCAGCTTGCCTACGACGAGGTCTTCGTGAACGTCGAGTTTCGCCGCTATTCCGATTACGGCCGGGTCGTTCGCAAGGTCGACGCGCATCTTGATCCACGTCATTGGCAGTGCCCTCCGCGGTGGAGTGCGATACGGAAGTGGGCAATCCGTTGGGCCAAGTCGAGACCGGCAATCTCAGCGGCGTCGATCGCCGCGGTAAGTTCGGCGGCGGCTGGTAGATCCTCGATCGACCGGCGAAGGTCTGTAAGCTCGCGTAGGTGGGCCGGGAGGATTCCCGCGGCGGCCGTCAGTTTCTCGGAAACGGTGGGGGCTGTCATTGGGCGGCCTCGGGGCGGTGGGCGGCGGGCGGGCGGGCGAGGCGCTCGTAGAGGTCGAGAATGTCGCGGCCCGTGGTCAAGGTGAACTTTCCGGGGCGGATTGTGCGTAGGCCGGCCCGTTGCATCTTGGCTATCGTGTCCCTGGCCCACCCCAGGCGGCGGGCGGCCTCGCGTACGGTGAGGATTTCGTCGGCCCGAACGGAGCCACAAGCGAAACCGGCGGCGTTGGATGCCTTCTTGGTCACCTGGCGGCCTCCGGTGTCGGGGCGGCGGGATCGCGGCGGGCGGCGACGACGAGGGCGTCTTCAACGGCCTGTGGATCGAACAGGATCGCCTTGCCAGCCTTTAGGCATGGAAGGCGGCCGGCCTCTGCCTCGGCGCGCAGCCAGCGCGACGGAACGCGTAGGCGGCGTGCCATTGGACCAACGGGTAGAAGTCGCGGCGTGGAGGTCATGACGCCGATTATCCAATTCGGCGGCGTTCACTCCAGAAAGAGAATCGCAAAAGAAGCGCAAATCGAGCGCAAATACTAGGCGGACGGTTGGCTTGGTGGGTCAACCCTCCAGGTACTCACGAACTGACGGCCGGCGTGAGTGAGGACGTAACCGGCTCTCGAGCCTGACGGCTGGGCGACGAAGCCCGCGTCCCAAAGTTCCGTAAGCCGTTTGCGGATTGTCGGCAGGCTGGTGGTAGTGATATCTGCCAGGTTCTCCTGGGTGTGGCGGACGGGGTCGTTCCGTGCCAACGCGAGAAGGATAGCGAGGGCTCCGTCCGAAATGCTCGGCGTTTCTGCTGGGGCATCTGGCGTGGGTGGTATCCGCGGAGCGCAGCCCGTTTCGGTGGTGTCTGGTGGCAAGCTGCTCGGCTCGGCGGAATCGGCGTTGGCGCAGGCGGGTGCGGGATCTGCGTCTGGGTCCAGTCTCATGAGCATCGGGGCGACGGCTCTCAGCACGCGCAGAAGTTCATCCCGGTCGGCTTTAGGCAATGGCGCGCCGGGCTCGATGCGTGAAGCGGAAAGAATGCCAAGACAGTCGTCGGATAGCTTCACTCTCGCGCGCAGCGCGGCTGTCTTAAAGTCCTGAACGACCCCGAATAGTTCCTTGGTTTCGACGGCCTCCCGGAATGAGGCGCGTTCGGAGTCGCTTCCGATTTCTTCGTGGTCGGGGGTTCCCCAAGTCGCCATGTAAAGGAAAACCCTCCAGAGACGATAGAGAGCTTCGTAACGCTCGTCCGCTGGCGGGTTCGGTATTGGCACCGGTGCGTTCCGGGCAGGCGGATCGACGGCCGGGGATGGTGCGGCCGACTGCTGGGCCTCGCCCTGCACGCCCGGTGGTTTCGGTGGGGCTGGTTTCCGGCGGCCGTTCGTCGGCTGGGGTTCGGCGGCCGGGTGTTGCGGGGCGGGTTTCCCGGGGCGGCGGTCCTTGGGCATCGGGCGTTCCTTCTGTGAGGCCGGGCCGGCCGTCGGGCGGAAGGGGAAGAAGGATAGAGCCCCTCGCGCGCCCGACGGCCGATTGTCGCCCGTCGGCGACCCGGCGTTGCTCTTGTGGTATCAAAACGGCGGCCGTTTGTCGAGGCAGTAGTGTTGCCAAGAGTGTTGCCAAACGGCCTCGATTTTCGGCGGTTCGCGGCTTCGGCGTGTTGTCGGAAACCCTTGTTTTCTGCGGTGAAACGTCATTCAAGCGGTACTGTACGGAGGTATCGTAGGGACTCTTAATCAGAAAGTCGAAGGTTCGAGTCCTTCAGGGGGCACTCAGAAAGCCTTACGCAGCAACGAGTTGCGTAAGGCTTTTCTGTTGGCCGGAAGAGGGAATAGGCTCCGGTGCCACCCCGGTGCCACCTTGCGACAAGAAATCGGGCAACATCAGCCCCATGGACGTCTACCCCGGCCTCAACGGCCCCTCGCCGCCGGCCGACGGCGTGGTCGAGCTGGAAGGCCGGTCGCTGGCGTGCTACGTCGCGTGGGACGAACCGTGAGAACTCGCAGAAGAAGGGGGACTGACTCGGCTTTCCCGGCTTACGCGCAAGGGGCGGTTGGGCGGCAAGGGAGTCACGTTTCAACCCCGGCGATGACATCGACGCAGTCGAACAAGCACTAGTGCCAGTGCGCCCACCCCCAGACACGCCAATGTCGGGGGCTCAGGCACAAGCGTGTGATTGTGTCCCGGCAGTTGATCTTCGGTCGGCGTGAAGTTGGACAAACCCACCTTCTGACCCAACGTCAGGGGGCTGGCGCCGTCGTGCAACACCACGCGATCCTGCAGATTTGGGAGTGCGAAAGTGTTTACGCCATCGCCGCCATAAGTGGCGCCCAACACTGCGAAGAGACTTGGATTCTGCGCGATGGACAGAAACTGTCCGTCGCAGAAGGCCCAGCCCGCCGGGGCAAAATTGCCGGCGAACATCGCGATTTCGCCCAGATACGTTTCCTGGGTGAACTGCCCGGGGTCGGCCCCCTGCAGGGCGATTATGTAGTGGATGCCCAGCGAATCCTGTGCATTCGACAGGCCCTGATTGCCGCCGGCGCCGCCGGTCGCGCCGCCGCCCGGGAGCGTGTGATTGTGCGAAGGCATCTCACCGAAGGCCAGCGATGGTTGTGAGGAGCCGAACGGCTCACCCAGCGTCGTATTGCTGCTGGGGCCGACACCCACCGCGACGCGACCACGAAAATCCGGTAGGGCGAAGGTCGATTTGCCATCGCCGCCATAGGTGAGGCCCAACAGCGAATAGAGCCACGTGTTTTGCCAAATGGGAACCAATTGACCCTCGGCGAAATCCCAACCCAACGGCGCGGCTGCGCCTTGTCCGGCCCAGAGCGCGACCTTACCGAGAAACGTGCCGGGGCCGGCGCCGCTGCTCCGCGACGGGAAAGTGAAATGGTCCTTGTCGGTCGCAATGATGTACCGCAGGCCCAGCGAGGCCTGGCGATTGTCGAAGGGCGATCCGCCGCCGGTGTCGCTGGTGACGCCGCCGGGCGCCGTGTGGTGATGCGCGGGCATCTGACCGGCGGTAAGCTCCTGCACGTCGGCGCCGATCCTGCCTCCCAGAGGAATCGCCCCGCCACTCGCGGCGTGAATCGCGGCGCGGCCACGCAGATCGGGCAGCGCGACAGTGGACGAGCCATTGCCACCGTATGTGGAACCCAGGACCCTGCACCAATCGGAAAACGGGGGAATAAAACGATTGTGAAACGAGATGACATCGCCTTCGGGCATCCACGCACTACCCGGCGCGGCGGCGCCGGCGAACACGCGCACAGTGCCCATATAGGCCACACCGGCGGGTGGGCCCCCGGTCGGCGGCGGCAGGCCGAAAATATCTATGAATTCGGTCAAGGCGATCGAGGGTTGACGGTTGTCAAACCCCTGTCCGCCGCCGGTGAAACCCGTGTCAATCGCGGGCGCCGCGGACGTCAGCAAAACATGGCTGCTCAGAACCAACACACAGGTCACGTTTCGAGACATGGTGATCATCCTCCAACGCAAAGAGACCGGGTGTCACGGGGCGCATTGATTCCGGCCACCGATGGGCGCGTTGATGCCAGCTAGTGACTGGTTGTAGCCGTTCAACCTCTGGCGCACGCCGAGGAATCCAGTCGGACGGTACGGCCGCGATTATAATCTGCCCCTGCGAAAAAGCGAATCGCCCAGCGAGAATTCCCAAATTGGTGATGAAGCTACTCGGGTGGGGTGGTAGTTAGATCATTGGAGGGATTGTAGCTATCCGTCCGGCACCGGAATCACGCGATCCAGCAACGACGGGCGGCCGTCATCGGGAAGCATGTGGCCGATCGGCCCAAGTTTCTTGACCCATCGGGCGAAACAACTACGGCCGGTCTCGGACCAACGCTGGATTTCCTCGATCACGCTCGATAGCGTAAAGCTGGAAAGGTGTTGCCCCTCACGTTTCCAATTACTGACGATGCGACCGTAGGGCGAGTCGTGATGGCATTTCACCCAAGTCACATCGCCGACGATGGCCGGCCTGATGATGATCTGCTTGAAGCCGGGCGCGGTCGCATCGGGACGGATACCGGCCAATCCCTCGAAGAACCATGAGCCCGGCGTTGCCGTGACAAGGATCACATGGCTGCCCCAGCCGCTCCAGGTCTCAGGCCACGTCTTTAGACCCAATTCTTTGATAAGATATCCCCAACCGGGATAGGTCGTCTGGCCCATGATCAGAGCAACAAGATCATTCCGGTTCTCCTGTATCAGCAGGTCAAGCAGGACGAAGGTTCCGAGTAGGCCGGTGTCGAGATGGCCTTGCTTCCCAACCACGATTTCATTCTCCAATTGTGCCAGTATCGTCGGACGTAACTCCGGCGGCGGGATGTGCGCATAAAGAGCCATGGCAAGACTGCTTTGGCTGCTGTAGAGGTAGACGCCTTTTTCCTGCTGGTAGAAGGTCTTGTGAACCAGCGGACGGATTGTTGCCAGGCGCTCCCCGCAGCGCCTGGCTTCATCTGTGCGGCCGATGCTCGCGGCGAAGTCCTGCAGTTGCTGCCACAGCAATACGCGATAAGCATTGTTGAAGAACTCGCGTTCATCCTTCTTGTCCATGTTGAAACCCTGGCCAGCGGACGCTGCGGGACGCGCCCAATCGCCGATGAACATCCAAGCCTCCTCACGCTTGGTCGGCGTATAGGACCGCAGGATGTCATCGCGGGTCTTGCTTTCCAAGAAATCGACATACTTCCTGAGCTTCTCATACATCTGCTCGACAATGCCACGATCTCCATAGTATGTGTGCATCCGCCGGACCAGTTCGGAAACCTGGCCTCCCCACGCTGGGCCGCCGCCGTGGTCTTCGAAAGCTGGCGCCGTATGCCTGAACCAGCCGTCATCCCGCTGGGCATCACTCCAGTCACGTATCCACTTCTTCAAATTGGCGTCACACTTGAAGTTGTACAGATATCCGGAAAGATGGGCGCCACCGTCGCCATAGGCCGTCTTCTCTCGTGCCTCCCCGGTGCCAAGTGCCAGGCACGGATTCTGGGTGCGAAGGGTGTAGCGTGTCGTCTCATGAATCCGGTTGAACAGATCGTTCGAACATTCGAACGAGCCAGCGGATGCAATGTCAGGCTCGATCATCATGGCTTGCGCATCGTTGACGGAAGGTACGCGGTCAAGTCCGGCGATGACGGCATACCGGAAGCTGTGATAATTGAATTTTGAACAGAATGTTTCAACGCCCTTCCCGGCGCTTATGAAAACATCCTTCTGATTGAAATCCTGAAATCCGTCGGCATTGACCCTGAATGCCAGCTTCCGCGCGTTGCGGTTGTCATCGATGTCGGCATACTGGATCTGCACTTCCTGTCCGGCCTTGAGATCGTGCATTTTCAACCGCATCCAACCGGTCAGGGGTCGTCCGAAGTCAATCACCCACTTGCCGTTTGGCAGTCGCCGGATCTCGACAGGCTTTACCGGATCGCTCAGCCGCGCGCTTTCGCACGCCTGCCATGAATGCGCGATCTCCGGCGCCGCTATTTCGCGCGCCGGCACCCACTGGGAATCGTCCAGACCAATCTGGTCCCAATCCCCGATAAACTCCCTCGCGTCAAAACGCTCGCCGCCGAAGTTATTCCAGGACCAGCGGCCTATCTGTGAAATACAGCTTTCCTTCACCCGCCAGCTTGCATCAGTTCCGATCTTCATCGGGCCAGATGGAGTAACGATATGCAACTGGGCACGCAGAATCGGCGCGCTGAAGAGGTTGCCGTTTCGCGGCTGATACCAGCCCGGCCCCATCCAGAGGGCAATCGTGTTCGTGCCTTTCACCAAGAAGGAGGTCACATCATAGGCATTGGCGATAAACCGCTTGTTGTGCAAAGCCGTTGTATCCTATGTAGAATACTGCCGTTGCCGATCAGCCACAAGAAGCCTTGGTTGCCGCAAGAGGCATCGGGAAGCGGGAGACGATGCAGCAATTGGAGGAGACGAAGGCGGAGAGCCGTCTTTGCGCCCTTGCGTGAAGCATAGTTCTCGCTATGCGGCCGGGACCGCCTTGGCGTAGCATTGCTTCAGGTAATCGCGCGACTTGGCCAAGGCGGCCTCCATTGCGTCAGGGGCGGGCTCGTGGTGCATGAACGGATTGACGTACTGGGCGTAGGCTGCTTTGGCCAACGCCGCGATCCAGGGCGTGCAATCGGTTGGCCCGATGCCCGGCAGTTGGCCCGTGCCGCCGGCGTTCTGCCAGGCGTAGAAGAACAGCAACTGCTTGCCGCAAATGGCAATCGCTTCCTCGACGGATCCCTTGCCGGCCTGCACGTGATAGGGCGCCAGGGCGATGCCGACCCGCGGACTACGGTTCAGTTCCACGAACGCCTTGCAGGAGTCAAGCGTATTGAGCAGCGATCCGCCGTGGTTCTCGATGGCCAGGTGCGAGTTGTGCTTTTCGGCCAGTTCGATTTCGGGTTTCAGCCCTTCGAAGAACGCCTTCATGCGCGTGGTCAGATCCTTGGGGTCGCACGGGCCGGCGCTCCCGCGCACGGCCACGCCGCCGCCGGCTTTGCCCAGCAATTCGGCGTACTTGCGGTATCCGCCAGCATAGACCGAGAAGGCGTAGAGCTTCAGCTTGTTGGCGGCCAGAACCTCCTTGAGCTTCTCGGGGCCGAGGCGCGTGAGCACGTCGTCGAGGTGCGGACAGCCGGCGTGGGCCGACCAGATGTCGATGGCCTCGAAGCCCAGCTTGGCAATTCGCTGGCACGCCTCCTCGATGGGCAGCTTCGTGAAGTTGATCGACGAGCACGAAAGCCGCATTGTCCAGCGGGGCTCGGCCGCGTGGGCCGTCGCGGTCCAAACACCGCGGCTTGCCGCCACCGCGGTGGCGCCGGCAACGCCAGCCAGAAAGCGGCGACGATCGTATTGACCGGGGGCATCGAAAGACATGTGGAGGGACTCCAGGCGGGGAAATGTGGAGTAATTCGCCGGAGACGCAGAGTCTCAGCCTATCCGCTTGCGGATGAAAAAGCAAGCAACCCCTCCCCTCGACCATGCGGGGAGGTGCGCATACGAGCGGAGTAGAAGCTATATTTTTGGTATGCGGAACGCCACAACCCGACGAAAGGGGGCCCTATGTTCGGTTTCCGATTCCTCAAGGTATCCCGTCAAGTTCGTCAAGCGGGAGTTCCTGCCCACCTTCGACTTTCGCGGCTGCGTGCTGATCGTGGTGCTCGGCCAGGACGGTCTGGTGGCCAACGCGGCGAAGTACGTGGGCAACCTGCCTATCGTGGGGGTGAATCCCGATCCCAAGCGCATCGACGGTATTCTGGTGCCGTTTCACGTCCGTCAACTACGGCCAATCGTCCAGCGCGCGCGGAACGATCGCGGCCAATTCCGGTCCGTCACGCTCGCCCAAGTGGGCCTCAACGACGGTCAACGCATGCTCGCCTTCAACGACTTCTTCCTCGGTTGTCAAAGCCATGTCTCGGCCCGGTATACTCTCCGCGTTGGGGGGAAGGCGGAACCGCAATCGTCCAGCGGCATCATCATATCCACCGGCGCGGGATCGACGGGTTGGCTTTCCTCGGTATTCAATATGACCACTGGCGTGGCTCGGTGGATGCGAAGGCAGATGCCGGCGACAGTGCAGATCGACCCGAACGACCGTCGCCTGGTTTGGGTGGTGCGGGAACCGTTCCGCAGCAAGCAATCTGGCGCGAATCTGGTGGCCGGTTTCCTCGAAGAAGGACAGGAGATGTTCGTTGAATCGCTAATGCCTACCCGTGGCGTGATCTTTTCGGATGGTATAGAATCAGACTTCCTGGAATTCCAGAGCGGGACCATTGCCACTTTCTCCGTTTCTTCGCAACGCGCGCGGCTCGTGGTCGGTTAGAATGGATGTGACGGGATTCGTGGTCGCCGTATACAACGCTTGAAACAACGCAACACAATGCCGACAACTCTGCAAGACGTTTTCGAGGCGGGGGTGGTGGGGGCCGGCGGGGCCGGGTTCCCGACGCACGTCAAATTGGCCGGCAAGGCCGATTCGGTGCTGATCAACGCGGCCGAGTGCGAGCCGCTGCTGCACAAAGACAAAGAGGTGCTCCGCGAGTACGTCGACGCCGTGATCGACGGCACGCGGATCGGCATGGAGTTGGTCGGCGCGGGCCGCGGCGTGATCGGTATTAAAGAGAAGTACTACGACGTGATCGACCTGCTGCGGACGAAGCTGCCACGGCCGATCGAGGTCGCCCCGCTCCGCGACGCCTATCCGGCCGGCGACGAGTTCATCCTGGTCTACGACGTGCTGGGGCGGGTAGTGCCGCCGGGCGGGATCCCGCTGGCCGTCGGCGCCGTGGTGATGAACGTCGAAACGGCGGTCAATATCTCGCTGGCCGCCCGGCAGCCCGTCACCGAGAAGTACCTGACCATCGCCGGGGCCGTGGCCGAGCCGGTTACGCTCCGCGTACCGCTGGGCGTGACGCTCGCGCAGTGCGTGGCCGCCGCCGGCGGACCGACCATCGCCGATCCGAACTACGTGGTCGGCGGCGTGATGATGGGCTACCTGGAGCCGAACCACGAAGCCCTGGTCGACAAGACGACCGGCGGCGTCATCGTGTTGCCGGACGAACACGTCGTCGTCCGGCGTCGCCGGCAAGACTGGCAGCAGATCACGCGCATCGGACGAGCCGCCTGTGATCAGTGCAGCTTCTGCACGGAACTCTGCCCGCGGTGGCTCTTGGGGCATCCCATCGAGCCGCACGCCGCCATGCGGAGCCTGGGCTTCAACATGGTCGGTGAGGCGAACGTGATCGGCACGCAGTTCTGCTGCGAGTGCAACCTGTGCAGCCTCTATTCGTGCCCCGAAGACCTGGACCCCAAGAACGTCTGCACGCAGAACAAGCGGCGGCTGGCGGCCGAGAAGCGGCGCTGGGATAACCCGCCGTTCCGGCCGCAGCGGGCCGAACTGCACTCGGCCAACCGCAAGGCGCCCATGCCGCGGCTGTTGCAGAAGCTGGGACTGACGCAGTTCCGCAACGTCGGCCCGCTCCGCGACGAGTTGCTCGCGGCCGGCCGCGTGGGCATCAAGTTGAAACAACACCTCGGCGCTCCGTGCGAGCCGACGATCCGCGCGGGCGACCGCGTCGCCAAAGGCCAGGTCGTCGGCCGCCCGCCGATGGCCAACGGCAAGCCTGCCTTGGGCGCGCCGGTTCACGCCTCGCTCGACGGTACGGTGAGTGAAGTATCTAACGGAATAGTGTGGATCAGCGGAGAAACCTGACGACTACAAGTTTCAATCTGCGATTTGCAGTTCTCAATCTGCAATCTCAAATCTCACATCTGAAATCTGAAATCCCAAGATGCCCATCCCCAAATCCATCGGCGTCATCGAACTATCGAGCATCGGCATCGGCTATCGGGTCGAGGACGAAATGCTCAAGGCGGCCAAGGTCGAGCTGCTGATCGCGCGGACGATCTGCTCGGGTAAGTATTTGATCGTGCTGGGCGGCTCGGTCAGCGACGTCGAGGCGGCGGTTCGCGCCGGACTGACGGCCGCCAGCGAATCCGTGATCGACCATCTGGTCTTGGCCAACGTCCACGAGTCGGTCTTTCCGGCGTTGGGGCAGTCGGTCGTCATCGGCTCGGACGAGATCGGCGCGTTGGGCGTGATCGAGACCTTCAGCGGCACGAGCGTGCTGGCCGCGGCCGACGCCGCCGCCAAGGCGGCGCGCGTGACCATCTTCCGCATCCACGTGGCCATGGCTTTGGGCGGCAAGGGGCTGTGCCTGATGACCGGCAGCGTGGCCGACGTGCGGGCCGGCGTGACGGCGGCCGCCGAGGAAGCCCGCCGCCGCGGATTGCTCGTTTCCGAGGTCGTCATTCCCCGCCCCGGCCGCGAATTGTTCAGCGACTACCTGTAGCCGGATCGCGGCATCTCGCGTATCATGTAGATCACCACGGAGGCACGGAGAACACGGAGGATGCACAAGGAATTGTATCTCTCAACTCCGTGTCCTCTGTGTCTCCGTGGTGGACTCAAGATGTTGTCCTGGGACGCTCCGCAAGGAAGCGAGCCGTCATCATCACTGTTCGTCGTTGAACCTATCTTCTTGTCTCCGCCCGAGCGAAGAGGTCTTTCCTACATGCGATCCAACCGTGCTCGCCGTGCCTTTGCATTGCCGCTTGTTGTCACTGTCTTGCTTCTCTCTTTTCGGCCCGCCTGGGGTGCGAAAAATGTGATTATCATGGTTGCCGACGGTTCCGGCTGGAATGCCTGGAACGCGACGGCCATGTACCAGGGCAAACTGGGGAGTGAAATCTACGACGGCCCGGACTGGGTGAAAATGGCCTGCTCGACGTATCCCTTGAATCAGGCCACGAAGCCCAAGGGTAAGAACGTGCAGGACAAAACGCTGGTCTACGATCAAACCAAGGCTTGGGCGACGGCCGTGGTGCCCGTCCCGGCAGCGAAAAAGACCGCCGACGCCGATGAAGACGAGGACGATGCGAAGGCCGCCGTTGCGAAGAATACCTTCGCCGGCTATCTCTGGCTGAAAGGCACCTACACCGACTCGGCCGCCGCCGCCACCGCGTTGGCCACGGGCACGAAGACCTACAACAACGCCATCAACTGGACCGACGCGAACAAGCCGCTCCGCGGCCAGACGATCCCCGAGATTGCCAAGGCGGCCGGAAAGTCCGTCGGCGCGATCACTACCGTGCAGTGGAGCCATGCCACGCCGGCCGGACTGGGCGGCGCGCACAACGTCAGCCGCAACAACTACGCACAGATCGCCCGCGAAATGCTCGACGCCCCGTATCTCGACGTCATCATGGGCGCGGGCCATCCCGACTACGACGCCAACGGTACGTTCCGCACCACGAAACAGGACTACAAGTACGTCGGCGGGACGACGCCCTGGTTGCTGCTGAAGTCGGCGCAGTATCCGGTTGCCTGGAAGTTGGTCGAGAGTAAGGCCGATTTCGAGGCCCTCACCGACGGCCCGACGCCGCCGAAGGTGCTCGGCGTGGCCCAAGTGGCGGGCACCTTGCAGCAAGGGCGGTTCAAGGTTGTTGCGGCGACCGAGACAACCACAACAACGGCCGACAAGTCCGCCGCCGCGGGCAGCGCGACGAAAACGCCGGCCAAGCCGCTGCCGCCCGAGAAGCCCTACGAGCGGCCGCTGAACGCCAACGTCCCCTCGCTGGCCACCATGACCAAGGCGGCCATCAACTGCCTCGACGACAATCCCCAGGGCTTCTACCTCATGATCGAAGGGGGCGCGGTCGATTGGGCCAACCACTCCGGTCAGAGCGGCCGGATGGTCGAAGAACAAATCGATTATCTCAAGGCCGTCGAAGCCGTCGTGGCGTGGGTCGAGAAGCACAGCAGTTGGGACGACACACTGCTGATCCTCACAACCGACCACGAGACGGGCCTGATCTGGGGGCCGGACTCCGACAAGACGGCCTTCGACCCGATCGTCGATCGCGGCGCGGGCAAGGTGCCGGGTATGAAGTACAACTCGGCCGGGCACAGTAGCACGCTGGTACCGCTTTTCGCCCGCGGCGCCGGCAGCCGGCAGTTCGCCAAACTGGTTGTCGGCACCGACAAGACGGCCGCCGCCAAGTTCGGCTTCTCCGGGCAGTACGTCGAGAACACCAGCGTCTTCCGCGTGATGAAGGACGCGGTGACGGCAAAGTAGGGCGGCCTTTGCAGGCCGTCGCGGGCGGGCATTCGTGGGGCAGGTTGCCAACCTGCCATTGTTCAGGCAGGTTGGCAACCTGCCCCACGAACCGTCTTCTACGGCCCTTCCTGCACCACGCCGAACGGCGGCGCGGCGGAGAAGGAGTACATCTTGCCGTCCAAACGCAAGCGGATCGCCCTGGTGTCGGTCTCGATCTTCACGTCTGGCGCGGCGGCTGCCGGCTTGCCGTCGCCCATGTCGAGCACGTGGATCAGCACGAGCCGCGGCTTGCCGTCGTAGGTGAACGTGACGCGCGATGTGTCGATCGTCGCCGGGTTGCCGCCCGAAGAGTTCGGCCCGGCCGGTGTGCGGTAGGACGTTCCAACTTGCGGCCGGTCCGCGCCAACAACCAGTGACCTGCACTGCAAATAGCTCTTGCCGTTGCTGGCCGTCACGGTCGCACCATCGACTTCCGGCTTGCCCGGCACGTGCAACAGCCAGCGGACCTCGGGCAGCGACTTTCCTTCTGGCGCGGCCAACTGATCGACGATCGCCACGGTCCCCGGCCGCACGAAGAGCAATTGCCGCACGCAACTTTGAATGACCTCGGGCGAGTAGGCCTGGGCGAACTGCCCGGCGACGGCCGTCCACTCGCCGGCGTGCTTGTAGAAGGGGATGTCGCCCGTTTCCAGGTCTTTGTTCCGCCGCGCGACGAACGCGTCGAGCGTGGCCGCGCTCTGGTAGCCAAGGCGGCGCTGGCCTTCGCCGCCGAAGAGCAGCGTGTTGTGGGCGTCGGTCCGCATCTGCTCGCCGCCCACGCGCCCGTAGCGGCCGGCGTCGAGCGCCAGCAGCCCGTTGCGGTAGACGACGAAGCTGCCCTGGTCGAGGTGCAGGTGCTGGCCGAAGTAGTCGGTCGCCCGGAAGCCGACCACCGTGGCCGCGTCCGTCCAGTCGCTCCGCATCAGCGCGTGCCCGCCTTGCTTTCCGCCGGCCAGCACGGCCAGCGGCGGCGGCGCGGGCTTCACGTCGAGTTGCCGCGTGTAGAGGAAATAGAAGATGGCCGTCTCGCCGTAGAAGCGCTCGAGCCCGCGCTTTTCGGCCAGCCAGCGGCTCAAGAAGGCCCCGCTGGACGCGGGAAGAAAGGGGACAGTCCCCATTTGTGCGAAGCACCCTTCGGGCCGTTCCGGCAAATGGGGACTGTCCCCCTTTTTCCCGCCGGGACAGTCCCCTCGCAGCGCCCACGTCAGCATGTCGATCTTGGCGGCCATTTCGTGGGTCACGCCGCCGTTGGCCCCGGCCACGATGTCGCCCCACGGCACAAACCGCATGTCGGGCAGCACGCTCAGGACGAGGTAGTCGAGTTGCCGGCCGAGCCAGTCGCCGTGCTCGCGGCGGACGCGGCCGACGGCGTCGGTCTCGAAGGCGCTCTGCGTGGCCAACAGCACCAGCGTGGCCGACTCCTGGCAGTAGAGCCACCAGTAGCCGGCCGAGTCGCCGTTGGAGCCTTCGAGATACTCCATCGCGCGGAAGAGTTGGTGGTTGAAGCGGTCGCGCAGGCCGGCGAATATCTTGTCGGCGGCCGGGTCGTCGCCCAGCGTGGCCAGCGTCCAGAGCATGGCCCCGCCGTTGAACATCCACACGTAGTTGTGGAACACGTGGTCGTTGCCCAACCGATAGCCGCTCTCGGCCACGGGCCGCAGCTTCTCGCGCAATGCGGCCTTGGCCTCGGCCGAGAAGCCCGGGTAGCCGTGCAGCCAGTCGTAGGCCAGCGCCATGTCGCCCAGCGTGAAGTAGACGTAGAACGGATCGCTCAGCACCTTCTTGTCTTGCGGCAGTTGCCACTTCTGCATCACCTCGACCGCCCGGCGAGCCGCCTCCTCGCGGCCGGTCAGCAGATAGACCATTGCCAGCCCCGCCGCGCGCGGCGGCTTGAGACCTTCGAGCTGCGCGATCATCCGTTGCGCATCGGGGACTGTCCCAGTATTTGTGTCAGCAAAAACGGGACTGCCCCCTTCCCGCGCGCGGTCATTGGCCGGCGCCCTGAGTTGCTTGAGCGAGACGGCATACGGTGTATCCGCCGGCCGCAGCAGCAGCCGCGGCCGGTCCTTCTTGATGCCGGCCGCTCGCGGAATCAAGTCGGCAGCCGCCGACGATTCTTGCCTGGCGGCAGTCCCGACAGCCGCGGCGAGATCCCCGCACAGCAAGAGCGAAAAGCAACAGACCAGCGTTTTCACCGCGGTTCCCTCGACCTGTTTGTGATGCCCGTTGACAGCAGGACGCAATAGAAATCCGCCGCCGACCAGCGCCGCCGCCAAACGTAGGCCAGCAGACTCGGGACACCGGCCAACAGTATGGCGATGCTGCTGGGCTCAGGAACGCCTGCCACGCGGAATCCTATCCCCGATCCCTCGAAAGTCGGATTGACTCCGTTGCGGTAGGAGGCAAGCAGGCCGTTCTTCTGGCCCTTGCCATATGACCCACCACGTGCCACACGGTAGAAATCGTATATCACTGCGTCGTTCCACTCTTCCACGTTGCCGCCCTGGTCGAACGTACCATACAGGCTGTCCGAGTTCTCGAAAGCACCTACCGGCGTCCTATAGTACGGACTGCCGATCGTGTAGCTGGTGTCATAGAAATTGGCGTTGTTGCCCGGATCCGCGCTGGGGCTGCTGAGCGCGTTACTGGGCACCGCGTTCGTCCCGGTCGGATAGTCATAGTACCAAGGCCGTGTCCCCCCGATCTTGACGTGATACGCCGCCTTGTACCATTCGTCCTCGCTCGGAATCCACCACTTCGCGTCCGCCTTCCGTGTCGCCGTCAATAAGTCGATCTTGCTCGTTGCGCCGTTCAGGTAATACGCGCCATCCTCGGTCGTCGCCAACCCCTGGGGACCCGTCGGTTGGCCGTTGTGCAGCCAGTTGCAGAACCGCGCCGCGTCGCCCCAGGAAACAAAGTTCACTGGGCGGTTCGCCCAATCCGACTCCATTCCGCTGGGACGACCGCTGAAGTCATAGGTATAGCTGCCGCTGGTGCCGTTGCGCGTAATCTGGCAGCCGCCAGACAAGGCGTCCATGTTCGGCGCGTACAGCCCGTAGGGGTCCGCCTTGGCGACGGCGTTCAGGAACTCGGCGTACTGTCCCGCCGTCACCTCGTACTTGCCGATGTTGTAGGCATAGTTCACCGCACCGCAAATGCGGTCGGGGCCATAGCCGCCGGGCACGGAGGCACCCGATAGCTCGCCCGCATTCCCCGAATTGCCCACGGGCACGGTTTCGATATTGACGGCTTGCGCCGCGCCAACGGCGAACACGATCAAGGCGACGGCGAGGAACAGAGTCAACCGTTTCACTTTCCGCTCTTCCACGTTGAAAACAAGTTTCCGCCCAAGGAGTGAGTGAATACGAGGCGGAGCTCCCCGCCACTGAAAATCATGGAAGATCGGCCCGAGAATCGGGCCAGCCGGACCGGGACACCCAAGAAACGATCAACACCCATCGCTGAGGGAGCCGTGATCGTGTCCCTACGCTGCCTCTGGCGGGCTGCCGGTGGGTGAGAACGCCAGCGTTTCTGACGGCTACGAGTATGCTCCGCCCCAAGCAAGAAAGCAATCCCCCCAGGTTTAGCGAGGCTGATTGCGGGAGACAGCGCCTAGAGTCCCCTTTCGCTCCGCGAAAGGCGACAGTGAGACCCGTGAACGGTTGCCCCGACTCAAAGCCTAGCCGCATCGTCTCGCCGGTTGCCGTCCCGACGGCAAGCCGGGTGTCATGCCGGCGGTTGGGTCGGCACGGGAAGCATAGATACTGACGCCCGTTTGCGGACGTTTTCCGCCGCAGGCGGTTCAGGCCTGGAGTTGATGCCGGGTGACGCGCGGCAGGAATCGTCCACCCGCCGTTTGCCACAGACGCCCGGTCAGAAGGCCCCCACCGCGCCGCCGTCGGCCGGTTGGAGCAGCAAGTCCCACGTGCCGTCGGTCGCGCCCATCGCTGCGTCGACGCCGCGTTTCGGATTGTCGGGATCGCTCGTTTCGCGGCGCGCGATGTCGGCGGCAATCGAACGCACGCTACCATCGACCAGGGCCACGCTCAGCGTGCCGTGGTGCAACGCCTGCACGCGCCAGTTATTGCAGTATTCCGGCCGCGTTACCGCCTGGAACATGAACGTGTTCAGCTTGCCGTTCCAATCGACGCCGAAGTTGTGGGAGTGCGTGGGGAGAAACGTATTCCAGAAGGCCATGCGGTACGTGCCGTCGCACAGCCGCATCCCTTCGGCCATGAGAATGGTGTTCGACTGGCCGTCGCGGACGTCTTCCAGCCGGGCCGCCTCGCACTGCAACGGCTTGGCCTGCTTCACTGACTTGACGAAGACGTGATAGTTCGCCTGATAGTTCGTCAACGAGAACGGCTGACTGTAGGCCGCGGGGTTGTTGAACGCCGCGTGTGGCCCGATCGAACTCGGGTCGGAGACGCATTGCAGCACGGACAGGCTCAAGCGGCCGCAGTTGGCCAGGCCCTCGCAACGGGTTTCGTACACGGCCGGCGTGCCCACCTGCGGGCTGATCAGCACCTGGGGCGGATTCTGCCAGTGCCCGTTGTCGACCACCGGTTCCCGCGTGTACGTATGCCCGAGGTGACTGCTCGTACTGCCCTTGGCCTCGCCGGTGCCGGGGATCCAAGTCCGCGGCGGCGATCCCGGGGCTGGCCCGTAGACGGCCGCCTTGTAGTCGGAACTGGCCTTCTCGACCAGCACGCGAGTGGATTTCATGGTCGGATGGACAACCAAGTCCTGGTAGACGGCGGTCTGATCGAGATGCGGCAGCAGATGGACGAGCCAGCCCCCCTCGATTTCCCCCTTCTCTTGCTGCGACCAATAGACCGGGAACTGCCCCTGATGCTGATGGAAGGTTTGCGTGGCCAGCGCGAGTTGCTTGAGGTTGTTGTGGCAACTTAGCCGCCGCATGGCCCCGCGACTGGCCTGCACGGCGGGCAACAACAGAGAGATCAGCACTCCGATCAGCGTGATGACGACCAGCAACTCGACGAGCGTGAAGCCGCCGCGTCTGCGTCGCATCGGAATCCCCTCCAGCCACAACGCCCAAAGCCCGGCCAGAAGCGCGCAGTATACGCTTCCGGCGCCAGGTGGTCAAGATTGTAGCGGCGACGAACGGAAACGCCAGATGGCTCGCGTTGGGGTGGCAGTTGCACTGCCGCCCCTCGATTCGCTGCGTTTTTCCGGGGTGGCAGTACAACTGCCACCCCAACGAGAAGACCGTTGCCGCGTTCTCGCTACTCTGCGGTCGCGCGGCGTTTCAGCCAGCCGCCCGGATTGAAGGTCAGCACGAGGGCCTCGCGCGTGAGGTCTTGCTCGAACGCCTGGCCTTGGGGCGACGCGAGGAACTCGCGGACCGCGGCCATCGGGCCGGGGCCGGCGTCGGGCATGATTGGCACGCCGTCGATGTTCGTGTCCTCGACCACCAGGTAGCTCCCGGGGCCGACCAGATCGGCATAGCACTTCAGTTCCTCGGCCACATGACTGCGGGTATGCACCGAATCGAGCACCACGATGACCTTCTTGCCGGCCACGCGGTTGCGAATGCGAGCGACGGTTTCGGGATCGGTCGAACTGCCCAGAATGAACTCGACGTGCTTCTGCCACAGCGGATTCTTGGCCGCCTGTTGGCAGCCGTTGCCGATGTCGATCGTCAGCACCTTGGAGTTTTCGAGGCCCGCACCGCTAAGGATCGTGGCGAAGTAGAGCGCCGAACCGCCGCGGAACGTGCCCGCCTCGACGATGAAGTCGGGACGCGTCTCCAAAATGGTCTGCTGCATCATCCACAAGTCGCAGGGGTTCTTTTGGACCGGCACGCCCAGCCACCACATCGATTGCCACAGGCCCAGGCGATGATAGAGATGCATCAATTGCCGCTGCTCGTCGGGCGAGATTTCGCGGCTGCGGCGCGCGAGCAACTCGTCGTAGGCCGCACGCGCGGCCTGCTGCAAGTCGGCGTCGTACGGATCGCCCGGCGATGCGCCGCGAAGTCCCAGGAAGACCAGCGCCCGATGCGCCGCGGCCTGGCATTGTGCGGTCTGAAGTACCTGAATCAATCCCCCGGCAACGGCCACGCTCAGGGCGCAGCACAACAGGAGTTGCAGCAGAGTGAATCGTTTCATGGCGGGCAACCTCTTGCTTGGGTAGGGAACCGAGCGGCCAATGAAAGCCGCAACTACGCAAGTATAGGTTGCGGTGCGTAGCAGCCGCACGGGTGAGAAGCAAGCGACCGGATCGGTAGCGGAGGGACCGTTACAGAAAATGCACCTGCGACGACGCGCCCGCATAATCCGTAGAATCTGCTTCCTTGAGAATTCGCCGTGCGATTTCGCCGACCTGACGGCGGCTTTGAGGCCAAAAGAAGACCGGAGCAAACGACTGTGCTTGTCGTGCCAGTTGGCTTGCAAGGGCGAGGAAATCGGTATCGTTGGTCAGCATCACCCGTTGGTCGCGAAGCGCGTCGGCCAGCAATTCGGCATCGTCCGTTCCCTCCCGGCCACGATCCTGAACAGTAACTACATCCATGCCTCTCGCGCGTAGCGCCTGGACAATCGCGAACTGCACATGCTCATCGGCGTAGGCTCTGAGCACGGGTCATCCCTTCCGCGACGGCAACTGTCGCACGAGCTCCGGATGCTGACGCTGAAACTCCTCAACGAACCGCTCCTCCTGCTCGGCTGCCCGCTCGATTTCCTCACGGTGGTCTTCGTAGTAGGCCAGCGCGGAATAGACTTCGGCCAGCGTGAGGCTGGGGTAGACGGTAGCCACGATTTCTTCTGGCGTAAGTGCCCCTTGATCGCGTGCGACAACGATATCGCGGACGCGGATGCGGTGGCCATCAACGCGAGCCTCGCCGCCCATTGTGCCCGGCGTATGAACAATGTGTGCGTACTGAATTTGGGTTTCACTGGCCATGGCGAGTCTCCCACTCCTGCTTTTGGATACTCTAATTCTACCACCACGGTGTCGTCGGAGGGAACAGCAACGGCAAAACAAGCGTGATCATCCCCTCGGCGGAGCGGTTATAGCATGTGTTTCTTGGTTCCCCCGTCAGATCGCCTCGATCGGTAGTTCATGCACTCGCATAAACGCTTCGGCCTCGGCGCGGTTGAATACGCTCTCGGTGGCGCCAATCGAACGCACGCAGCTTGCGCCTAAGGCCGAGCCCCAGCGAAGACAGCCGGCCGGATCGGCGCCGCGGAGCAGCCCGGCGATGTAGCCGGCGTCGAAGGCGTCGCCGGAGCCGGTGCCGCCGACGAAGGTAGTGGGATAGACGCCGGCCCGCAACCGCACGTTCGGCCCGATCAGCACGCTCCCCTTTTCGCCCTGCGTGATGACGACCGTCTCGGCCCCCAGGTCGCGGAAGGTCTGCGCCTGCCGGATCGGATCGTGCGTACCCAACAAGAGCGCGGCCTCGTCGTCGTTGGGCAGGAACACGTCGGCCTCGGGCAGCACGATCTTCAAGGCGTCGAGCGAGTTCGGACTGCCGATGTAAACCACGTCGAGCACGGTCTTGGCGCCGCCCTTGCGCGCCGCGCGGAGCCGTTGGGCCATGGCCTCGGTCTCCAGCCCGGGCAGCATCAGGTAGCCGCCGACGTAAAAGACCTTGGACTGGCGGAGCCAGGCGTCGGGAATGTGTTCGACCGTCATGCGCGTATTGGCGCCCAGGGAGCAGATGAAGCGGCGGTCCTGGCCGGCCACGTTGACGATCATCGTGCTGGCCGTATTGATGCCCGACACACGGCAGATGCCGCTGGTATCGACGCCGCCGCGGGTGAGGGTATCGTGTACGAACTGGCCGAAGCCGTCATCGCCCGCACACCCGGCCACGCCCACCTTGACACCCAGGCGGGCAAGGTCCAACGCGGTGTTCGATGCACATCCACCCAAACCAAGCTGCATCCGCTCGGCGACCACCAGTTGCCCCTCGTCGGGCACGCGCTCGATCGGCGAACAGGCGATGTCGGCAAACAGGATTCCCGAACACAGGCAGTCGATACTCACGGTCGCGGTCCTCCCATGGTACGCGGCACACGCCGTGTGCCGTGCCACCAGTGTAACCGCAAAGCGGCCGGCGCGGAATGCCCGTCCCCCAACGTCTTGAAATCAGCGCATGTTCAGTATAGTGACGAGCGTGCCTGTCAGTACAATGGCGGTGGGAGCTGCAACGGGATAACCGAGGGCAATCGCTAGCGACGGGAACGATGCCTGACGAACGGATTGATCGCATTGTGGAGAAGCTCGACCGAGCGCGCGAGACGCGCGAGCGGGGGCTGGGAAGTTTTGGCTCCGCGAGTCATGGCTTCCACCTTGCACCCCCTCTTGCTGAAGCTGTCGTTGCCGACTTCGAGCGCCGACATAGCATCCGACTTCCAGAAGCCTATCGCAGGTTCCTCTTGGAAGCCGGTAGTAGCGGTGCAGGGCCATACTATGGAATCTTGCCGCTGGATCGCTGGAACGATGCAGCGGATACGGCGTCGGGGACAATTCCCGACGATTACCTTTCCAGGGAATGCCCACTCATTCCCAATATGCCCAAAGGCGATGACTGGCGCGAGACCCTGGGATGTTCATACGACGAACGATACCAAGGGGCAATAACCGTCGCCCATCTCGGATGCACCTATTATGCCCTGCTCGTCGTGACCGGTCGGGCCCGCGGTCGAGTGGTCTATGTTGATCTCGAAGGTGGACCACCGTATTTCTTGCGAGACTTGGACTTCCTGGCGTGGTACGAGCGGTGGCTGGATGAACTCCTGTGGGGCTATGACGGCTCGTGGTTTGGCTTCGGGTTGCCCGGCCGCGAAGATGACTTGGCTTGTGTGCTGCGGGAAGCGGAGGTTTCGTCGGATCTGCGCTCCGAGGCACTCACAACGCTGTCGCGCATCCCTGATCTTTCCGGTACGACCCTGGATGTGGTAAAGAACCTACTGCACGATCCTTCGGCCGATGTCCGCTGCAAGGCCGTCCACCTGCTCGGCAAACACATCGCCCGACCGGCCGCAGACGAAATCCGGTCGCTCTTGCAGGACGTGGACGCTTCGGTTCGCAGGGCGGCCTTGGAAGCCCTCATGAGTCTTCCCGGTGTCGCCTGGGAGTCTGCCGCCCGTACTGCGCTTCGAGACGCAAGCCCGGAGGTCGTATTCTACGCATTGTGCCGCTTGAAAGACGCGGGCATACTGCGGACAAGCGACCTGATTCCATTGTATCATTCGCCCGATCCGAAGATTCGCAGCGATGCCGCTTGGGCTTCGGAGGCAATCAAAGACGAAAGCGGTGTTCCACCTGAGATACTGCTTCACGATCCGGACATCGAAGTACGCCGATACGCAATCTTGGGCCAGATGGGCAAGGAGGGCCGAAGCAGAGTACCAACCCTGATTGCGATGGTGCGCAAGGAAACAGACCTCGACTTGGTGGAGTGCCTCGTTAGCAAGTTGGGCAACTTGGGCGACCGAAGGGCGGTGCCTGTGCTGATGGAAATGGCGAAACATCCAGATGGCTTCGTTCGTCAAGGTGCCGCCCACGCACTGGGCATGATCCGCGACACAAGGGCAATCGCGTGTCTACAGTCACTGCTTCTCGATAATACGAAACCCAGCCGCAGGGATGAGCGAGATGGCACCGGAAAGTCAAGTACGTTGAGCGTTGCGGACACCGCAAGAGATGCGCTAGGCCGTTTTTCGTGGTGGCGGCGCTTGTTCTGGCGATCGCGTTGATCTGCCCAGCGCAGCAAGGTCGAGCGCCGTGTCTTGGGTAGTGACAGTGTAACCGTAGACCGTGCGGGGTGGAATGCCTCCGCCCCATCTGGACACACGGATTGGAGGCAGTACGATGGGGCGTATTCTGCGGCCTTGTGGATGGGAGCGACGACCGCTCCCA
>Ga0233425_10004103_pt1 | contig 25037 bp, 19 predicted proteins | sample Watercolumn_Towu_2_FD_181712 | JGI IMG/M metagenome (GOLD analysis project Ga0233425, IMG submission 181712) | Freshwater microbial communities from Lake Towuti, South Sulawesi, Indonesia - Watercolumn_Towuti2014_140_MG | ecosystem: Environmental > Aquatic > Freshwater > Lake | place... | reverse complement strand
AATTTTTAAGGAATATCGTTTTAGGCGGAAAGGAAATACCATCTATGCCTGAGCGCCTGGAAATCATTTTGAAGCCCGAGCTCCGGGACCCGGAAGGGGAGACTCTCAAGAAAAAGGCCCTGGACTACCTTGGCCTGAAAATCGAAACGGTTCGGACCATCCATGTGTTGACCTTTGACACCTCTCTGAACCAAGGACAGCTGGAGGAGATTCGGAGGGAGATCTTTACCAACCCGGTGACTCAAATCTCATCCTTTGAGCCCTTGGCCCGGGATTTTGACTGGCTCATCTGGGTGGGCTTCCGGCCGGGGGTCAAAGACAATGCCGGCAGTACGGCCATTGAGGCCATTGAGGCTTTTTTGGAACTGAAATTCCCGGCCGACGAAGCGGTTTATACCTCCCGGCAATATCTGCTCAAAGCCCCCCGATTGAAAAAGGAGGCCGTTGAGCACGTCGCCCGGGAATTATTAGCCAATGAGTTGATTCAACAGTGGCGGGTCTTCTCCAAGGCCGATTGGGACCCCCGGACCGGGATAGGGATATCCATCCCCAAGGTGGCCTTGCATCATCAACCCACGGTGGATATCTTCCCCATTGATTCCTTGGAAGAATTTTCCCGCTTGAATAAAGAACGGTCCTGGGCCCTACCCCTGGGAGATATGGGGGTCATCCAGGCCTATTTTCAACGACCCGAAGTCCTGGCCGCCAGAAGACTCGTTGGTCTGGAACAGCCGACCGATGTGGAATTGGAGTTTATTTCCCAGGCCCGCAGTGACCATTGCAATCATAACACCTTCCGGGGATTATTTAAATACCATGACCTGACCACCCACGAGCGCCTGGACATCGATAATCTCTTCAAGACCTGCATCGAAGCCCCGACACTACAGATCCAGCAAGAAAAAGACTGGGTGGTCTCGGTCCTCTGGGACAATGCCGGGGTAGCCCGTTTTGATGAAGACCATTATTACTGCATCACCGCCGAGACCCATAACAGCCCTTCCAACATGGAACCTTACGGCGGGGCCTTGACCGGGATCGTCGGGGTCTATCGGGACCCCATGGGGACGGGCATAGGCTCCCGGCTGATTATGGGCAGCTATGGATTCTGCGTGGGGCCTCGGGATTATGCCGGCCCCCTGAAGCCCAAACTCCATCCCCGCCGGCTTTTGGACGGTATCATTGAAGGGGTCAAGGACGGAGGGAATAAGAGCGGCATACCAACCCCCTTCGGCCAAGTCTTTTTTCATCCCGGATATATCGGCAAATGCCTGGTCTATGTGGCTGCTGTTGGTTTTATGCCGGCCCGGATTAAGAATGACCCGATAGAATTAAAGGCCACTAAACCGGGAGACCTGATCGTCATGTGCGGGGGACGGGTAGGTAAAGACGGGATCCATGGGGTGACGGCCTCCTCGGAGGTCTATAGCGAAAACACCCCGGCCGGACATGTCCAGATCGGCGACCCCTATACCCAGAAAAAGATGCATGACTTTCTCCTGGAGGCCCGGGATGAGGGGATCATCGCCTATATCACCGACAACGGCGGCGGCGGGCTGTCGTCTTCGATTGGCGAATCCTCCCGGATAAGCAACGGCTGCGAAGTCCATCTGGACCGGGTCCCTCTGAAATATGAGGGCCTGGACCAATGGGAGATCTGGGTCTCCGAGTCCCAGGAACGGATGACCGTGGGGCTGAAACCGGAAGACTGGGAACGCTTTAAGGCCCTAGCCCGTAAACACAATGTGGAGGCCACGGCCATCGGGACCTACACCGACTCCGGGAAGGTCCACCTGCTGTATAAAGGCCGAACCTGTGCCTATGTGGAACTGGACTTCTTAAAATCTGATTTTCCTCAATGGGTCTTTGAGGCCGAGTGGCAGGAACCGAGCGCCAGGGGTCTTTTTGAACCGGTCATCAAGGAACCGGGCGATTACCTCGGTCTGCTGAAACAGATGCTGGCCCGGCCGAACATCAGCTCCAAGAACTGGATCATCCGCCAATATGATCATGAGGTCCAGGGCGGGAGTGTGCTCAAACCCCTGCAGGGAAAATATAAAGATATCCCCGGCGATGCCGTGGTCCTCCGGCCCTATCTGCCCTCTTTACGCGGCCTGGCCTTTACCCAGGCCATCATCCCCACCTATGCCCGTATCGACACCTATGCCATGGTGGCCGCCACCATCGATGAGTCGGTCCGTCGCCTCCTGGCTGTGGGCAGCAATCTGGAGCAGATCGGCGGGGTGGATAATTTCTGCTGGCCCAGCGTGGCTTTTCATCCCCAGGATAATCCGGACGGAAAATTTAAGGCCGCTCAACTGGTCCGGGCCAATTGGGCCTTGAAGGAGTGCTGTTTAAAACTGGGGATACCCTTGCTCTCCGGGAAAGACAGTATGTATGTGGACGGATATATTGAAGGCCCCTATGGAGAATTCCACCGCATCTCGGCCCTGCCCAGCTTTCAGTTCACGGCCACATCCATCGTCCCTGATGTGCGCACCTGCTGCACTCTGGATGTCAAGGTCCCCGGAGACCTGATATATGTTCTGGGAGAAACCCGGGACGAATTGGGCGGATCGGAATATTATGACCTCCTGGGCTATGTGGGCCTTAATGTTCCCCAATGGACCGGCGATCCGGAAAAGGCCCATTATCAGGCCCTCCAAAAGGCCCAGGCCCAAGGCTTGATCGCTTCGGCCCACGGCGTCTATCGGGGGGGGCTGGGCATCCATCTGACCCTGGCGGCCCTGGCCGGTGATTTAGGAATGGAGGTGGACTTGGCCAAAGTCCCGGTTTCCGGCTCCCTTTCTCCGACCCGGATCTTGTTTTCCGAATCCTGCGGCCGGATGATCCTGACCGTGGATCCCCAAAAGCGCAAGCAGTTTGAAAAAACAATGAAAGGGTGTCACATGCAAAACATCGGTCGGGTCCGAAAAGATCAGACCTTATTGATCAAAAATGGAAAACAAACCCTGATCAAGTCCCGCTTGAAACCCTTAAGGGACGCCTTTCATCAAACCTATGGAGGTCTGATATGATGCCCCCGCGCGCCCTGGTCTTGACCGGATACGGTCTGAATTGCGACCTGGAAACCCAGTATGCCTTGTCCCTGGCCGGCTTTGAGGCCGACCGGGTGCACATCAGCGAATTGATTGACGGTCACTCAGGGGAGTCACCCAAACGCTTAGCCGACTATCATTTCCTGATCTTTGACGGAGGATTCAGTTGGGGGGATGATCACGGGGCCGGGGTGCTTTTGGCCACCCGCTTGAAATATAAATTAAAACAAGATCTCCAGGAATTCATTGCCGCCGGAAAGCTGATCATTGGCATCTGCAACGGCTTTCAGGCCATGGTCAACCTGGGGCTCCTGCCCGGCTTTGACGGTCAATATGATCAGCGGGCCGTGGCCCTGATCGCTAATGACTGCGGGAATTTTCGGGATGACTGGATCACCATGAAGGTCAATCCGGCCTCGCCCTGTATTTTTACCAAAGGGATTGATCATCTGGACCTGCCCATCCGCCACGGGGAAGGGAAATTTTATGCCCCTTCGGAAACCCTTGAGCGTTTGCTTCAAAACAAGCAGGTGACCTTATCCTATGTCCTGCCTTCCGGAGAAGCGGCCCAGGGCCGTTTTCCCCATAATCCCAACGGCTCCCTCCTGGATATCGCCGGGATCTGTGACCCCACCGGACGCATCTTCGGCCTTATGCCCCACCCCGAGGCCTATCATCATTACACCCAGCATCCCCACTGGTCCTTAGAGCAGGAATTGAGAAAGCGGGACGGAAAGGTGCTGGAAAATGAAGAAGGGGCCGGACAGCAGATTTTTAAGAATGCCTTTGATTATCTAAAATAGACTCGAAGCCGGAAATGCCCAAAACTGCTCCATGGCAGATATTACCCGGGGAAGGGCTCAGGCGCCTTTGCTCGGCCGATCTCTACCCTTGACACATTCAATATTATATAGTATATAATTTTTTATATGTTATATAAAAATGAGGGGGTCCAATGGGCTTAAGTATTCAAAATCCTAAAGCCGAAAAACTGGCCAGAGAGTTGGCCTCAAAAAGTGGAGAGAGTCTTACTCAGGCCATTATCACCGCCCTGGAAGACCGTCTTGAACGGATGCGGGGGAAGCGGACCACTCTTGACCTTACTGAAGAAATTCTGAATATTGCCGATCGATGCAGTAAATTGCCGGACCTGGATATCCGAACTCCTGATCAAATACTCGGTTATAATAAACGGGGAGTCCCCCGATAATGGTCCTGGATACTTCCGCTTTAATGGCCATTTTACTTCGGGAAAAGGAGGCGGAATCCTTCGCCCGAGCTATTGCCGCCGACCCCAAACGTTTGATCAGTGCCTTTAATTGGCTCGAGTCCGCCATGGTCATCGAAGCTAAAAAAGGGGAGGCCGGGGGACGGGAACTGGACCTATTGCTCCATCGGGCTCAGATTGAAACAGTGGCCATGAATCCGGACCAGGCCGAAATAGCCAGGAGAGCTTGGCGTCTATATGGTAAAGGGAATCACCCGGCGGGACTTAATATCGGGGATTGCTGCGCTTATGCCCTGGCCAAATATTCCGGCGAGCCTTTATTATTTAAAGGAGGAGATTTTACACGGACCGATGTTCTCTCGGTCCTTTAAGACATCTGCGGAAGGAAAGACTTTTTAAAACGATCGCCTTCCCTTAGGGTCGCATCTTCAGCCTCATGCCTCACCCCGAAGGCCTATCACCACTACACCCAGCATCCCAATTGGACCTTAGAGCAGGAAATGAGGGAGCGGGCATGAAAGGCATCGGAAAGTGAAGAAGGGGCGGGGATGAAGATTTTCCGGAATGCTTTTGATTCTCTAAAAGATACCTTCTGATCAAGAGAGATAGTTTCAGAAATGGAGTGAAATGGGATGGAAAAAGAAAACCTCCTAAAACGCACTCCTTTGTTTTTATCGTGGGATCCATCAAAAGATAAAGAATTCGTAAATGCCCTTTCCGGCCATAAGCGCTTCGAGATTCTCATCGAGAGGCACTTTGACCCCGAGGCTTTTGGCCAAATTATTGTTCTTGACTGTGTCTTTATCGTTCCTTATACTTTTCCCATCAAAAAGCAACATCTTATCAAAAAGAAAGAAAGGTGGCGGGCAATTCAACCAATCACCAAGGAGGACTTATGAGATCCATTTTCTTGCTGGCAGCGGCATTAATATTGATTGCAACGGTTAATCCAGCCCAGGTCTGCGCCAAAGGAATGCAGGATGATATCGATCAGGCGGTTACCGTTTTTAAACGCTTTCAGGCTATCCCTGAACAGGGTATTCCCCCACGGGTGCTGAGGGATGCCAAAGGATTGGCCTTTCTCACGGTCATCAAAGCGGGATTTGTGATCAGTGGCCGGGGGGGCACCGGAGTCTTGGTGGCCAGAACCAGCAAAGGCTGGAGCGGGCCTTCGGCCATCGGGACGGGCGGCGCGGGTTGGGGATTGCAAATTGGGGCGCAAGTTACCGAGTTTGTGATCGTTCTTAATACCAATGATGCGGTAAAGGCTTTTTCAAAGGAAGGCAATGTACAACTGGGCGCGGGTGTAAGTGTGGCGGCTGGTCCAGTAGGCAGAAGCGTTGAGGCCGGGGTAACCCCGGTTGCCGCTGTTTATACCTACAGTCGCAGCCAGGGACTTTTTGCCGGTATTTCTCTGGAAGGCACGGTTGTGGCAACCAGATCCGAGGCCAATGAGGCGTATTACGGCCACCCGGTTCATCCCGACGATATCCTGTCCGGGAAGATTCCCCCTCCCAAAGGCGCTCGCAAACTTCAGGCGGTGCTGGAGAAATATTGACCGGCAAGATGAAGCCTTTTGAATCATTTTGCGATTTACTCTGCCGATATGCTCAACTCCCCAGGGAAGAGGGGATGGATGGCTCTGGCAGTTGCCGGACCTTTTTGGCCCTTTATTGCACAGAGAAGAAAAGGATCGTAGCAAAAAATTTACCCTGTAATCAGAAGGTCCTGAAAACGAAAAAGAAGGGACCGAATAGGAACAAATCGATTCCCTAATTTGGGCCAAGGATCGGCAAACGGTTCTCTTATATTTTTAGAGATGACGGAATAAAGCAGGCCCAAAAAAGGCCTCCCTGCTCAGGAAAGTAGGGAAGCCCCGGGGCCCTAAGAAAAAACCCTTGGGACGGGTGTGATTTAAAAGATCGGCAACATCCTCCTCCTTAGCCCTTTTCAGCCCGAAATCGGCCGGCTTCTTTTCCATCTTGACCTGTGGACAATATCTTTTTACCACGCGACACGGGGCTGTTCTTTCAAATTATCAAATTTTCCATCGTCCCCTTGACTTGAATTATCAAAGACGGTCTATTAGATTCAACCCGGCGATGTCAGCCCTTAAAATCGGTCATGGACTCTATCATAAAGATAAAGAATTGGCGGATGGTCTTTCCGGCCCAAAGAACTTCCAGGAAAAATTCTCCTATTTCCCTTTACCGTTTATTTTTTCTGTCCGGATAACTCCATATAACCGGATCAGGTCCGGGATTTCCGGTTACCTGGGTGGCCTTAAGTCGGCGGCTTTCGGCTGCAGCAAAAGCTTCGGCATAGGAGATGGCCGATTGCATCTTTAGGACAGCGGCTTGCAGGACGATCTGATCCGTTGCCGGAAGGATAGTAAGTAGTAATTGATAAAGGCTCTTTAAGGTTTCGTCGCCCTCCTTTCGGCCTTTTACCCGGCTGATCCGGTAACCCACCTCCCCAAGGTTAAGACTCAAAATATTCAGCTTCATCTTGACGAATTCCCCGGAAGAGGTTAATATAATAGCCCAAAAAAGTGGATCATTTGTTCACTCTGATCCGGAATAGGGATGACCCTGGCTGCTAACCCGTCCAAGACATCTAAGTTTTTCCATGGATGGATTCTTAATCCCTTATTATAGGGGAAAAAATAGCTAAGTTTTCAATAAAATTATTGAGAGATAATTAATAAACTACGGCCCGATGAAAAGAATTTCTCGTCAATATCTCATAGAGTTTCTGGTGGCGGCCCTTTTATCGTTTGTCTGGGTGGCTTATTATCATTACAATTATAATATGGCTTTTTTAAATTCCCGATTCATCAACTGGTTTGCCTTTTCCTTGTGGACCGCCGGTTTGTTTGTAACCCTCCGGTTTTATCAGTGGTTAAAAATAAAAATCAAAAATTTGGGGTTGCGCTTGGTGGTCTTTTGGGTGGCTTATTTTACCACTCTTCTGGTCATCGAATATTCAGGGTATAATATTTTTAAGATCCGGGCAATGACCTCGGAACCGGCTCTATGTTTCGGACTGATCCATGGGACACCGATCCTGAAAGTCTATTACCTTATCGCCGGGCTGATAGCTGTCTTTTTTTACAGCCTTTTTCAGAAAAGGATAGAAGCCACCAGGGCGGGGATTTCTTCGAAAAAATAATTTATTCCTGGTACCGTCCATCCTTTCCCATAGAACCGGTGCGTCATCCAAGACAATACGGGGGGCGGGGGAGAGATCTGGTAGCAGGCTGTCTTCCCTGCCAAGGAAAGATGGAGGGCTTAGGGGATTATCGATTGCCCGTTGGAAGACAATTTTGAATTCATGATATTCCCCTTATCCCAACCCGGACCAGCCGGAACCCAAATTGGATATCCGGAAGGTTCCGGAAACTCCTCTTTTGGTCCGGGTATAGTACCCGTTATAATATAAATTCTGGCCAATTTGCCTTGAGTTTAATTCTTAGGTTGCTAGAATATCTTATAGGAAGCATCCGGATACGTTTTGTGATTTACGCTGCCGCTATGCCCAACTTTCCAAGGAAGAGGGCCTGGACGGATCGGGGAGTTGCCGGACTTTTCTGGCCCTTTATTGTGAAAAGAAAAAAATGATTGTGCCGAAAAATTTACCGTGCAGCGTGAAGGGCTTATCAGCGGAAAAGAAGAGCTTATAGAACAGACCAAAAAAAAGCTTCCCTGCCACGTAGAGCAGGGAAGCTTCGAGGTCCTAGAAAGAAAGGTTGTCGATAATCCTAATCAGCTAGATCGGAAACATCTTCCTCCTTCGCTGTTTTCAACCCGAAATCCGCCAGCTTCTTTTCCACCAACACCTGGGGGCAATATTTTTTGACCAGATCTTGCGTATCTCCTACCTCCAGTTGATCGAATAAAAAGCCGAATTTCTCTTCCAGGGACTTTCGGATGGCGGCCCGCACCTCTTCCGGCAATCCCCACATTTGGGCCTTAAAGGGTCCCAGCCCTTTTTTACGGGCGCTGTAATAAAACTGTTCTTCGGTTTTGCCCGGTTTCCATTCATCGGCCTGCTTGGTCTTTAGGTATTCATAAATCGTCTGTTTTAATTCAGTGGGAAATTTTTCATGATCATAAATAATATTTTGAAACCCAGTGGCCAGATGAACTTCCACCGCCTCATGGGTCACAAATTGATTAAAGGCCTCATCCGGCAGAGTCGAGGCCCCGTGCTGAACCGTTCCGCCCATGCCGTAACTGCTCCGCCCGACCAGGGATAATTCCTTCAACACGGAGAAATCTATGGCTACCTGGGCCAGCGTGCCGTCTGGCAGGACCACCCCGCCATGACTGGTCCCGGTCTGGATACTGATTTTGGAAAGACCGGGCAGACCGGCCGGTAGAGACTGATTAAACCCGTCCATAAAGGCCCGGAGTTCCACTTCGTCGCTGTTTCTCCCGCCGACTTCTCCGATCTCTCCTCCAACGGAAACGGTAATCCCCTGGGGCTGCTGCTGGCGAATAAACGAAGTAAAACGGGCGCAAAGTTCATAATTGGCCCTTTGCTGTTCGGAGACGGAGGGTTGATTGAGGTCGACCAGGGTGGAGGTATCGATATCGATATTATAAAAACCGGCCTGAATGGCCTCCTGAATGAGTTGTTCAATGGCCTTTATTTCTTCCTCCGCTTTATCCTTGTATTTCTTTCCGCTGGCCTGAAAATGATCCCCTTGAATGAATAGCGGACCCTGGAAGCCTTCTTTAATAGCCCCGGCCAGGACTGAAGAGAAATATTCCACAGGTCTTTGGGCCGTATAGCCCATTTCGGAGCGGGCAATTTCAAAAATCAAGGCCCCCACCTTTCTTTGAACGGCGGCTTTAAAGGCCGCCCGGGCCGAATCATAAGTCATGGCCCGGAGATTAATGGCCGGGACCGTAAACCGCCTTTGTATCTCCCCTCGACCTATGGCCATATAAAATTCATGCATAGAGGCCGGATAAATCCCCAGGGCCTGGCCTAATTCCCAGATTAACCAGTAGGCCTGGGCCTTTTGGTTCGGCTCTCCAAAGACGGCCAGATGAACGAGTTGATCGATTGTTTCTTCTTGAAGCTTCTTTGGGTTCAAGATCGAGACCTGACCCTGCTGATTAACCTGAATCACATCTTTAAGAAATGAAAAAACCGATTCCTTTAATGCATCATTCATCTTTTCCCTCCTATTTTTTTTGTGGCCCGCGCTTTCTTTTCATCCCCTTATTTTTGTTATAGTAACGTTTCTGCAGGAATAGGTCAAAAGAAAAATCAGGAGACCTTTCTCTCGGCGCCATGGGCGAAGAGCCTTAGAGGAATGGGGAAGGGATTGATGGGGATATATTTTATATTCCTTCTTATTTTTATCCTTGCTTGTCTATTTTTCATTCTTTATACTTCCCCTTTAATCGGATCAACTAAAGGCAGACAACAACCAAGGAAGTCTTTTTTTATGAAATCGGTTTATTCTTTCGTCGTCTTTGTTTTTCTGTTGGCTGCCCAGCCGGCTTTGGCCCAGAGTAAAAACCCGGACTCCCCCAAAGAGACTAAATCAACTCAGCAAACCTATAAAGTAAACGAAGTACTCAAGGCCGCCGAAGATTTCTTCGGAGCCGGGGTCGGCATCAACTATAACCAAAGCGGCGAGACGATTTTGGCCCCGGTCCGCCTGGGGGTGGGCTGGCGCTTGGGCGTCGGTATCGGGTATTTGCATTTTACCAAGGACAAAAAAATCTGGCCGTTTTAGTCAGTTTGCATCCGGAAAGAATTTTTCCGGATGCAAACACCTGGCTTCCGGTCTGGACATTGATAACAGCCAGCGGCTGTGTGTTCTGATCCGGATAGAATATTTCCGGATCAGAACTAGTTAATAATCCAACTCCAATGAAAGGCTCAGGAGATATCAAATGATAACCCGATTGCCCCGGTCTCCCTATCTTCCTTTTAGGGCGCTATTCCTATTGATTCTTTTCCTTTCTGTAGGAGATAACCTGCCGGTTGCCGCTCAAACGATCCCGGAATTGGAGGAGGGCCTCAGAAGTTGCCAGGGGAACCTGGACAGCCTGAAATACCAGATGGAAATTCCCTGTTTTTATATAAAGGCCCGAGACGAGGTATGCCGGGATACCTACGACTGGCTTACCTTTCTTTATAAATCGCGAAGAGAAAATCCAACCTCACCTCAGAATCCAACTCTAGTGGCTATTGCTGAAAAGGAAAAAACATTTGCCGAAAAGGAACGAGAGTGCAGTCAAACGTACGGTAATATAGTTTATTACTGTAATCCAGATTATAAACCGCTATATGATCCCCCAAATTGCGAGAAAGCTAATCAGGAATACTCAAAATGTAGCTCCGAGTTGAGCACTTTGAGGAGTTCCCTTTTAAGTAGTGAAATTACGCTATCCTACGATCCGGTATTGAAACAGGCTTGGGAGCTCAACCAGCGTATAGCGGAGCAGGAAAGAGAATACAAAGCGTGCCAGGAGCAACTTAATCAAAGAGATGAATGCCGCCGTCTCCAGGGTCAGTACACCTCCGTGGCCACCGCTTGTGACGACATTAAACTAAAACTTCAGGGCATCCGCCAAGGTCGACTGGGGACGGAAGGCCCCTCGACTAGTAGCGCTACAGTCAAACTGGGCACTGAGGGGCGGGTGGAGGACAAGGTAAATGCGCTTGTCACAATGAGGGCGACCCTGGAGTCGAGCGGACAAGCCCCGCCAGGGACCTTGTATGGCTACTATTGGTATGTCAACCAGGTCTTCCGTACATCCGGTGTCAATATGACCACTTATAGTTTTAAAGTCCCGAATGCAGGGTTAAAGCAGGTAAAGATCAAGGTCCGGATCATCCGGACCAACGACGGTGGGAAGACCTGGCAGGCGGTCGGAGAGGCCGCTTACGATTTTTCCGGTATGGTGACCACTCGGACCGTCAAGATCGGCTATTTAAATTACCAGAAACTCGCCGGATTCACGGTCACCATCAACGGGGCAACCCAGACCTGTGGATCAACGTTCGATCAATCCAGACCTTTCCGTCAGGGAGATGGCGATTGCAGTTTTAACATAACCCCGGGCCCCTGCAATATCAGTGTCTCCGCCCCGGGATATGAGACGGTCTCCTTTCAAAAGACCTGTGACAAGGATGAAACCACGATGACCTCATTGTCCAAGAAACCGTAATCAAAGGTTCTTTCGTTTAAAAAACGGATATCTTCCGGATGTATTGATAAGTTCCGGACCGGAAGAGGACATCCATGAGCGCAGCACTGCCTTTTTTCTCCTTGACCCCTTTTCCGCCTTAATCTATATTCTCTATTTAGAAAGACGAAATTCAATAACGTTCTTGACGATATAAAGGAGGGCACTATTTTGAAAAGTCCAAATGATGTTGTTATTGTAGGTGCCGCCCGCACCCCCATAGGAAAGTTCGGCGAGGCCTTTAAATCTTTGAGGGCCCACCAACTGGCCGCCACGGTCATCACTGAAGTCCTGAAACGGACCAATATTCCCGGTGACCAATTGGATGACGTCATCCTGGGAGATTGCTGCCAGTGTCCGGATGAGGCCAACACCGCCCGGACAGCCGCCCTGAAGGCCGGTATCCCGGTGGAAGTCCCAGCCGTGACCATCCAACGCCAATGCTCTTCGGCCATGCAGGCCCTGGCCTTCGGGGTCCAACAGATCAAGGCCGGGGACTCCCAAATCGTTCTGGCCGGAGGAGTGGAATCCATGAGCTCAGCCCCCTATGTGTTGATGACCGCCCGCTGGGGCCACCGCCTGACCCACGGCCAGATGACCGATGCCATGTGGGAGATGCTCCACTCCGGCAGCAACCTCCTGGAGAAAAAAGGTTATATCATGGGTCAAACCGCTGAGAATCTGGCCCAAAAATACAATATCTCCAGAGAAGAACAGGATATCATCGCCTTGCGCAGCCATAACAATGCCGAAGCGGCCATAAAAGCGGGAAAATTCAAAGATGAAATCGTTCCCGTGCCTATTCCTCAAAAAAAAGGGGAGCCCCGTCTGGTCGATACCGACGAACATGTCCGCTTAGGTTTAACCATGGCTGATCTGGCCAAACTGTTCCCGGCCTTTAACAAAGAGGGGTCGGTGACGGCCGGTAATTCCTCCGGGTTAAATGATGGAGCGGCCGCCGTGATCATAACCACTCGGGCCCGGGCCCAGGAGTTGGGTCTAAATCCTCTGGCCCGAATCGTCGCCCAAACCGCGGCGGGTGTGGATCCAAAACTTATGGGTTATGGGCCGGTTCCCTCAACGGAAAAATGTCTGAAGCGGGCCGGAATGACTCTTAATGATATTCAGCTTATCGAGGTTAATGAGGCCTTTGCCGCCCAATATCTGGCCTGTGAAAAAGGTCTGGGTTTAAACCGGGAGATCACCAATGTCAATGGCAGCGGTATCGGACTTGGTCACCCGGTTGGGGCCACCGGAGTCCGGATTATAATATCTTTAATGTATGAAATGGCCCGCCGTAATTTGTCGGTCGGTCTGGCCACCCTCTGTGTGGGCGGGGGCATGGGCATGACCACGATTATCGAAAGGGATTAAATAGCGAGAATTCAGAATAAGAAAGGGCGGGGGTTGATCCCGCCCTTTTTATTTTTTTCATTCACATCAAAAACCAATTCGGTTCTTTAAATTCCTCCCAATATTAGGCAGCCTTCAATGAACGAACAGATAAGATGTCCGTATCCCCAATTAAACGAACATCTGTCTTTTTGAGTGTGACAAGAGCCTGGGTTTTCCCGGATCCTTTAACGAATTCCACCTCTAGTCCATCGGGTTCGTATAATTCAACAACAGCTCCGATATCGCCATGCTTTAAGCCCTGATCCGGTAAATCTCTATCTAACACAATGGTATCCAATAGTCTAATTTCCATCTTTAATCTCCTGGATAAGCTGTGATAAAACGAGGGTATTCTTCTCCATTAAGTATTATCCAAACGGTTATAATTTCGGCCGTCTTTCCCGCTGGACCTGACAGAGTTCCCCTTACTTCGTACTTCTGTCCATATTCTGTTCTTTCTTTAAACTGGGCATCTCGAGCGAGGAGTTTTCTCAGATCCCTTTTCAATGTTTCCCAATCATCTTCCCTATACCCAAGTGATTGAAAAAAAATCGCCTTGAATTTACCGACAGGGTGAGCTGTCGAAAGGAGATAATCCAGTATTTTTTCCGTTTGAATTATAGCCTGTTCAGCATTCGGCAGCTTCACTTCATTCTTTCTTTATCCGTAGATGCTCAAAGTGATGAAAAATAGATTTGTTGTCGGCAAGAGACTTCTATCGATGAAAATTTTAAGAAACTATCGGCGGCTTGTCAATTTTTTTCTGGCCTCCGTGGCTCCCCTGGCAATTAGGAAAGGATCATATTTTCTTTAAGGAAAACTTCCCTCATCCGAATATTTTCCCAGATACTCGGCCAGCTTAATACACTTTATGGTCAAAAGGGAAAGGCAAACGGCAGGAAATCCCTAGAATTCACTTCTAAGGGGTGAAGGACCTCAAGGGTTCCATCCAATGTAAAGTTTCTTCTCTATCCTCACTAAACGTTTTGCCCTAATTCCCTTAAAATAAAACATAGAAACTACCAGCGGCTTGTCAATTTCAGAATTTTAAGTCATTTGGGTCTGAACCAAAAAACCCAGGGACCCCCACCCAAACTCAAATCCCTCGAATTCCAGATAGATTACTTGGATTCCCAACTTCCTTCCTATGAGGAAGCCTTTCCCGATCTTGATGTTTTTCCCAGATTACTCTATCGCTTAAGGAAAATTACGTTCGGTATAGAGCGTTCTGCGCAGGAAAAAACAAAAGGGCGGGTAAAACCCGCCCTTTTATTTTCCAAATTTGTTGGTTCCGTTTAGGGGGCCGGGGATTCTTTGGCTTCTTTTGATTCTTCGCCGGCAGTTTCACCAAGAATAAAGAGCCGTTTGGCCATGACAAAGTTTTTATTGTAATAAGGGGAGCCTTGTAAGTTGGAAATAACCACGCCTTTTTTACTGGCCGAATGAATCATTTTGCCGTCCCCGATATACATCCCCGTATGACCGATCTGGGACCCTCGATTTCTCTTGAAAAATAATAAATCTCCAATACGTAACTGGCTCAGATCCCATTCGGTGGTCACGAGAGAGCCTAACTTGGCTTGTTCCCGACTGGAATGGGGGAGAGACAGGGTCAGGGATTGATAAATTTTCTTCACAAACCCGGAACAGTCAATCCCTCCTTCTCCAATACCATTGCCTCCCAGGCGATAGGACTTCCCTAATAATTGTTTGGAAATCTCTACCAGGAGGTTGGGAAAGTAGACCAAAGGATTGGTGATTTTCTCTTTAAGTTCTTCTTCTTTCCTCTCGTCCTCATGAACGGCGGATTTTAGTAGGCTTAAAGAATCATTCCCTTTATCCAGGGAATTCAGGGAACTCTCCATTGGCTCGAGGAGGAATTTACCGTTTTCCAGTGGAGTTACCTTGATTAAGGGGGGGGCGTCCTTTACCGGTACGGCCTGTTTCTGGGCCACCTGATGGGAGCGTTTTTTCTTGGCCTGGAGGGATTTCTTAGCTTTTTTATTGGCCGCTTTAAGTTGGGAGGAGCTTGATTTTTTGGCGGTCGCCGCCTTTATTTTCGAAGAATTCTTTTTCTTAGCCTCATCTTGCTTGGATGGTGCACCAAAGGTCTGCCAGGGAAACAACAACAGCAGCACTATGGTAATAAAGAGACAACCTCTTTTTATTATCACAGGCCTGGTTCCTTTTTTTGTGATTTGTTTCGATTATAAAAAATGAGTCTTTTTTTTACAATAAAATGTTTGTTTTGTCAATACTTTTCACTATACCAGATGTTGTGGCCCCTTGGCCTATCGACCCAAGTTATACGACAAGGGGATGGGACACCTCATCCTTCAGCCCTTAAATCCCGGTTCATCAGCTCTTTAACCGCTGACCGAGGATTGCTATCCTCATATAAAATCGAATATATTTTGGAAACAAGGGGCATTTCAATGCCTTCACGGGAGGCCAATTGATAAGCGGCCTTGGTCGTCTTGATCCCTTCAGCGACCATAGTCATGGAAGATAATATAGCCGGCAGCAGTTCTCCCCTACCGAGACGAAGTCCCACGGTTCGGTTTCGGCTTAATTCGCCTGTACAGGTCAAAACCAAATCTCCGATACCGGCTAAACCGAAGAAGGTCGGCCGCTGAGCCCCCATTTTTTCCCCCAAGCGACAGATCTCGGCCAGCCCCCGGGTAATCAGGGCCGCCCGGGAATTATGGCCCAATCCCAAACCGTCGCCAATACCGGCAGCCAAGGCGATGACGTTCTTTAAGGCCCCACCCAATTCCACGCCCAGCAGGTCATTATTGGTATAGACCCGAAAAAACCCATTGGAAAAAAATTGCTGGGCCTTTCGGGCCGTATTTTCCTCCACGGCGGCTAAAGTGACGGCTGTAGGCAGCTCCCGGGACACCTCCTTGGCAAAGGTGGGGCCTGAAAGGCAGCCGATAAAGGGATAAAAAGAAGGGTCCAAAATTTCTTTTAAGACCCCGGACATGGTTAATAAGGTTTCATTTTCGATCCCTTTGGTGGCCGAAATCCAGAGGCATTCGGGCTCAATGGAAGAAAGGAATGACCGGACTTGCTTCAGGATGCCCCGAAAAAAATGGGACGGGATGGCCAGGACCAGCATCTCTTTTTGATCCAGAACCTCCCGGAGGTTCGTGGTCGGACGGACCGATTCGGGCAGAATCACTCCCGGTAAAAAATTTTTATTTTCTCTCTCATTTTTGATCTGATCGGTCGTTTCGATTTCATAGGACCAGAGATGGACCGGATAGCCGTTACCGGCCAGCAGCCAGGCCAGGGCCGTACCCCAGCTACCGGCTCCGATTACGCCGATAGAAGGATGAGGGTTATTGTTCCAGATCACCTTTTTCTTCTTCCTTGGCCTCCGAACGGGCTACACTGACCACCTTTTCCTGATCTTCCAGATTGATCAATCGAACCCCCTGGGTGTTACGGCCTAATACGGAAATATCTTTGACCCTCATACGGATAATTTTCCCCCGGTCGGTAATGATCATCAGATCGTCTTCATCGGTAACCTGGAGGACCCCGACCACCGGCCCGTTTCGACTGGAGGTTTTAATAGTAATGATCCCTTTTCCGGCCCGGCCCTGTTCCCGATATTCTTCCGTCCTGGTCCGTTTACCGAATCCGTTTTCAGTTACCGTCAGGATCGTCCCTTCCTGAGAAAGGACTTCAGCTCCTACCACCCAGTCGGAAGGGCTCAGACGGATCCCTCTTACCCCCTGGGCCAGCCTCCCCATCTCCCGGATGTCTTTTTCCTTAAAGCGGATGGACAGGCCGTCACGGGTGCCCAGGAATATATCCTGAGACCCTTGGGTAAGACCGGCGGCAATCAATTCATCTCCCTCCTGGATGGTGGAAGCGATGATCCCGCCGGCTCGGGGTCGGCTGAAGGACATGAGATCCGTCTTTTTGATCATTCCTTTTCGAGTCACCATGATGATCGATTTGCCCTCTTCAAAGGTGCGGACCGGCAGGGTGGTGGCCACTTTTTCTTTAGGTTGAAGATTCAAAATATTCACCATGGCCTTTCCCCTGGCCAGCCGTCCGGCCTGGGGGATCTCATGGACCTTCAACCAATAGAGCCGCCCGAAATTGGTAAAGAAAAGGAAATAATCATGGGTGGAGGCGATAAAGAGATGTTCGACAAAATCATCTTCTTTGGTCTCCATGCCGGTGATGCCCCGGCCCCCTCTCCTCTGGCTGCGGTAAAGGCTGATCGGATTTCTTTTGATATATCCGCCGTGGGAGATGGTCACGACCATATCTTCTTCGACGATCAGATCCTCCAATTCTATTTCGGTGGTGTCCTCGATAATCTCGGTCCGCCGCTCATCCCCGTATCGCTTTTTGAGCTCGGTTAATTCCTCCCGAATCAACTGCAGGATCAGGGCTTCACTGGCCAGGATGGACTTTAACCGTTCAATAGTTTTGAGGATTTCCTTGTAATCCTGGATGATCTTTTCCCGTTCCAGGTTGGTCAACCGCTGCAAACGCATCTCTAAAATCGATTGGGCCTGCATGTCCGAAAAGGAAAAACGAGCAATCAGCTGGGATTTGGCCTCCGGAGGATTTTTGGCCTTACGGATCAAAGCAATGACCTCATCCAGGTGATCCAGGGCAATTTTGAACCCTTCCAGGATATGGGCTTTTTTCTCGGCCTCTTTCAATTCAAAGGCCGTCCGTTTGCGGATGATCTCCTTTCGAAAATCCAGAAAATAGACCAGCATGGTTTTCAGGTCCATGATCCTGGGCCGGTTATTGACAATGGCCAAAAGGATGATCCCGAAGGTGACCTCCATAGAGGTGAATTTATACAGCTGGTTGAGGATGATCTCAACCACCTCATCTTTTTTCAGGTCGATGACGATACGCATCCCTTCCCGGTCCGATTCGTCGCGGATATCCTGGATGCCCTCAATCTTTTTTTCTTTAACCAGTTCGGCGATTTTCTCAATCAGCTTGGCCTTATTCACCTGGTAGGGCAGCTCGGTGACGACAATGCTTTCCCTTCCCCCGTGGGCCTTTTTCTTTTCGATGATGACCCTGGACCGGAGCTTAATAATGCCTCGGCCGGTTCGATAGGCCTGAACAATTCCGTTGCTGCCGTAAATAAACCCGGCGGTCGGAAAATCCGGCCCGGGGATCAACCGGATCAATTCTTCGAAGGAGAGTTCGGGATTATTGATCAAGGCTAGGAGTCCCTCAACGACCTCGGAGAGGTTATGAGGAGGGATATTCGTCGCCATACCGACGGCAATCCCGGAAGACCCGTTAATCAGCAGATTGGGAACCTGGGTGGGGAGGATGGCTGGCTCACGGAGAGAACCGTCATAATTGGGAAAAAAGTCGACGGTTTCTTTGTCCAAATCCTCCAGAAATTCATGAGCCAGTCGAGTCATGCGGATTTCGGTGTACCGCATGGCTGCCGGAGAATCCCCGTCAACTGAACCGAAATTTCCCTGCCCGTCCACCAAGGGGTAGCGCAGGGAAAAATCCTGGGCCATCCGGACAATGGTATCGTAGACCGCCGTATCGCCGTGGGGATGATATTTACCGATCACATCCCCGACAATACGGGCCGACTTTTTATAGGGCTTGTTATAATCATTATTCAATTCCCGCATAGAAAAGAGAACCCGGCGGTGAACCGGCTTCAGACCATCCCGGATATCCGGCAAGGCCCGGCCGATAATGACGCTCATGGCGTAATCCATGTAGGAGCGTTTGACCTCGTCTTCTATGTTGGTCGGCAATTCCTGGGAACCTAAATTCATAAATATCCTTTTAAGGATTGAGCGGTCTGGGTTTCAAGGATTCGAGCGAAGGGATTTCCCCTGCGCTTGAACCCTCAACGCCTTGACACCTAAACCCTCATTTTCAAATATCCAATTCTCTAACTTCCAGGGCGTGCTGGTAAATAAAATCCCTCCGGGGTTCCACCTTATCGCCCATCAATATGGTAAACATCTCTTCGGCTTCGACCATATCCTCCACTCTAATTTGGAGCAAGGTGCGGTTTTCGGGATTCATCGTGGTCTGCCAGAGCTGTTGAGGATTCATTTCCCCCAGGCCCTTATAGCGTTGGATAGTCAATCCTTTTTTGCCCTCTTCCATGAAAAAATCCACTAATTCTTTTGGGGTAGGAATCATTTGGGGTTGTTGATCATTGATCACCAGAAGGGGAAAGGCCTGCAACCAGGGCATTTCTTTTTTAAACCGTCGTATGTTTTGGAAATCAGGCATAGCCTGGAGGTTCCAGTCCAGTACCGTTGTTTCCTTTCCGCTGGAAGGATCCAGAATTGGCAAGGCATAGGCCTGATGTTCTTCATCGAAAATCAGGTCTCCGGTCGAGAGACCTCGACTCTCCAATTTCTTTTTCAAGGCCGCCATATAAGAGGCGTCTTTCAACCGGACTCGTGTTAACGTAGCCGACTCATCCGGATCGGCGATGAACTCAAATATCTGGGCGGGAAAACCTTTCAACTCCAGCTTTTCCACTGCTCGCAGAAAGTGATTCACTTTCTCCAAAAATTGGATCAAGGCCTCTCCTTCAAGGTTTTTTTCCTTTTCCTTCCAGAAAAGTTTCTTTTTTTGAATACCCCTTTTCCCTAAAAATTTATGGAAGGCCTCATCGTCTTTGATATACGTTTCTTCCTTCCCGGAAACCACCCGGTAGAGAGGGGGTTGGGCGATATACAAAAAACCCTTATCAATGAGTTGTGGAAGCTGACGATAAAAGAAGGTCAACAACAAGGTGCGAATGTGCGCGCCGTCCACATCAGCATCAGTCATGATGATAATTTTATGATAACGTAACTGTTCGGGTTGAAAATCTTCCCCTCCCACCCCCGCCCCCAAGGCCGTAATAATCGTTTTGATCTCGTTGTTTTCGATCATCTTATCGAAGCGGGCCTTTTCGACATTAAGTATTTTCCCTTTTAAGGGTAAAATCGCCTGAAATTTTCGGTCTCGTCCCTGTTTGGCCGATCCTCCGGCGGAATCCCCTTCGACAATATACAGTTCACAATACCGAGGGTCCCGTTCCTGACAATCGGCTAATTTTCCCGGCAGAGAAGTATCTACCAAGGCCCCTTTTCGGCGGGTCAGTTCTTTGGCCTTTCGGGCCGCTTCCCTGGCCCGGGCCGCTTCGGTCACCTTAATTAAGATATTTTTGGCGACCGAAGGATTTTCTTCCAGAAAGATGTTCAATTCTTCATAGACCAGATTATCCACCAGCCCTTTGACTTCACTGTTTCCCAATTTGGTTTTGGTCTGACCTTCAAACTGAGGCTTTGGGAGCTTGACACTGATAATGGCTGTCATTCCCTCTCGGACGTCATCGCCGGAAACTTTTTCCCGCAAATTCTTAGGCAGATTTTCTTTCGTGGCATATTGATTCAGACTGCGGGTCAGGGCCGTTTTAAAGCCGCTGAGATGGGACCCTCCGTCCCTGGTGTTGATGGTATTGGCATAGGAGAATATCTTTTCCTGATAAGAATCATTATACTGAAAAGAGACCTCAATAATAACATCTCCCCGCTGTCCGGAAATATAGATCGGTTTGGGATGGACGGTTTCTTTGTTGCGGTTGAGATATTCAACAAATGAATTGATCCCTCCCAAATAAAAAAATTCATTCTTTTTGTTTTCCCGTTCATCCTCAATGGTGATTTTTACCCCGCGATTTAAAAAAGAGAGCTCTCGAAACCGCTGCGAGAGGATGTCATAACTGAAATGGGTGGATTCAAAAATATCGGCATCCGGTTTAAAGAGAACTTTTGTCCCGTTTCTTTTGGTTGTTCCGATAATCTCCAAGGGAGTAACCGTCTGGCCTCTTTCATAGCGTTGGGAATAGACTTGACCGTTTCTTCGGACTTCCACCTCTAAAAATTCCGAAAGGGCGTTGACCACCGAAACGCCGACGCCATGCAGGCCTCCGGAGACCTTATAGGTCTCATTATCAAACTTACCACCGGCATGGAGTTTGGTCATGACTACCTCCACTGCCGGTTTTTTTTCGGCCTTGTGCATCTCTACCGGGATGCCTCTTCCATTGTCTTCGATGGAAATACTTTCATCGGAATGAATAATGACATCGATCCGGTTACAATAACCGGCCAAGGCCTCATCAATACTATTATCAACCACTTCATAGACTAGTTGATGTAGACCTTCCGTCGAGGTATTGCCGATGTACATGGAAGGTCTTTCCCGAACCGGGGACAGACCCTCCAAAACTTTAATTTGATCAGCTCCGTAAGACGTCATACGATTACCATCCATATAATAAATCCGAATGGCCTCTTTCCGGTTCGGATAATTGAATCCCCCGCACCGGGGGATTCCGGTCAAGGACATTGTTTCTTATTGACATTCGCTCGTCCCGCCAGGGTCGGGATCAGGCCTAGGCATGACGGGGAATGCGCGTTCTATTCATGTTCAAGAACAACAATTTCAGCTAAATCGCTTTAGAAATTCCAAAGAAATGTTTTTAGTTGGTTATGAAAAGGCGGGGATGACTATATATCCCCGGATTCTTCCATCAGCTTCATAGGCATAATTAAGGCCTTAAATCCTGGATCATTGTCACCGTGCAATAAGGCCGGACTGACCGAATCTTTTAAATCCAGAATAATGGTTTCACTATCCATTACTTGCAAGGCATCAATAAAAAATCGGACATTAAATCCCACTTCAAATTTATTTCCGTTATAGTCTAAGGAGACATTTTCCTTGGCTTCTCCAATATCGGGATTAATGGATTGAATTTCCAGATTTCCAGGGGTCAAGGAAAATTTTACGACCTTGTATTTATCGGTGGACAAGACGGCCATTCTTCTCATGGTATCCATCAAAATTGGTTTGGAGATGGTCACCGATTTTTCTTTTTTCTTCGGTAATACCAATTGATAATCGGGGAAATTGCTTTCTAATAAACGCATGATCATCAACATTTCTTCTTTTTGAAAAACACCGAAAGAATCCTTAAATCCAAGGGATATCTCTCCAGGTTTTTCCAGAATTTTTAATAATTCGGTGACGGCCTTCCGGGGGAGTAAAACACCTTTGGAAAAAAGGCCCTCTTCCAATCCCTCTATCGGTTTATCTATCAACGTCAACCGATGTCCATCTGTTGAAACCATCCGCAGCAGATGTTCTTCTTCTTTATCTAAATATTCAAAATAAATTCCCGATAAATTATAGCGCCCTTCTTCCGGAGAAACGGAGATGATGGTCTTTAAAATCATATCCCTTAAAATTGAACCATCCAGTTTAATGGTCTGACTTAACTGGGGTTCCGGTAATGAAGGGAAATCTGTGGCCGGTAAACCGACAATATTGAAGTGGGCTCCCCGACAAGATATTAATAATCTATTATTTTCGTTCAGTTTTAGGTAAATCTCCTCATCCGGTAGTTCTCGAACGATTTCATAAAATTTTCTGGCTAAAACGGAAATCCCTCCGGGTTTAATGATCTGGGCCGGGCAGGTTAAACGTATTCCGACCTGCAAATCCGTTGCAATCAATTGAATTCCGTCTTCGCCGGTTTCTATCAAGACATTAGAGAGAATGGGCATGGAACTTCTTTTTTCCACTATTCCTTGGGTGATTTGTAAAACCTCCAAAAGGGCCGGTTTGGGAATAGTTAATTCCATAAAACATTCTCCTTTATTATTAATAATTATTTATAAAATGTTTTTTATTATAATAAGAATACTCAAAACTGGAATAAGTAATTTATCTTATAAATATAATTAATAAAAAAATACTCAAGCCTATTTAATAACGACTAGAATAACTCTTTAATAAAACCAAAAACTATTTAGGGGTAGAAAGGGGAATTCCTCACTTTGATTAAAAAGTAAAAATTTAAAAAATTTTATTCTTCCCTTGCATTCTTGGTTGAGGATAAATATTATATAATTTACTGATTCCTCAAAGAAACTTGATCAACATTTATATAAGAAAACAATTCTAAAAGCAACTTAAAAGTAGTAGAAAAAACCCTTTAATGATAACCTTTCCTATTTACTTAACAAAAAAAGGATGGTCTTTTATGGAAACCAAAGAAAAGGATAAGTAATATGGAAGAAAGAAAAATTCGTTTTAATCCTGATAACGTCGACGTCGTGGTTCCACAGGGGGAAAATCTTTTAAGAGCGGCAATGCGGGCCGGAGTTCATATTAATGCCTCTTGTGGAGGGGAAGGGGTGTGCGGAAAATGCCGGGTCATTATTGATAAAGGGGAGGTTGAGAGTGAACGGTCAGAAAAACTGTCCCCGGATGATTATTCATTAGGGGTTCGGCAAGCCTGTAAGACAAAGGTAATCAGTGAGTTAGAAGTAACTATCCCTATTGAATCCAGAATGGATCACAAGGTCATAGCAAAAGATCGGCCAAAGACCGGTTCTTGGCAGGTGGTCTCGGAAATTAAAAAAGAGGATTTATTTATAGAGGGGAAATTACAGCCCCCCTATGAAAAAAAATATATTGAAATTGAACCTCCGACCATGGTGGACAACATCAGTGATCTTTCCCGGGTTATTCGATCCTTAAAAAAAATTCATGGTATTCATAATCTGATGGTTGATTTTTATACGGTGAAAAAACTGTCATCGGTTCTCAGACAAGGAGACTGGAAAGTAACCCTGACCATCGGAAATCCAAGTAATCCTTTAAAAAAAGAAAGAAGATCTCAACTGATCAATATTGAACCGGGAGATACTACCAGACATAATTATGCTTTGGCGGTAGATATCGGGACAACAACGGTCTGGGGACAGTTGTTGAATTTAACCACTGGAGAGGTTCTGGCCCAGGAGGTTGAATATAATGCCCAAATCAGTTATGGCGAAGATGTCATTTCCCGGATCGTCTATGCTCAAAAAACCGAGGGTCTGGAAAAAATGAAGGACCTGGTTGTTTCGACTATAAATAAGATTATCCAGCAATTGCTTAAAAAACAACCCGTTACCATCGAACATATCAATTTTATTACTCTGGCAGGAAACACTACCATGACTCATCTGTTTTTGGGTCTGGAACCCCGTTATATTCGGGAAACACCTTATACCCCTCCCATGAATTACATTCCGGCGGTTCGGGCTAAAGAATTAGGGATCCATTTAGGAGAGCATGTTCAGGTTTATCTTTTCCCTTCTATTGCCAGTTATGTGGGCGGAGATATTGTCTCCGGGGTTTTGGGATCAGGGATGTACCGGCAGAATAAGCTGACTTTATTCATCGATCTGGGGACCAATGGGGAAATCGTCGTTGGAAATTCGGATTGGATGACCTGTGCCGCCTGCTCAGCCGGACCGGCCTTTGAAGGAGGAGGGATCAAACATGGTATGAGGGCTTCAAAAGGGGCGATTGAGGATTTTAATGTCAATCCGATAACCTTTGAACCCATGATTCTGACTGTTGGAATGGTTAAACCCAAGGGAATTTGCGGTTCCGGATTAATTAATATCGTCGCCGGCCTGATGGAAGCCTGTATTTTAGAACAAAACGGGAAGTTTAAAACAGGTCTCAATACTAATCGAATCCGTGAAGGGACGGACGGGATGGAATATGTCTTGGCCTGGGCCCCGGAGACCCAGATTGGCCGGGATATCGTCATCACCGAAGTGGATATCGACAACCTGATTCGGGCCAAAGGGGCCATGTATGCCGGGTATATGACCCTTTTAAACGAGGTAGGATTAACGATGAACGACCTGGAACAGGTCATTATTGCCGGGGGGTTCGGTAATTATATCAATATTGAAAAATCCATTACCATCGGACTTCTGCCTGACTTGCCTTTAGATAAATTTAAATTCATCGGCAACGGATCATTATTGGGGGCCAGGTTGATCTGTTTTTCCAATGTTCTTCGATTAGAAGTAAAAAAGGTCTTTACAAAGATGACCAACATTGAATTAAGTGAAAATAGCCATTTCATGAATAATTATATAGGGGCTCTTTTTCTGCCTCATACCGATAAGGGTCTTTTTCCAAGGGTTTTTGAACGAGTGACCTGTATGGAAAGGAATTTGGGCTATACATCGGAATAAATTTGAGATAGTCTCGACAGATATAAATCAAGGTAACATTGGGGGACCAATAACCGGA
>Ga0233425_10004102_pt1 | contig 25039 bp, 25 predicted proteins | sample Watercolumn_Towu_2_FD_181712 | JGI IMG/M metagenome (GOLD analysis project Ga0233425, IMG submission 181712) | Freshwater microbial communities from Lake Towuti, South Sulawesi, Indonesia - Watercolumn_Towuti2014_140_MG | ecosystem: Environmental > Aquatic > Freshwater > Lake | place... | reverse complement strand
GCAAAACAGCGCACAAGTTGCCTGAATTTAGCCTCTGTGATTTTAGAGCGACTGTAGTATCTATTTTTATTAACCATTTCAGGAAGTTATCACACTTTAACAAGTGCTTTGCTTCCTAAGACCCTATTACTTTTGCTGTGATTGAGTATAAAAAATCTTTCCTTAAAGGTAAAAAGAAGTATTATTATATCGTTTTTATGCTACCAGCAATTTTAGGACTTATATTTTCGGTAGGCTGTGTTGCAACTGCTTTAATGTCAGGCTCATGGCGTGAGGTTTGAACCTAGCCAATAAAATGGACAAACGGCCCCTCATAAGATTACATTAACTTTAAATACAAATAATAGGGGACAGACCACGATTAAATGTTACATTAGCGCTTAATTCATTCATCCATTGAGCCTCTATGCCCCGCCGCCCACGCGTCATACTTCCCAACATACCACAACACATCATCCAACGCGGTAATAATCGCCAAGCTTGCTTCTATGCCGATGAAGACTATCACTCTTACCTAGAATGGCTGAAAGAATATTCGGAAAAAACCGATTGTAAAATTCACGCCTATGTATTGATGACAAACCATGTGCATTTACTGGTTTCTACAGACAAAACTGAAGCGGTTGGCGCAATGATGAAGGCATTGGGACAGCGCTATGTGCAATATATCAACAAAATGTATAAGCGCTCTGGCACTTTGTGGGAAGGGCGTTATAAATCTTGTCCCACGCAGGCAGAAACCTATTTATTGGCTTGTCAACGCTATATTGAGCTTAATCCGGTACGCGCCAATATGGTACCCCACCCGGCGGAATACCGGTGGAGTAGTTATGCGGCCAATGCGCAAGGCGCGGAGGATGGGATGATTACCCCGCACCCTTTGTATGAAGCGTTAGGCGCTGACGCTGCCAGCAGGCAAGCGGCTTACAGAGCGCTGTTTAGATTTCAACTGGATGTTGGTTTGGTAGATGAAATACGCAAGGCGACGAATGGGAATTATGCGTTGGGCAATGCGTTGTTTGTGCAGCAAATAGAAGATGCGCTGGGAAGACGTGCGACGGCGGGTAAGGCAGGGCGGCCGAGGAGGCTAAATACCGCGTAGAATAGTGAGTTAATTATTCTTAATACGACCCAATGAAACCGAGTAGAACCAGCAAAGCCTGGATGCAAGAGCATCTGAATGACGAATTTGTAAAACGCGCGCAAAAGGAGGGGTACCGCGCCCGAGCAGCCTACAAGTTGATCGAGATCGACGACAAGGATAAGCTCATCAAGCCTGGCATGACGGTTGTTGACTTGGGTGCTACGCCCGGCAGTTGGTGTCAGGTGACGGTGCAGCGCCTGAAGGGTCAGGGCAAGATTGTTGCGCTGGATATTCTGGAGATGCAGCCTATTCCGGGTGTACTGTTCATTCAGGGAGATTTTCGCGAGGAGGCCGTGCTGAAACAGTTGGAAGCTGCGATAGAAAACAGGCCGGTAGACCTTGTAATTGCCGACATGGCCCCCAATATCAGTGGGGTGAAAGATGTAGATCAGGCGGGTACGATGTATCTGACCGAGCTGGCCCTGGATTTTTGCCAGCACTGGTTGAAACCAGGTGGCAACTTTCTGGTCAAAGTGTTCGTCGGTAGCGGTTTTGATGAACTCGTGAAGCAGATGCGCATGCAGTTTGACAAAGTCGTGACACGCAAACCCAAAGCCTCTCGTGACCGCAGCAGCGAAGTCTATTTGCTGGGACTTAATAAAAAGCCCTAAGCGTTTGATTTGGGTTAAAATGGACAGAAATTTCACGCCTAAAAGGAATTGAATCAAGTGAAAAATATGCTTAAAAACGTTATCCTCTGGATTGTGATATTTTCCGTGTTGACCATGGTGTTCAACCAGTTCGTTGATATGGGTAAAACCAAGAGTGAGATTGTCTACTCGCAGTTCATGCAAGAAGTGAAAGATGGCAATATCGACAAGGTGCAGATCGAAGGCCGCACCGTGCATGGCACGCGCCGTGATGGCAAGGAATTTACAACCTATGCACCGGATGACCTGTGGATGGTCAGTGACCTGCTGAAATATAAGGTGCGCATTGAAGCCAAAGCGCCACAGCAGCGCTCCATCCTGCTGGAGATCCTGATGTCCTGGTTTCCGATGCTGTTGCTGATTGGCGTGTGGATTTTTTTCATGCGCCAGATGCAAGGCGGCGGCAAGGGTGGTGGCCCGTTCTCATTTGGTAAAAGTAAAGCACGCCAGTTGGATGAATCCAACAACAGCACCACATTTGCTGACGTAGCGGGTTGCGATGAGGCCAAGGAGGAAGTGTCTGAGCTGGTGGATTTCCTGAAAGACCCGGGCAAGTTTCAGAAGCTGGGCGGCCGCATCCCGCGTGGCGTGTTGATGGTAGGCCCTCCAGGCACTGGTAAGACCTTGCTGGCGCGTGCGATTGCGGGCGAGGCCAAAGTACCGTTCTTCACGATTTCCGGTTCCGACTTTGTCGAGATGTTCGTCGGCGTAGGTGCTGCTCGAGTGCGCGACATGTTTGAAACCGCGAAAAAGAACTCACCCTGTATCGTGTTTATCGATGAGATCGATGCAGTCGGCCGTCATCGTGGTGCTGGTACTGGCGGTGGCAATGACGAGCGCGAGCAGACGCTGAACCAGTTGCTGGTGGAGATGGATGGTTTTGAGGCCAATTCCGGCGTGATCGTGATTGCAGCAACCAACCGCGCGGACGTACTGGATAAAGCCTTGCTTCGACCAGGCCGTTTCGACCGTCAGGTGATGGTGGGCTTGCCGGATATCAAAGGTCGAGAACAGATTCTTCTGGTGCATATGCGCAAAGTGCCGATTGACCCGGACGTGAAGGCAGATATTATCGCGCGCGGTACACCGGGTTTCAGCGGTGCGGATTTGGCTAATCTGGTTAACGAAGCGGCGTTGTTCGCCGCGCGTCGTAACAAGCGCACGGTGGATATGCAGGATTTTGAGGACGCCAAAGACAAGATCTTTATGGGACCAGAGCGCAAGTCGATGGTGATGCGTGAAGAGGAGCGCCGCAACACGGCTTATCACGAATCTGGCCATGCGGTAGTCGCGAAAATGCTGCCCAAGGCCGATCCGGTGCACAAAGTGACCATTATGCCGCGTGGCTGGGCGCTGGGTTTGACTTGGCAATTACCGGAGTTTGACCGCATTAGCAACTATAAGGACAAAATGCTGGAAGAGATTTCTATTTTGTTTGGTGGGCGTATCGCGGAGGAGATTTTCATGCATCAGATGTCTACCGGAGCCAGTAATGATTTTGAGCGCGCTACCAAGCTTGCGCGCGCGATGGTGACCAAGTATGGCATGAGCGAAGCGCTGGGCACGATGGTGTATGCGGGCGATGAACAGGATTCATTCTTTGGCAGTATGTCGTCACGCACCGTATCCGAGGCTACGCAGCAGAAGGTGGATGCCGAGATTCGTCGTATTCTGGATGAGCAATACGCCGTCGCACGCAAGATATTGGAAGAGAATCGCGACAAAGTGGAAGCGATGACGGCAGCTTTGCTGGAATATGAAACGATTGATGCCGATCAGATCAACGACATTATGGCGGGTTTGCCGGTACGTGCGCCAAAGCCAAAGGAAAATAAAAGCAGCGGTGGGGCAAGTTCCGGAGGGGCTTCTGTAAATACCGCTCCACAACCCACCGCAAAAGGTCAATAACATTAGGAGTTAAAGCAAGGGTTGGTGTACCAACCCTTTTCTTTTTATGCAACTGCATTGTGGAAAATTTACGCTGGATTTGACCATGCCGCGGGTGATGGGTATCGTCAACGTGACGCCGGACTCCTTTTCGGACGGCGGGCATTATGCCGGTACGCAAAAAGCGGTATCCCATGCCTTGCAGCTTGTAGAAGAGGGCGCGGACATTCTGGATGTCGGTGGCGAATCCACCCGACCCGGTGCGTCGCCGGTGCCCTTGCAGCAAGAGCTGGACCGTGTGATGCCGGTGCTTGAAGCGCTTGTAAAACAGGTCAACATCCCTATCTCAATCGATACCTACAAACCGCAAGTCATGCAGGCTGCGATTACCGCTGGTGCCAGCATGATCAATGATGTGAGGGCGCTGCAAGAAGAAGGTGCGTCAGCTATCGTGGCAGCTTCGGACGCAGCAGTTTGCTTGATGCATATGCAAGGCACGCCGCAGACCATGCAAGAACACCCGCATTACGACGATGTGGTGCATGAGGTGACCAGCTTTCTGACGGCGCGCCTGCAAGCTAGTCTGGATGCGGGGATTCAGACATCGCGTATCGTGCTGGATCCCGGTTTTGGCTTTGGCAAAACCCGTGCACACAACATTTTGCTTGCCCGTGAGCTAGGTGTTTTTTGTGCGTTGGGGCAGCCAGTGCTGGTGGGTTTGTCGCGCAAATCTGTGTTGGGGCAAATTACCGGTAACGATGTGGATGCAAGAGTCCATGCCAGCGTGGCGGCAGCGGTCATTTCGGCGATGAAGGGTGCTAAAATCCTGCGCGTGCACGATGTGGCGGCGACAAAGGAAGCGCTTAAGATTGTTTCGGCGATAGAGTAGATGGTATGAGTAGAAAATTTTTCGGTACGGATGGTATTCGCGGCAAAGTGGGTGAAAGTACCATCACGCCGGAATTCGTGATGCGTTTGGGCTACGCTGCAGGTCGCGTCCTGATTGGGCTTGAGAGTAACCTCGCCAAAGGTGCACACCCCGCCGTATTGATTGGTAAAGACACGCGCATTTCCGGCTACATGCTGGAGGCTGCTCTGGAGGCTGGCTTGTCAGCTGCCGGCGTGGATGTACTGCTGACCGGCCCGATGCCAACTCCTGCGATTGCCTATTTGACGCGTGCGCTGCGTGCGCAGGCGGGCATCGTCATCTCGGCATCACATAATCCTTATTACGATAATGGCATCAAGTTCTTTTCCGCACAAGGTACCAAGTTGCCGGATGAGGTGGAATTGGCCATCGAAGCTGAACTGGATAAGCCGATGCAGGTGATGGAATCTGCCAAACTGGGCAAGGCACGCCGCATTGACGATGCGGCTGGGCGTTATGTGGAGTTCTGTAAAAGCACTTTCCCCAACAATCTGGACTTGCGTGGCATGAGAATCGTGCTGGATTGCGCACACGGTGCGACTTATCATGTGGCGCCACCGGTCTTTCACGAATTGGGTGCCGAAGTGATTGCTATCGGCAACCATCCGGACGGCCTGAACATCAATCATGATGTTGGCTCCACGCATCCGCAAGCTCTGCAGAAAGCGGTTGTCGAGCATCAGGCCGATTTAGGTATTGCATTTGACGGGGATGGCGACCGTGTGATGATGGTAGATGCGAAAGGCAATCTGCTGGACGGCGACCAACTGCTGTATATCATTGCTTTAAGCTTGTATGGTAGCGGCAAACTTAAAGGTGGTGTAGCGGGTACGCTGATGACCAATCTTGCGCTTGAGCATGCGCTGGCCAAACACCAAATTCCATTTGCACGTGCGAAAGTAGGTGACCGTTATGTGCTGGAGCTACTGCAACAAAAGAATTGGAAATTGGGCGGCGAGAATTCCGGCCACATTTTAACGCTGGATAAGCATACCAGCGGTGATGCCATTATTTCGGCCTTGCAGGTATTGCAAGCGCTTAAAGTGAGCGGCAAAACCTTGCTGGAAATGGGCGAAGCGCTACCTTTGTATCCGCAAGTGCTGGTGAACGTGACCACTAAAACTAAGCTGGATTTGACGGTTGCGCCTATCCAGGCCGCCGTGCAGGCCGCGGAGAAAGCCCTCAATGGCGCGGGGCGCGTGCTATTGCGCGCTTCCGGCACCGAGCCGAAAATCCGCGTGATGGTGGAAGGGCAGGAGGCTGTTTTGGTCAAGAAACTGGCAGAAGATATTGCAGAGGTGGTCAGGCAGCAAGCTTAAAAACGGTATAAATAGTTAATAATCAGTGAGTTAGTAAAAAAACTTTCATCAAAATTTCATCGTGCTGACATCTGCAATGGTTATTCTCGCATCATCTGACATTGTAGGTATTCACGATGCATTTCAATCAAATCCGTTTTTATTGGAACCGCATACAGGCCTGGGATAGTGCGTTATGTGTTTCGATCAGCAGAACCGGTCAATATCGGCTGGTGCGCGACTGGTTTCGTATCATCAGCCGCTTGGGTGATGGGGTGTTCTGGTATACCCTGATGCTGGCAATTTTGGTAACTCAGCAGGCAGATGGCATCAAGCCGGTTTTGCATATGCTTTGCGTTGGGTTAAGCGGCACGCTGATCTACAAATGGCTCAAGCATAAAACGCATCGTCCTCGTCCATACCAGGTACGTCAGGACGTATATATTACCGGCAAGCCGCTGGACAGGTTCAGTTTTCCATCCGGACATACATTGCATGCAGTGTGTTTCGGGCTGGTAGCCATCTATTATTCCCCGCTGTTATTCATTGTAGTCATGCCATTCATACTGATGGTGGCGATATCACGCGTGGTGCTGGGTCTGCATTACCCGAGTGATGTGCTGGCAGGGGCGGCTATCGGTTATGCCTTGGTATTGAGTTCTTTCAGCTTGATGGCCTAAGCAGCAGTCAAACCAGTTCGCTGGCAGGATTGCCGCTATAGTAGTGGTCAATGGGTGTCGAAACCCGTATCCGTAGGTCTCCCAGACATTGTGCACGCCAAGCGCTCAACTCGGCTACACTCAGGTTGCCGAGTTCTGGCTCCCAATTAGGCCGCTGGCCATTCAAGGCAAGATGGAAACTGCCTAAAGCATGTTCTGTTGTATTCAGATAATAACTCAAATTCTTAACCAGTTCCATGTCGCGCAACTTGATGAACTGTAGTAAACCATGTGAGATGCGGCTGAACCGCAATAACCTGTCGAGTATGGACAGCCTACGCAGTTGCTTTTTGGCTTCGTGCCTGTGTATGCCAAAGGTTTTGGCTGCATAGCTAGCAAGTGCTTCCATATGTGTATTGATAAGCCTGTGTGGCGGATGCTGGATATGCTGGCTGATGTGGCCGTCCATTGCCCATTCCGAAGCCACATGGGTCACAATCGTGCGGTTAAGCCATTTGGCCTCGTGCGCGGGCACAAAATGGTTGTGCGCAATCACGTCCACATATAAATGGCTGGCATAGCCCACTGCGATGGCCAGTTCCTGCTCGGATTCCACATTTTCCAGCATCTGTTCGGAAACATGCCATTGATGCGAGGTGCTAAAGGACTTGGAAATGACAGCCAAATCGGGCAAACATGCCCCAGCCAGCACCAGTTGCGGGAATTGCTGCATGGCTTGGCGAATTCTTTTATCCAGCAGAGGCGGCACGCACAACAGCAAATGCTGTGAAAAGTAGATGTGGGTATAAAGCCCCCATGCATGAGCATCCAGCGCATGCAGGCTGAGTGCAACTATCCATAACATCCTGAGATACATACACTTTCTCATGACGCGCACTTTGGCATCGCACGATGAAATCCATATGACAACTGGATGATAGTTTTGTGAAAATGCATTTTGCTGTCATCAGTCTGTCATGGATGGCGATTAGGATAGCTAAAAACTAGGATAACCATATGAATATATTGTTGATTTCTGATGTCTATTTTCCTCGCGTGAATGGGGTGTCCACTTCCATCAAGACATTCGCGACCCAATTACAGGCACTTGGGCATGAAGTCCATCTGATTGCGCCTGAATATGGAATCATGACGGAAGATGAGGCCTGGATCACACGCGTAGCATCACGCCGGATTTTTTTCGATCCGGAAGACAGGCTGATGAAGTATGCCAGTCTGCTCGAGCTGCTTCCAAAGCTGCGTGCACAAAACTTCGATATCGTGCACATCCATACGCCTTTTGTTGCCCACTACGCAGGTCTGAGAATTGCCAGGGAACTAGGTTTGCCCGTGGTGGAGACCTACCATACGTTCTTTGAAGATTACATGCATCACTACTTGCCATGGATTCCTCGCGTGATCGCAAAAGTCTTGGCCAGAAGAATATCCAAAAGACAATGCAACGCGTTGAATGCGATTATTTCGCCTTCCAAGCCCATGCTGGATGTGCTGCGCAGCTATGGGGTAAAAGTACCCGCTGAGGTAATTGCCACCGGTTTGCAGCAGGCAAGTTTTGCGGACTCGGATGGAGTGTTTTTCAGAAGAAAATACAATATTCCAGCGAGCCGGCCGATGTTGCTGTATGTCGGTCGCGTGGCGCATGAGAAAAATATAGACTTTCTGCTGGAAATGATGAATACCCTCAGGCATCAGATACCAGACGTGTTGCTGGTCATCACTGGCGAGGGGCCGGCAGAAGCACATTTGCGCAAGCAGGTAAGTACGCATAGAATCGAACATCATGTCCAGTTCATCGGCTATCTCGATAGAGACAAGGAACTCAACGCCTGTTACGCGGCGGCAGATGTCTTCGTGTTCGCTTCAAAGAGTGAGACGCAAGGACTGGTGCTGCTGGAAGCGATGGCGCAAGGCACGCCTGTCGTAGCCATAGCAGAGCTGGGTACGGCATCCATTCTAGTTGATGGACAGGGAGCCAGGATTGCGCCGGATAATGAGGCGAGATTTGCGCAGATTGTACATGACCTGTTAACGCAGCCAATTGAGCGTTTGGTTTTGGGCGAGGCAGGTAAAGCCTATGTGACACAACATTGGACCGCCTATGCCAAGGCGGTGCAAAAGGCTGGGTTTTACCAAAAACTCATTCAAAATTAAAAAGGGCGCTTTCGCGCCCTTTTCGCTATCTCACAAGACTACAGGAATGTCTTGCCGAAGCTGAAGAACAGCGCTGCAATCAAGGCAGACGCAGGGATGGTGATGACCCATGCCCAGACGATGCGGGAAGCCAGGCCCCAGCGCACGGCGGAAGCGCGTCTGGATAGACCTACACCAACAATTGCACCGGTAATGGTATGTGTGGTGGATACTGGAATTCCCAATGATGTGGCTAGAAACAAGGCGATAGAACCAGAGGTCTGCGCAGCAAAACCGCCTGTGGGGCGAATACGGGTGATGCCCATGCCCATGGTGCGCACGATGCGCCAGCCACCGAACAGTGTGCCCAAGCCCATGGCTGTGTAACACGAAATCAATACCCAGTACGGCACATGGAACTCGCCGCTCAAATGACCGTTGGCATACAGCAACACGGTGATGATGCCCGCAGTTTTTTGCGCGTCATTGGCACCGTGACCCAGGCTGAACAGCGATGATGAGATGAATTGCAGCTTGTTGAAACGGCTTTCTGTCTTATACGGCTGCGATTTTTCAAATATCCATAACATGGCTATCGACATCAACAGCGCCATCAGCATGCCAAACAGCGGCGACAGGAAAATTGCTATGCCGGTAATGAACAGCTTCTCGCCGATGATGATGCCACTCATCCCCGCATGTGCAAAACCCGCCCCAAGCAAACCGCCAATCAGCGCGTGCGAGGATGAAGACGGGATGCCGAACCACCAGGTAATGACGTTCCAGGATATTGCACCGCCCAATGCACCGAATATCACCGCATTATTGACGATGTCCGGGCTGATGATACCTTTGCCGATGGTATTGGCAACACTGACACCAAAAATAAACAAAGCGGCAAAGTTAAAAAACGCCGCCCAAATCACGGCGGCCTGCGGAGTCAGTAAACGGGTTGAGACCATTAGCGCGACAGAGTTGGCCGCATCATGGAACCCGTTCATAAAGTCAAACGCCAGCGCTACGAGCACCAGCAATCCCATAATCAGTATGGCGTGTTCTATCATGTTGAACCCGCCTTTAAATGCGCTCGAGCACTACGCCATGGATAACGTCGGCAACGTCCTCACAGCTATCGACTGCTGCTTCAAACAAATCATATAACTCCTTGGCGCGAATCAGGTCGCGCGCGTCGGTTTCTTCTGCAAACAGGCGCTTCATGCCAGCGCGCATCACATGGTCTGCTTCGCCCTCAATGATGCTGATCTCTTCACACAGCTTCAGGATGCGGTCGGCATTTTTCATGTCAGACAGAAGAATCACCACATCGCGCACTTTTTCGGCGGCGCGCAGCAGAATCTGTCCCAGCGCGGCCATTTCAGGGGTGAATGCAATATGACCATATACAAACGTGCGCTGTGGAATGTCTTCACAGGTATCGACAATGTCATCCAGGGCGTTTGCCAGTTCGCGAATCTCGCGGCGGTCAAACGGCGTGATGAAGGTTTTGTGCAGGCTCAGCAAAATCTCTTTGGTGTATTCGTCCGCTTCCGATTCGTGTTTGCGGATTTCCTCGAACTGTTTTTGAAAAAGTGCAGGATCATCGGTGGCCGACATCACGGACAATGTTTTTGCCCCTTTAACCACACACTCTGCCAAGTTATTGAAAAGAATGAAGTAATCCTCATTTTTTGGCGAAATTGACGCGACTAGCCGGCTTAATACACCTGTTGCCATAAAGCTCTCCCTGAAAGTTTTGATTTTGCGCTATTGTATAATTCTTTAGGGCTTAACGCCCACGGAATATTACAATTTTATTACATAATTATGACATTCATATGACAAGCACTGGCTGAAATATTCAGTTCCATTGATTGTTACTATAATTGTGGAATAATAGAAATATGGAAACCCAAACAGCGGTCACATTACTTTCTTCAATTGCGCAAGAAGCGCGCCTGGAAATCTTCAGGTTACTGGTACAGGTTGGTCAGCAGGGGCTGGCGGCGGGATCGATTGGCGAAAAGCTCGGCATTCCGGCAAGCACGCTTTCGTTTCATCTCAAGGAGTTGAGCCATAGCGGGCTGGTGAATGCGCGGCAAGAAAGCCGCTTCATTTACTATTCTGCCAATTACCATGCTATGAATCAGCTGTTGCAATATTTGACCGAAAACTGCTGTGCAGACGGTGAAACTTCTTGTTTCAGCCCGCTGAGGAGTGCTACGCAAGTCGTAGTGCGTAAAGAACCATGCTAAAAGTCACCAGTGAGTTTTTTGGCACAGCTTTGTTGCTGGCGGTGGTGACTGGTTCCGGCATCATGGGGCAGCAATTATCCGGCGGCAATGATGCGGTGGCCTTGCTGGGCAACAGTATCGCTACCGGCTGTGGTTTGTTCGTGCTGATCAGCCTGCTGGGGCCGATTTCCGGTGCGCATTTCAACCCGGCGGTGACCTTGCATTTCTGGCGGCTTCGCGTCATTAGCGGCGCAGAAGCAAGCTGCTACCTGTGCGCGCAGTTCTCAGGCGCCATTGCCGGGGTGTGGTTGACGCATTTGATGTTCAACCAGGCAGTGCTGCAAGTCTCCACGCATGCCAGAAGCGGCGCAGCGCAAATGCTGAGCGAACTGGTTTCCACGCTGGTGTTGCTGATGGTGATCCGCCTTGGGCTCAAACATGCGCAGGACAAAATCCCCTTGCTGGTTGCGCTCACGGTGACGGCAGGCTACTGGTTCACGGCATCGACCTTTTTTGCCAATCCGGCAGTGACGCTGGCCAGAAGCCTGACGGATACCTTTGTCGGCATTGCGCCTGCTGATGTGGCAGGCTTTGTGGTGTCGCAAATCGCAGCAGTGTGGATAATCAGCAAGTTAGTGAAGGAGTAACTGCCAATGAGCGTCACCATTTACCATAACCCGGCGTGTGGTACATCGCGCAATACCTTAGCCATGATACGTGCCAGTGGGGTTGAACCGGAAATCATCGAGTACCTGAAAAGCCCGCCGACACGCGATAAGTTGAAGCGGCTGATTGCCAGCATGGGCGTACCGGTGCGAAGCATTTTGCGAGAGAAGGGTACGCCATATGACGAGCTTGGGCTGGCAGATGAAACGTTAAGCGATGATGCTTTGCTGGATGCAATGATGAAGCATCCTGTTCTCATCAATCGGCCTATTGTCATTACGCCAAAAGGCGTGCGGCTTTGTCGGCCATCTGAAGTAGTGCTGGAAATTCTGGAGAATCCAGATATTGGTATTTTCACCAAAGAGGACGGTGAAGTGGTCGGGCCAAAAATTTAGGTCGCATACGGTATAATCTCACCTTTCAATTCAAGCAAGTACAGAAGCTACATCATGGAAGCCGAAAAACTGAATCAGATCTCCAATCGCCTGGACGACTTGGCCGCCCGTCACCAAGCTCTTCGGGGGTATCTTTGACTATGAGAACAAGTCACAACGTTTGGAAGAGGTGAATGGCCTGTTAGAAGACCCAAAAGTTTGGGATGATGCCGAAAAGGCGCAAAAGCTGGGTAAAGAAAAACGCACCTTGGAGTCAGTGGTCAATAGCCTTCAGCAGGTGGATACCAGTTTGAGCGATAGCCGTGAATTGTTTGAAATGGCGCGCGAAGAAAATGACGATGCCACGCTGTTGAGCATCGATGCGGATACCAACGCGATCGAGAAAACCATCGCTGAAATGGAATTCCGCCGCATGTTCTCCGGCGAGCTGGACTCTGCCAATTGCTTTGTCGAGTTCCAGTCCGGCTCTGGCGGTACCGAGGCGCAGGATTGGGCAAGCATGTTGCTGCGCATGTATTTGCGCTATTGCGAACGCAAAGGCTTCAAGGTGGAAGTGCTGGAAGAATCCGAAGGTGACGTGGCAGGCATCAAAGGCGCGTCTATCAAGGTTTCCGGCGATTATGCCTATGGCACTTTGCGCACGGAAAACGGCGTGCATCGGCTGGTGCGCAAATCCCCGTTTGACAGCAACGCCAAGCGTCACACTTCGTTCGCCAGCGTGCAAGTGTTTCCAGAAGTGGATGACAGCATCCAAATTGATATTAACCCTGCGGATTTGCGCATTGATACCTATCGCGCTTCGGGCGCGGGCGGCCAGCACATTAACAAAACAGACTCTGCAGTGCGTATTACCCATATTCCCACCGGTGTGGTGGTGCAATGCCAAAACGATAGAAGCCAGCATCGCAACAAAGATGAAGCTATGCAGATGCTCAAAGGCGCGCTGTATAACTTGGAGCTGCAAAAACGTAACGCAGAAAAGCAAGCGTTGGAAGACGCCAAGACCGACATCGGCTGGGGACACCAAATACGCTCTTACGTGCTTGATCAATCGCGCATCAAGGATCTGCGCACCAATGTCGAGATTGGTAACACGCAAGGCGTGCTGGATGGCGATCTGGACCCGTTCATCATGGAAAGCCTGAAACAAGGCGTGTAGTAGACTTTTCTCTGAAATCAGACTTGGTTTTTCCAATCTAGACCGGGTGAGAATTGCCCAGTATTTTCTGGTCTATTTGTCGCTTTAGCTTGTTCACGTGCTTAGTAAAATCAGCAGTATGAAATTGTCACGTGAAAAACAAGCCGCAGAAGCCTATCTGAAGTTTCTTGGAAAAAAGGGGGCATCGGCTGGCGTTTTATATAAACGATCCCTTTTCCTGGATCGTTTGGTGATGATGCTTGCAGGTAAATCGCAAGACAGAATCGAATATGGCAATGTGCTGGCCAAGGTGTTAAAAACCGTATCGGAACAAGATATGCTCGACTGCCAGAATGTCGCGCGGGAGTTTTTTTCCTTCTGGATGAATGATGTGAAGGCGATAGCCGCTTTCGAGCGGCATTATGGATATGACATCCAGCCGATGAAGTGGCAGCCGCTGCCTGCCTCATTGGACAAATTGACAGAAAGCCTTGAACACGAAGTCTTTAGTGAGAAGGACGGGTTCGCACTTTTGTGCTACTCACGGTATCTGGCCAATATGGGTGCCGAGCAGCTCGTAATAGACACGCGTTTGCGATTAGCAAAAGTGTTGTTGGTGCGCTTGCGGGATGCGCCTGTCAAGAACAACAAAACCTATCGCATGGCCGTAGATATGGTATTGCCTTTGTTTAGGGTAGAGGAAATCAGAACGTTATTCCTAAATGTCGTGCGCGAATTCTTTAGTGTCTGGATGGAAGCACATCAGGCTGTCAGCAAGGCGGCCTAAGCAACTGCTTTCTATCCCTGGACTAATCAGCTCCAGGCATGCCTATCAGGAATTTGACGCGTTCTACATCCACATGCAGAAGGTTGGCGATGTCCTGAAAGTCATCCGGCAATGCTGCATTGTCCCAACCATAAGCAGAATGGCGGGCAAGATTCACGGCTAATGCAACATTTCTTGCACGGGCATCGTCAGTGCTTCCATCTTCCATCAATTTGGCGAGTAGAGGCGGCAGGTGGAAGGCGTCCACCATCGCCTTTTGTAAGTCCATAATCCGGAATCCCAGAATCTCCTCTTGGGCGGCTTTGCTGCGTAAAGTGGAATCGGCTTGCTGCATCGAAAAGATGGTATTCATTTTGTCCGGCGCAAAGCACCATAACATCATTTCGGCCAGATCGTGCAATAATGCAGCTGTACGTACTTCATCCGGATGTAGGTCCATACGCATAGCGGCCCAGTCAGAAGCATAGTGTGCGGCGCGATGGGCACGTTTAATCAGCCTTAACAGATGCGTGAGCGCTAGCATGTTGTCCTTGAGTTGATCTTCAACCAAAGGTGCCGGGAGCAGATTTTGATAAAAGGCGTCGGTACCCATCATCAGAATGGCTTGTTCTACCTGGATCAAATCCTGCAACTGGTGCTTGCCTTGATGCGTTTTCGCATGGCTGATGATGCGAAACACCATGAAAGGATCGCCCAATACTGTTGCAGCGATTGCACGCGCACTTAGCCTGTTTTCGTCACTTTCCAACTGTGCCAGTTCACGCGCTGTGTACTTGAGTATAGGGATGGAAGTTTTGCTCAGAAAACCAACCCAGCCTGGCACATCGCCCCGTACTATTTTCATTCAGTTTTCTCCTTGAATAGCTCAACATTAAAGGATGTGCGCAGAATTCGATATGGAGAATAGCGATGGTAAACCGGCGCAAATAAAAAATATGCGGAAAATGTTAAAATACGGATTTTAGCGTTTTGGAATTTGAGAGCAGCATGACGGACGAAACAATCCCTATTGATGAAAACCACGTGATTGCGGAGCGCCGCGAGAAATTAAAGGCGATTCGCGCACAGGGCGTGGCGTTTCCGAATGATTTCAAGCCGACGCACCGCGCCGCTCCCTTACAGACGCAATATGGCGCGGTGGATAAGGAGGTTCTGGATCCGCAAGCGATCCCGGCGACGATCGCAGGCCGCATGATGCTCAAGCGCGTGATGGGCAAGGCTAGCTTTGCCACGATCCAAGATGCCACCGGACGAATCCAGCTGTATATTGCGCGCGATGAGATTGGTGAAGCGCTATACGAAAGTTTCAAGCATTGGGATATGGGCGACATCGTCGGCGCATCCGGCCGCTTGATGAAAACCAAGACTGGCGAATTGTCCATTCATGTCAGCGAGTTGCGCTTGCTTACCAAATCATTGCGCCCGCTACCTGAGAAATTTCATGGCTTGCAGGATCAGGAAGTCAAATATCGCCAGCGTTATGTGGATTTGATTGTGACCGAAGAAACGCGCGAGACATTTAAGGCGCGCAGCAAGGTGGTGTCGGCGATCCGCGCTTTCATGACGCAGCATGAGTTTCTGGAAGTGGAAACGCCTATGTTGCACCCGATTCCAGGTGGCGCGTCGGCTAAGCCGTTTGTGACGCATCACAATGCGCTGGATATGCAGATGTTCATGCGTATCGCGCCGGAGCTTTATCTGAAGCGCCTGGTGGTGGGGGGGTTCGAGCGCGTGTTCGAGATCAACCGTAACTTCCGTAACGAGGGTTTGAGCGTGCGCCATAACCCGGAATTCACCATGATGGAATTCTACGCGGCTTATACCGATTACAAGTGGCTAATGGACTTTACCGAAGAGTGCATACGCACCGCCGCGATTGCGGCGCGCGGCACTGCGGTGCTGGAATATCAAGGCCGCACGCTGGATTTGAGCAAGCCGTTCGCACGTCTGACGATAGCGCAGGCGATACAGCAATACGCACCACAGTACACGCTGGAGCAATTGGCTGACGAAACTTTCTTGCGTCACGAGGTAAAGAAATTTGGCGTGGATGCGATGGCGCATTGGGGTTTGGGTGCATTACAACTGGCCCTGTTCGAGGAGACTGCCGAAAGTCAATTGTGGGATCCAACCTACATCATTGATTATCCGGTGGAAGTCTCGCCGCTGGCGCGCGCATCCGATGTGAATCAGGAAATCACCGAGCGTTTTGAGCTGTTCGTCACGGGTCGCGAGATTGCCAATGGCTTTAGTGAACTGAACGACGCCGAAGATCAGGCAGCGCGATTCCAGGCGCAAGTGGCAGCGAAAGAAGCGGGCGATGATGAGGCAATGTTCTACGATGCTGATTTTATTCGTGCACTAGAATACGGCATGCCGCCCACCGGCGGCTGTGGAATCGGCATTGACCGCCTGGTGATGCTGGTGACGGATAGTCCCAGCATCCGCGATGTGATTCTGTTTCCGCATATGCGGTCAGAGTTCTGATGCCTTAGGGCGTGTTACAAAACAATGACAAAGCCGTGCCTTGCGGGCACGGCTTTTTTATTTTTGTCACATAACTGTCACATTCTGTTCTTAGAATATACCAATTGAATCAAATGGAATTAAGTCAAGGAGATTGGTGCATGATGAAACGTAGATTGGGAATCACAGTATTGTTGTTGGCGGGCTTTGTGGGAGGGTATGCACATGCAGCAGACAAAGTGATCAAGATTGATGGCTCCAGCACGGTATATCCAATTACCGAAGCGGTGGCAGAGGAATTTCAGAAAGCGCAAAAAGTAAAAGTGACGGTGGGTGAGTCCGGCACTGGTGGTGGTTTTAAAAAGTTCTGTCGTGGTGAGACGGATATCAACAACGCATCGCGTCCAATTTTGCAAAAAGAGATTGATGCCTGTAAAGAAGGCGGAGTGCAGATTATTGAATTGCCTATCGCTTATGATGCATTAACTGTTGTGGTAAATGACAAGAATGATTGGGTTAAGAGCCTTACGGTTGAAGAGCTGAAAAAAATCTGGGAGCCAAGATCTGGTGTAAAAAACTGGAAACAAGTGAACCCGGCCTATCCTGACAAGGCATTGGCGTTATATGGCCCAGGCACAGCTTCTGGTACTTTTGATTATTTTACCGAAGCGATTAATGGTAAAGCGAAAGCCAGCCGTACAGACTATACGCCATCTGAAGATGATAACGTGCTGGTCCAAGGTGTTTCAAGCAACAATGGCGGGCTAGCCTATTTCGGCTTGGCTTATTATGAAGAAAACAAGGATAAGCTGAGAGCGGTGCCAATCGTAGCCAAAGCTGGCACACCTGGTGTATTGCCATCGGCAGAGACTGTGATGAACGGTACATATCAGCCATTGTCCCGCCCGCTCTTCATTTACGTCAATGCCACTTCGGCTGCTTTCAAGCCAGAAGTGAAGGCATTCATCAATTATTATCTGGAAAATGTGCCGCAGTTGGCGAAAGAGGTCAAGTACGTACCGCTTCCAGCTGAGGATTACGTAGCAGTGAAAAGTCACTTTAAGGCCATGAAACCGGGTACCGGGTTTAACGGCAAGCCAGAAGTGGGTGTAAAGATTACCGAATTGCTGGATCGTATCAAATAAGCTTGAGCGAAGTCATGGGGGCGCATTGCCCCCATTTTCTCTTTATAAGTCGGCCTATATTATGAATTCTGCAACCATGTCTCATTTGTCTGCAATACAAACGACCATCAGCCCTCGCTTAGCCAATAACGTGCGACGCAACGTGAAGGAGCGCGTGATCGAGTTTATTCTGATGCTTGCTGCATTATCAGCCGTAGCAACGACCTTTGCTATTGTCGCTATCTTGCTATATGAGTCTTTGAGCTTTTTTAAAACAGTATCTTTACTGGAGTTCTTTACTGCTAAAGAATGGACGCCACTGTTTGAAGATGCGCATTACGGCATCATGCCATTGGTGGCAGGTACTTTGACGACTTCTGCGATTGCATTGGCAGTGGCTATGCCTATCGGTACGGTTGCAGCGATTTATCTCTCCGAATTCGCCTCGTACAAAACACGCGAAATGGTGAAACCGGTACTGGAGTTGCTGGTGGGGGTGCCTACCATCGTGTTCGGTTATTTTGCGCTGTTGTTTGTTACACCGCTGCTGCAAAAAGTGTTTCCAGAGTTGCCTGGTTTTAATATGCTGGGCGCCGGCATCGTGATGGGCATTATGATTGTGCCCTATATCGCCTCTGTGGCGGAGGATGCCATGCGTGCCGTGCCGATGCATATGCGGGAAGGTTCCTACGCGATGGGTGCGACTCGCTTCCAGACGGCGATTCGCGTGGTGACTCCTGCTGCAATTTCCGGCATCGTGGCAGCTTATATTCTTGCGATATCACGCGCGGTAGGCGAGACCATGGTCGTGGCCGTTGCCGCAGGTCAGCAGCCTAACCTGACATTTAATCCGATGGAGAGTGCGGCCACGATTACTGCCTTTATCGTACAAGTGGCAATGGGAGACCTTCCACATGGCAGTATTGGCTACCAAAGTATTTTTGCCGCCGGTTTGATGCTGATGGCGATGACCTTGTTTTTTAATATTCTCGGCCATATTGTGCGTAAAAAATACAGAGAGCAATATTGATGCTGACTATGGATAAGCAAAACCTGATACCTGCTTCCTCTGCGAAAGCATCGGGCATGGATGATCTCCAGGAAGTGCGGGCAATGATTCGTCGCCACAAGCGCAAGGATATTTTGTTCGCTTCCATTGGGCTGCTGGCGTTGATGTTTGCATTGCTTACCTTGCTTACGTTGTTCATTGATCTGGTCATGGATGGCTATCAACGATTCAACATGGAGTTTTTGAGCGAGTTCCCGTCGCGCCGCGCTGCGCACGCAGGCTTGCTTTCCGCATGGGTGGGTTCTTTGCTGGTCATGCTGGTGACTTTTCTTGCTGCAGTACCCATGGGAGTGGCCGCCGGATTGTATCTGGAAGAATATGCACCCAAAAACTGGTTTTCCGACCTGATAGAGATCAATGTGACTAATCTGGCCGGTGTTCCTTCTATCGTGTATGGGCTTCTGGCACTGGGCCTGTTTGTATATGGGCTGGGTTTTGGGCAAAGTATCCTGACGGCTGGACTCACCTTGGGCTTGCTGATTCTGCCTATTATTATCGTTTCTACGCGTGAAGCTATTCGTGCGATTCCGGCAGCAATCAGGGAAGCCGCTTACGCGGTAGGCGCAACCAAGTGGCAAGTAGTGAAAGACCATGTGCTGAAATATTCGCAGGGCGGTATTCTCACGGGTGTTATCATCGGCATGGCGCGCGCCTTGGGCGAAACTGCGCCTATTATCACCATCGGCGCGTTGACGTTCATCGCATTCTTGCCGCCATCGCCTATCGGTACGGAAGCGCCCTTTATCAATTTTGAATGGTTAAGTTCCGGCTTTACGGTGCTGCCAATCCAGATGTTCAACTGGCTGTCACGTCCGGATCATGCGTTTCACATCAATGCGGCAGCGACGGGTGCCATCATCATTTTGGTGACTTTGTTGATGAACGGCACCGCTATCTGGTTACGCTACAAAATTCGCAAGAACATTAAATGGTAAGCAAATAAATGGTAAGCACATTACAAGGAAATCTAAAGCAAATGGATCAAGCATCACATACTGTAAAGGCTGAATCGCGTAACCTCAACTTTTACTACAGTAACGGCGCGCATGCGCTGAAAGGCATCCATATGCCGCTGTATGAGAACAAGATTACCGCGCTAATCGGCCCTTCCGGCTGTGGCAAATCAACGTTCCTGCGTTGTTTTAACCGTATGCATGATTTGTACCCGGGCAATCGCTATGATGGCCAAATCGTCATGCATCCGGACAATACCAATATCCTGGCCGATGGCGTAGATCCGATTGAAGTACGCATGCGCATCAGCATGGTTTTTCAAAAGCCGAATCCTTTCCCTAAATCTATCTACGAGAATGTGGCTTATGGCCTGCGGGTGCGGGGTGGCAAGAACAAAAAAGTGATTGATGATAAAGTGGAACAAGCTCTGCGCGGCGCGGCTTTGTGGGATGAAGTAAAAGACCGTCTGGATGACTTGGCGTTTAATCTCTCTGGCGGACAGCAGCAGAGGCTATGCATTGCACGTGCATTAGCCACAGATCCGGAAATCATGCTGTTTGATGAACCTACCAGCGCGTTGGATCCAATTGCGACAGCCAGCATTGAAGAATTGATGACTGAACTGCGTAATAAGCTTACGATTCTGGTGGTGACGCATAACATGCAGCAGGCGGCGCGTGTCTCGGATTACACCGCTTACATGTATCTGGGCGATTTGGTGGAATTTAGCAAAACCGATGATATCTTCATCAAACCAAAAGACAAACGCACAGAAGACTATATCACGGGTCGTATCGGCTAATATTTAAAGGAAAACGAATACATTATGTTGGAATCCAATTTGCACCGCTCAAGCCAATTTAACGAAGAACTTGAGCGCTTGCGTGATGATGTGATGAAGATGGGCTTACTCATAGAGGCGCAAATCAAGATGGCGACACAAGCCTATACTCAAAATGACGTCAGTGCTGCACTCCAGGTGCTGGAAAACGATGATCAAGTAAATCAGCTGGAAAAGGCAATCGATGATGAATGTATTCATATCATCGCCAAGCGCCAGCCAACAGCATCGGATCTGCGCCTGATTATGAGTATCGGCAAAATCGTCACGGATTTTGAGCGTATGGGAGATGAGACAAAAAAAATAGCTAAAAGCGTACGCAACATGCAAAAACCAAGTCATCAAGCACCGGTGGATATGATTGGGGTGCGTCATCTTGCGAGGATGGCAACCAAGCAACTGCAAGGCGCATTGCATACTTTTTCAACTTTGGATACCGCTGAAGCCAGGGCCGTGATTAACGCAGATGATACTTTAGATGCCGAGTTAAAATCCACAGTGCGACAATTGATTACATTCATGATGGAAGACCCTCGCACAATTTCCGCGGCATTGGAAATGATGACCATGGCACGTGCATTGGAGCGTGTTGGCGACCATACCACGAATGTAGCCGAACAAGTGATCTATATCGTGGAAGGGCGCGATGTCCGCCATAGCTCAAACTGACTACGCAATCTTTACAATATAAGCCGTGTTTGTCACATGGCTTTTTTATTTTTGTCATGAATTTGTCATATTGGACTAGGAAAATAGCAGGATTCAAAAAGGAGGAATAGATGTATTCAAAAACTAGGATATTGGTTGCAGCGGCATGCATGACGTTTGCGTCACTGGCAAATGCGGACAGCACGGATGACTTGGTGCAGGCGCTGGTGAGCAAGGGCATATTGACCGAAGAGGAAGGCGCATTGATTCACAAAGGCCATGTCAGCGAGATTGAAGTGCAAAGGAAAAAAGAGAAAAAGCACTGGACAGGGCATGTGAATATCCGCGGTTATGTACAGAACCGTGTCACTAAAGTGTTTGGCGACGACGGCGATGATTTGGCAAATCCGGTCGATTTATGGTCTGACCGTTCCGTCGGTAACGACCGTTCCATCAACTCGGACAAGAACTTCCTGATTCGCCGCGCACGTGTCATTATTTACGGCGATTTTGGTGATCATTTAAGCTACTATATTCAACCTGACCTTGCATCCTCACCGGCTTCAGGTAGCAACCACTTCGCTCAACTACGCGACGCTTACGGCGACGTTAACTTTGATAAAACCAAAGTGCATCGTATCCGCGTTGGTCAATCCAAAGTGCCATACGGTTTTGAGAACTTGCAATCCTCTTCCAACCGCCTCGCGATGGATCGTGCTGATGCGCTGAACAGTGCGGTGCGTGATGAGCGTGATATTGGCGCGTTCTACTACTACACACCGGAGCGTGTACAAGACTTGTTTGAAGAGATCAGTAAGCAAGGTCTGAAGCATTCCGGTAACTACGGCATGCTGGCTGCCGGTTTCCACAATGGGCAAGGTGCAAACCGCTCGGATACCAACGATAACTGGCATTTTGTGGCACGTGCGACCTATCCATGGAAAACCGAATCCGGCCAGATTTTTGAAGTCGGCATTCAAGGCTATACAGGCGATTATACTGTAACAACAGGGCGCTATAATAATACAGGAGGTACTGTCGCATCTTCTGCGGCCAACTTGTCTTCAAACGGGGTTAATCCCAATACAGGCGTGGCACCTCCTGCTGGAGCCACTGACAACCGTTCACGCGCAACAGCTATTCCATTTATTGATGGTGGGGTCAACGGTAAATACCGCAATGGCTTCAGGGATGAGCGTGTGGGTATCAGCTTGATGATGTACCCACAACCTTTCGGTTTGCAGGCGGAATGGAACTGGGGTAAAACGCCAGGTTTGGATATTACGCAAAACCGCATTGAGCAAAAGAGCCTGAATGGTGGTTATGTACAGGCAATGTACAAACTCGACAATTGGAACAACTGGGGTACTTTTATTCCATTCGTCAGATGGCAATACTTTGATGGCTATAACAAAGCTGAAACCAATGCGCCTAAAAACAACGTCAACGATTGGGAGTGGGGTGTGGAGTGGCAAATTGCGCCTGAAGTCGAGTTGATGGCGGAATATCACCGCATGAAGCGTAACAACCTGGTAACTGGTAACCGTACCGGTACGAAAGATTACCAATCATTCGATGCAGATGCCTTGCGCGTACAGTTGCAATACAACTTCTAAGTCTTATATAACGCATCTCCCTTAACCCCGCAACTGCGGGGTTTTTTATTCCCCTGTCCTATAAGTAAATGCCTAACGATTATTTAGCAGGCCTTGCCAGCTTTGATATGATGCGCATGGTATTGGAAAAACATTTATGCATCGATATTGGTTAGCACTAGTGGCGTTATATGTTTCCGGCAGCGCTTTTGCGGCTGAGTCGGGCACTTTGGGATTGACGCGTGAGGATTATTACGTCGAGCGTAAAAGTTATGGCACGCAGAAAGAAACAGAGCCGCCGCGTTATGTGAAGCTGGCAAACAAGACATGGCTGAAAGATTACGAAACCTTTGCCAATGTGGACTGGCTGGATGTGGGGCTGGAATACCGCGCACGTTTCGAGCATCGCGACAACGATTTCCGCCGTGCGGATCAGAACATTGACGAGCCCTTGCTGCTGCGCACCCGCGCTTATCTGGGGGTCAAGAAAATCCTCGACCCATTACGGCTTGCTGTAGAAGTGCAAGACTCGCGCCGTAACCATGGCGATTATTCCCGTGAATATGACACCCGTGACATTAATCAGGCAGATGTTTTGCAAGCCTATGCGGAGCTAAATTTCAAAGAGAGCTTTCTCGGCAAGGATGATTTGGGCAACGCACGTCCGATCTGGGTGCGGGCAGGTCGTCATGCCTGGGAAGCCATAGACCGGCGCCTGATTGCGCGTAACGAGTGGCGCAACACCACCAACACTTTCCAGGGGGTGCGAGCGCAGATAGGCGATAAAAAGAATGACTGGCAAGTGGAATTGCTTGCAGTCAAACCAGTGCAACGCTTTACCACGCGGCTGGATGAGGTGGATCACGCACAGAACTTTTACGGTGTGATCGGCGATTGGCGTGCCTGGTCGGAATATGTCACGCTGGAACCCTATTACCTGTTGCTGAAGCAGGATGGCGACGAGGTGAAATACGACAGCAATGGCAAGGCCGCTGCGGCCAATACTAAAATTGACCGCGAGATCCACACCGCGGGCTTACGTGCCTATGGTGTTGTTGGCAAGAGCGGGTTTGACTACGATGCCAGCTATGTCAAGCAATGGGGACATCAGGACAGGTTGAACAATGCTGGCAAATTCATCGCCGAACTGGATCATGACGCCTATGCCTACAATGCCGAGATCGGCTATAGCTTTAAGCATCCATGGAAGCCGCGCCTGAGTGCCTTCTACGGTGTGGCCAGTGGCGACAAGAGTCCGAATGATGGCAAGAACCACCGTTTTGAGCGGCTGTTTGGCTTCGCCCGCCCTTGGTCAAACGACGATTATATTCAGATGGAAAACATCCGCACACCTAAATTACGTATCGAGTTCGACCCTAAGATCGCCTTTTTTGATAACGTAAAAGTGGATGCCGGGTTTAGCTGGTATCGCCTGGATAGCGCGACCGACCGTTGGAATGCCGGTGCAAACCTGCGTGACCAGACGGGTAAGAGCGGCAATGATTTGGGCAAAGAGTTCGACCTGCGTGTGCGCTTCCCAATCAACCAGTACGCATCGCTTAACTTGGGATACGCGCACTTTTGGGCGGGGGATTTTATTAAAGAAGCAGTTAAGCTGCCGGCCAATAATCAGGATGCAAGCCGAAATTTGCGGTCGGATTTCTTTTATACGGAAGTGACTTTGTACGGTTTTTAGTGCTAAGTGCTTTTGGTCACGCATCTGGCTGTACCTGTTGTGATACATTGATGGCTTGGTTAAAGAAGATTTATGCAATGAGAAAAATCACTCCCATCTACTTGTTCTGCCTGCTTGCGGCTACGTGGCTCGCCAGTCTGCCCGCCCATGCTGAAGATACCGAAGAGGACGGCCGCTACTGGTTTAATATCAACGCAACAGGCTCAATGCCACTGGAGAACTGGCGTTGGTATGCTGAGCTGCAGCCGCGCTGGCGTCAGGAAGGCAAGCATTTCGACCAAGTGATTGTGCGTCCGGCGGTTTCCTATGCGCTTTCTAAACAGGCCAGTGTCTGGTTGGGTTATGCTTACGTGGTGACGCACCCCGCCAGTAAACCGGCGTTTGAAGAGCATCGTTTCTGGCAGCAGTTTCTGTACAACTTTGCGCCCGTTTATGGCGTCAATATCCAGAGCCGCACACGTATTGAACAGCGCTTCATTGAGGATTCGAACGACACAGGCTACAAACTGCGGCAACTGTTGCGCTTTACTATGCCCAGCGGTTTGAGTCCGCAGTTGCAGTGGGTGCTTTACGATGAGTATTTGTGAAGGGTCTTAGGAAGCTAAAGCGGATTTTTTCTTAATAATTTGAGTATTTCAAGGTACATATTAACAGCCCTATGATTAAAGCGAAACTCAGTCTCTTTCAGGTGCAAATAGAACGTATGCTTAGG
>Ga0233425_10004101_pt1 | contig 25044 bp, 23 predicted proteins | sample Watercolumn_Towu_2_FD_181712 | JGI IMG/M metagenome (GOLD analysis project Ga0233425, IMG submission 181712) | Freshwater microbial communities from Lake Towuti, South Sulawesi, Indonesia - Watercolumn_Towuti2014_140_MG | ecosystem: Environmental > Aquatic > Freshwater > Lake | place... | reverse complement strand
CCTGGCGGTAGTACGCGTAGCCCAACGCCGCGGCCGCCAGCGCCAGCACGGCCCATACCTCCGGCGGGATCGCCCGCCGCGGCGCACCGGGGTCGGGCTCCGCCACCGGCAATTTCACCGTCGCCGCGGGTTTCGACGGCGGTCCGCTCACCGCCTGCGCGCCGGCAGCGAAATTGGTCCGGTCCGTGTCCGGCGGTCCTCGCGATTCCGGCGATCCTGTTAATCCTGGCGCCAGCGGCGTGGTCGACGGCCAGGCCTCGGCATCGCCGTCGACGCCGAAGTCCCGCAGCCACTCGGTCACCGTCTGCGGCCGTTCCTTCTCGTTGAACCGGAGGGCGTGGTCGATCGCCGCCAGCAGCCGGCGCGAGTAGCGGCCCTCGCCGAGGTCCACGGCCTGCACCAGCACGTCGCGCTGGGCGCGGATGATGGCATCGCTGCGGTCGATGGCGTCCATGGGCGCCCGGCCGGCCACGGCGCGATAGAGGGTCGCGCCGAGACCGTAGATGTCGGTCCACGGTCCCTGGCGATCGCTCTTGCTGTAGTACTGCTCGTACGGCGCGTAGCCCGGCGACACGATGCTGGTCAGGGTCCGGGTTTCCTGTCCCAGGGCCTTGCGCGCCGAGCCGAAGTCGATCAGCACCGCGCTGCCGTCGCCGCGGATGACGACGTTCGCCGGCTTGATGTCGCGGTGGATGAATCCCGCCTCGTGGATCAGCTTCAGGCCGTCGATGATCGGGAAGACGATGGCATTGATCTCGGACTCGGCCAGCGTCTTGCGGCGGCTGAGCAGGTCCTGCAGGCTCTCGCCGCGCTCGTACTCCATGACCATGTAGGCGGTGTTGTTGGCCTCGAACACCGACAGGACGCGGACGATGGCGGCGTGCTTGAACCGGGCGAGGGTCCGCGCCTCGGCGAGGAAGCGGTCCAGCCCCCAGCGATAGCGGTCGCCGTGGCCCTGGGACGCCGGATGTACCGAGTGATCGCCTTCGCGCACCGCCAGTTCCATCGGCAGGTATTCCTTGATCGCCACGTCCTGATCGAGGTTGGTGTCGCGGGCGAGATAGGTGATGCCGAACCCGCCCTGACCGAGCACGCGTTCGACCCGGTACCAGTGCACCATGTGGCCCGCCCGCAGGGCGTTGCGGTGCTCGGCGTCCTTCCCGCGCGGGTCGCGACTGTCAGTCATACCCTGATGATTGTACGCCCACCGCCGGCCGGCAAACCGACCGCACCGTCACTAGCTGCCGCCGTCGCGGCAGGTATCCGGACAGGTCTTGAGCAGGGCGAACAGCACGGTGCCGGCGACCATCACGCCGGCGGCGATCCAGAGTCCGGCGGCGTAGCCACCCAGGCCCGCGGCCAGGCGGCCGGTGATGGCCGGCCCGACGATCTGGGCGACGCCGTAGGCTATGGTCATCCGGCCCATCATCTTCGCCGGACGGGTCGGGTAGTAGCGCCCGGCCATCGTCAGCACCAGGCTGACGATGCCGAGGCAGGTCCCGCCGAACAGCAGCGCACCGGCGAGCGCGCCCGCCAGCCCGCCGCCCAGCACCGGCAGCACGATGCCGAGGACCTGCAAGGCCGCCGCCGCGACCAGTGCGTTCAGTTCGCCGAGGCGCCGCGCAATCAGGTCCCAGACTATGCAGGACGGCCCGGCCACCAGGCCGGTCACCAGGAATACCCAGGTTCCGGTCCCGGCGAGACCGGGCATGGCATCGACGATGGCGACGATGAAAGTGGCGGTGACCACGTAGCCGAAGCCGGCGCAGAAGTAAGCCGCCATGAAATAGCGCAGGAAGGACGGACTCGGTGGATCGTCAGGCATCGCCCGGCCGGACCTGGTGGTGTTGCTGCGATCCGGCGGCGGCAACCAGGCCAGGGCCGGGATGAGCAGCACGCAACCCATGGCGGTGAAGGCATGCCACTGCCCGCGCCAGCCGAGCACCTCGTTCATCAGCAGCGCCGCCGCCGAGCAGAAGGCGATGCCGAAACCGACGCCGGAGAAGTGAATGCCGAGTTCGCTGCGGTGGTGGTGACGGATCAGCCAGTTGAGGATCAGACCGCTGCCGAGCATCAGGCCGGCGGCGCTGCTAAGGCCGGCGATGAAGCGCGAGATCGCCCAGACGGTGAAATCCGTCGTCAGCCCCATCATCACGGTACTGGCGACGGCGACCACCATCCCGATCCGGTAGAGTCGATCCTTGAGCACCATGTCGTCGATGAGCGCGGCGACGAGCGCGCCGCAGAGGTAGCCGGCATAGTTGATGGCGGCGAGCCACCCGCCTTGGGCGAGGCCCAGTCCGGCCTGGTCCTGCATCAGCGGCAGGAGCGGCGTGTAGGCAAAGCGGGCAACGCCCATCGACAGGATGAGGCTGAAGATGCCGGCGCCGAGGACCTTCAACCGCTGTGCCTGATCGTTCGCGTCCACGGCCTCAGCGCGGATAGAGGAGATGGGGCTCGCGCCGCTCGCGCCAGCGGTCTTCGTCGGCCCGCCAGCCCGCCGCAATCTGAGCCGGGTCCACGCCGGCCACGATGGCGTCGCGCACGGCCTCCGATCCGAAGACCTCGCCCTTGCGATCGAGGTAATAGGCAGCACCCCAGAGGCGATGCAGAGCGGCGGCGACCTCGAGACCGACACGCACCGGTCGCAAGGCCTCGCGATCCGTGATCAGGAGTCGCACGCCCCGGCAGACCTCGTCCCGATAAGGCGGCGCCGCCGGCGTGAAGGTCACCGGGTAGAAGGCAATGCCGGGCAGGCCGCGGCTCTTGAGTTCCGCGGCCAGGCGCACGCCGTCGATCCAGGGCGCGCCAATCTGCTCGAAAGGCGCGTCTGTGCCGCGCCCAACCGAGATCGCCGTGCCCTCGATGCCGCCGATGCCGGGATAAAGCAGGGCCTGGGTGAGGTTGCGGATGTTGGGCGATGGATTGACCCAGGGCAGTCCGGTCTCGTCGAACCACTGCCGCCGCCCCCAACCCTCCGCGGCGATCACCGTGAGGTCGGCGCCGATGCGATTCTCGACGTTGAACAGCCGCGCCGCCTCGCCCAGCGTCAGGCCGTGGCGCATGGGCATGGGGTGGTAGTTGGTGAAGGGCGGCGCGGCGGCGCCCGGCAGTGGTCCTTCCACCGCGACGCCGTTGATCGGGTTCGGCCGGTCGAGCACCACGATCGGGATGCGCAGTTGCGCCGCCGCCTCCAGCATGTAGGCCATGGTCGCGAGATAGGTGTAGTAACGGCTGCCGACGTCCACCAGATCGATGACCACGACATCGAGCCCCGCCAGCGTCTCGGGTGCCGGCCGCAGCGTGTCGCCGTAGAGCGAGAACACCGGCAGTCCGGTTTGCGCATCGCGCCCCGAGTCCACCTTGTCGTCGCGATCCGCATCCAGGCCGTGCTCGGGCGTGAACACCGCCGCCAGGCGCAGGCCCGGTTCGTCACGGAGGACTTCCAGGGTCGTGCGGCCGTCACTCGCGATCGCCGGGCGGTGGGTCAGGAGCCCGATCCGCTTGCCGCGCAGCGGCGCGAACCCGTCGGCGCGCAGCACGTCGATGCCGGCGTGGACGCGGCTGATCGTGCGTGGCGTGTCAACGATCGCCGCGGCCGCGATGTTGGCGATCTGCGCGCGCAGGGCGCGCACGTCGCCCCTGCCGTCCGGGTGCAGCCGGTTGGCGAGCAGGATGACGTAGATGCCGGATTGCGGATCGATCCAGATCGAGGTCCCGCTGTGACCGGTGTGGCCGAAGGAACCGAAAGGAAAAAGGTCGCCGCGGGCGCCGGAGAAATCGGTGTCGATGTCGAAGCCGAGTCCGCGCACCCCGGACCCCGTGTCGCGCATGGCCGGCGTGGTCAGGCGCTGCACGGAGAGTGGCGACAGCACGCGCACGCCGTCCAGTTCGCCGCCGTTCAGGAGCATGCGGCAAAAGCGCCCCAGATCGGCGGCGGTGCCGAACACGCCGGCGTGTCCGCTGACGCCGTCCAGACGGCGGGCGATGCCATCGGCGACCTCGCCCCGACCGGCATCGGTCGGCGCGATGCGCGGCTTGAGCGATGCGGCGGGCCGGAACGTCGTGTCACCCATCGCCAGCGGCTCGAAGATGTGCTGACGCGCATAGTCGTCGAGCCGCTCACCGCTCGTCACGGCGACGACCTCGCCCAGCACGATGAAATTGAGGTCACTGTAGAGCAGCTTCGCGCCCGGTCTGCCGATCGGTTTGTCGTCGTATATCCGGCGCAGGATCTGCGGCCGATCCTTCAGGTCCTGCAGCACCGCCGCGGTCAACCCGGCGCGCAGGCCGGACTCGTGGCCGAGCAATTGACGCACGGTGATGCCGTCCTTGCCGTTGGCGCCGAAGTCGGGCAGGTAGTCGGCGACCGGCGCCTGCAGGCGCAGCTTGCCGGCCTCCACCAGCTGCATGATCGCGATGGCGGTCGCCACCACCTTGGTGAGCGAGGCGAGATCGAAGACGGTGTCCGTGGTCATGGGTTCTGGCGACGGACCGAGGACACGATGGCCATAGGCGCGCTCGTACAGCACGCCGTCACCGCGGCCGATCAACACCACCGCGCCGGGCAGATCACCGGCCGTGATCGCCTCCCCGACCACCGCATCGATGCGTTCGAAGCCGCCCGCCGCGGAATCCGCCGCCGTCGCGGCGCTCGCCAGCACGATCATCGACAGCGCCAGTACGGTGAGGGTTGTGCGGATGAGGGTCATGGCGGCTTTGCTACACTATCGCACATGGAGACACGACCATGAACCGCACCATTCGCAGGGTTATCGCCGCCCTGGGCGTGGCGTTCGCGGCGGTGGCGCGCGCCGACGACGTGATCGATGCGGCGGCCGCCGAGGCCGGCGTCGTCGAAACGTCCGGCATCGAAACCCTGATCGAACAGGGGCTGCCGCCCGGCGGCGCACTGATCGACGGCCGTATCCGGCACACGGTGCAGAAGGGCCAGTCGCTGGGCTGGCTCGCGTCGCGCTACCTGAAATTCACCGACTATTACACGACCGGCCAGCTCGCCAAGGCCATCGAGCGCGACAACGGGCTGACCCGCGCCTGGCTCGCCCCCGGACAGGAGATCGTGCTGCCGCCGCCGCGCAGCATCCCTCTCTCCGCGCGGACCGTGCCGCGGGATCGCAGCACGCCGTTCCACGGCGTCTACGTGACCATGACCTCGGCGGGCAGCGAGCGGATCCTGTCGCTGGTGCGGCAGTTGAAACCGGCGGGGCTCAATGCCGTGGTCATCGACATCAAGGACATGGACGGCGTCATCGCCTACCCGACCGCAGTGCCGCTGGCCCGCGCGATCGGCGCCGCCGAGCGCGGCACCATCCGCGACCTGCCCAAGCTCATCAACCTGCTGCACGCCGAGGGCATCCACGTCATCGCCCGTCAGGTCGTGTTCTATGACCGCTACGTCGCCCAGCAGGCGCCGCACCTGGCACTGCAATCGACGGGCGGCGGCCCGTGGCGCCAGCACAACAAGCAGGTATGGGCCGATCCGGCCCATCCCGAGGTTCAGGACTACAACCTCGCCATCGCCCGCGAGGCGGTGAGTCTCGGCATCGACGAGATCCAGTTCGACTACATCCGCTTCCCGGCCGAGGGCGACACCGGCAGCATCGCCTATTCCTTCGACATCGCCACCACGCCCAAGCACGAGATCATCACCGGCTTCCTCAAGCGCGCCAAAGAAACCCTGGCGCCGATGGGGGCGCTGGTCTCGCTCGACGTCTACGGCGTGGTCGCCTGGGACGAGAAGCGCGACGTCGAGATCACCGGCCAGCGGCTGGAGGACCTCGGCCGTTACGCCGACGCGATCAGTCCGATGCTGTACCCGTCGCACTTCTATCCGCCCTTCGACGGCCACAACTACCCGGCTTGGGAGCCGTATTATTTCGTCCATCAGGGCGTGCTCAAGAGCGCCCGCAAGATCGGCGATGGTGGCGCCGTGGTGCGACCCTGGCTGCAGGCCTTCCCGTACAAGGTCAAGCACCGCTACGGGCCGGACTACGTCACCGCCCAGCTGCTGGCCAGCGACGAGGTCGGCGGTCTGGGCTATCTGCTCTGGAACGCCCAGAACGACTACGACGTGGGCCTGAAGGGCATGGAACTCTGGAACAGCCAGAAGGACCGCCTGGCCGAGATCAAGGCACCGGAGTAGCGGCAGTCGCGGCTGGCGGTTCGGCCAGGCGCAGGGCGGCGACCACCGCGTAGTGATCGGAGGGGTCGCGCAAGGGATCGCCGTAGCGGGTCATGTCCACGGTCCAGGCATCGACGGCAAACTCCCGGCTTACCAGGACGTGATCGATGCGCCGCGCCGGGTCGTGGACCCGCGAGTCCTCAGGCGGCTGGACGACGGAACGGGTGGCGGCAACGTCCCAGGCGTCGCGCAGCTGGAACCCGGACGGCAGCGGCGCCGTCAACAACCCGTAGGCCACACTCGCCGGCCTGGAATTGAAATCGCCGGCCGCGATCACGGGTCGCCCGCTGGAGCGGGCCTCGAGGTTACGGATGTATTCCTGCGCCGCCCGCTGCTGGAATGGCTTGGTGCTGTCGAAGTGGGTCGCCGAGAACAGCAGCTCCCGCCCGCTGGCCTTCTCCGCGAGTATCGACCAGACGTAGAGGCGCGGGATCAGGTTGCCGTAGCCGATGCCCACCGGCAGCTCGGGATGTGGACCGATCCATTCCCAGTTCTGGGCGCGCGGCGCGAAGCGCGCGGTCCGGTAGGCGATCACCGCGTCGGGGTACTGCGGCGCGTAGAAGAACTCGTGGGCGGTAAGCTGCCGGCGCAGGTCGGCGACCTGCCAGTAGGCGGTCTCCTGCAGGGACAGCAGGTCCGGATCATGGCGGCGGATGGTGTCGATGATCGCCGTACGCCGCGCCGACCAGGGCTCGAAGGCGGCATTCGGCAGATCGACGAGGATGTTGAAGGTCATGACCCGGACCGGCCGCAGGTCGGCGGCGGCGGTAACCGGCGGCAAGCCGGCCGCCAGCAGCAGCCCGAGCAGGAATCGCCCCGTTCGCAAGGCCATGCGCCTCATCGTCATGTCTGGAAGAGCGCGATCGACTCGACGTGGGCGGTGTGCGGGAACATGTCCATGATCCCGGCAGCGGCGAGTGTCATGCCCCGCTCGCGCACCAGCACGCCGGCGTCGCGGGCGAGCGTCGCCGGATTGCAGGAGACATAGAGCAGCCGCTCGACACCGGCGAGATCGAGCCGGCGGACGAGCTCGAGGGCGCCGGAACGCGGCGGGTCCAGCAGCATCTTGTTGAAGCCGCCGGCCGGAACGGCGGCGACACTCAGATCGGCGGCGATGAACTCGGCGTTGGCGATGCCGTTGCGGACCGCATTGGCCCGCGCCCGCTCGACCAGACCGCGATCGCCCTCCAGGCCCACGACCCGCGCCACCCGCCGGGCCATGGGCAGGGAGAAGTTGCCGAGCCCGCAGAAAAATTCGAGTACGTGATCGCTGGCGCCGAGGTCGAGCAGCTCGATTGCCCGATCGATGGCGGCGATATTGATGGCGCCGTTGACCTGGATGAAATCGAGGGGCAGGAACTCGATCACCACGCCATGCGCCGGCAGTTCGTACGCAAGCGGTGCCGGCACCTCCGGCCACAGCGGCGCCACCGTGTCGTTGCCGCCCGGCTGGAGATAGATGGCGATGTCGTGGCTCTGCCCGAACTCGGCGAGCCGCTGCCGGTCGGCGGGGAGCAGCGGCGCCAGGTGACGGAAGGTCAGCGCCGCCCCGCGATCGCCGACGGCGACCTCGATCTGCGGTATGCGGTCGGCTATCGAGAGATCGCCAATCGCACCACGCAGCGGCTGGATCAGTCTGCCCACACCCGGGTCCAGCACCTCGCAGCCCGTGATCTCGGCCAGGAAATTACTCGCCTTCTCGCGGAAGCCGACCAGCACACCACCCTTCTTCGGCACATGGCGGACACCGAGGCGGGCGCGCCGGCGATAGCCCCAGAGCGGCCCGGTGAGCGGCGGCAGCAAACGCGCCGGTTGCACCTTGCCGACGTGGGCCAACTGATCGAGCAGCATCGCCTGCTTGTGTCCGATCTGCGCCGCGGGATCCAGGTGCTGCAGGCTGCAACCGCCACAGATGCTGAAGTGCGGACAGCGGGCGGCGACGCGTTGCGGCGCCGGCTCCATGATCTCGGCCGCCACTGCCTCGTCGTAACGGCGGTGCCGCCGGACGATGCGGGCGCATACCCGTTCGCCGGCCAGGGCGTTGTCAATGAAGACGGCCTTGCCATCGACGCGGGCAACGCCCCGCCCCTCGTGGGCGAGCGACTCGACGCGGACCTCAATCAGTCTCGCCGCCGTCCCGGCCGCGCGGGTCATGAGGGTGGCCAGGCCTCGAGAAACGATCGGAAATGTGGCCGATCCTCGGAAGCGAGATAGGCGCGCAGCCGGGCGCATTCATCGGCATGGGCCGCGGCATCGAGCCGGCCGCGCATCAGCTCGAAGCGCAGCCAGATGAGGTAGGTGTTGAGCACGTCGGTCTCACAGTAGTCGCGTATGCCCTGGTGGTCGCCGGCAAGGTGTCGTTCCCAGACCCGCGAGCCGTCCATGCCGGATTTTCCGGGCAGGCCGATCAGCGTCGCGATCTCGTCGAGCGCCGCCGCCGCCCGCGGCTGATACCCCGCGAGTACGTCCATCAGATCGGTGTGGCGCCAGTGATAGCGGCCGAGATAGTTGTTGTAGCGGAAGCTGGTGTCGTCATCGCCGTTTTCCCAGTAGCGCGCCGCCGGCACGCCGTGGCGCAACGCCCGGTAGTGCAGGACCGGCAGGTCGAAGCCGCCGCCGTTCCAGGACACCAGCACCGGGGTGCAGCGCTCGATGCCGTCGAAGAAGCGGCGGAGGATCTCGGCCTCGCCCAGTTCCGGCACGGACAGCGACCAGACGTTGAGGCGGTCGTCGCGCCGGAGCAGCATGCCGATGGTGACGACCCGGTGCAGGTGATGGCGCAGGAAGTCGGACTGGCCGTCGGTCACCCGCCGCCGCATGGCGAACATCGCCTGCGCGACCTCGGCGTCGCCGATACCGTCGAGGCCGTGGAGCCGCCGCCCGGCCTCCACGTCCGGCACGGTCTCGATGTCGAAGACGAGGACGTTCACGGCCTTATTTCTGCATCCAGCCGCCGTTGGCGTTCTGGAACCACCAGCCGCCCGGGGCGTTGGCGACCCAGCGCCGATCGAAGATCGTGCGGATCTCGCGCTCCCATTCCGGATGGCCGTTGGCCGTCGCGATTTCGGTGTAGAGCACGTTGCGGTCGCTGTTCTCGGCCGCGATGATCGCGGCGAGCGCGTTGCGATCCTTGAGCGACACCGCCTTCGGGTCGCGCAGCACCAGCAGGCCGTTGGCGGCCATGCCGACGGCGCCGGCGTTGTAAAAGGGGATGAGCTGCTGGTGCCGGCCCTGCATCGCCGCCTTGAGCTGGTTGATCGCGGGCGTGTTGATGTCGATGTCCGGCGCCTGGGCGTGGGCCGCCGGCACCATCCATTCGAGGATCAGTCCCGCCAGCGGCGCCGGCGGCGGAAGCACGAGGTTGCCGGACTTGTCCTTGGCGGGCGCTGGCTCGGGCTGCGGCGGCGTTTCCCGCTCCTGCAGTTTCTGCTCGAGCCGGGTGCCGTAGATCTCGCGCACGATCTTGTCGGCGGCCTGCTCGACGGCCGCGGCCGGGAAATAGACGTTGACGGTGACACAGGCGGCAAGCGCCGCGCCGAGCACGACGGACAGCGATCTCACGAGTGATTTCATGGCGAGTCATCTCCTTTCAGGGTTCGCGACGTGGACCATGGTAACGTCGGCCGATGAATTGCTACTGAATCCGCATCTCGCGGCTCGCGATCTCGCGGAAACCGTACACCAGATCGCTCCACGGCACGGCGCGGCCCGTGCCGATGACATCGATCCAGGGTGGCAGCAGGCCGCCGCGGGTGACGATGTAGAAGCCGCCCGGCGCCGGCGCCACCCCGTCCATCTCGCAGACCCCGTTGTAAAGGCGGCAGCTCAGCCCCAAGCGGTCGTAGGAATACTCCTTGAACACGTTGAGGAACCCCTTGGACAGGGCGCCGGTGATGCCGCCGCTGCCGAGCGCACTCAGGTTGTCGACGGCGCGCTGGCTGATGCGGTGCCGGCTGTCGTCATCCGGCGGGGTCTCGAAACGGGCCTCGAAATAGGTCGGTTCCCAGTCGTCCAGCCGCAGTTTGTGCACGGCCCCCTGCAACCGGCCCTGAATCTTACCAAACGAGAACGCCTGGGTCAGTTGCTCGAGATCGATGGCGGCGACGTCGACGTCGGTGGTAAGGATCGGCGCCCGCCCGAAGAGGTCATCGATCCGGAGGCCGCGGATCGTGACGCCGCCGTCGAACATGCGCATGACGAGATCGCCGTCGAGCGTCAGCGACCCGTGCTGGTAGGTCAGGCGCGGGATCACGCCGGCGAGCTTGCCGGCCATGATCGGCCAGCCCAGGGCCTGGCAGAAATCCGGCAGCGACAGCGGTGTCAGCGCACCCTCCATGGTCACGCTCATTCCGGCGCTGCCGACGTCCTTCACCTCCAGGGCGTCGAGCTTGAGCAGGCCGTCGAGGACCCGCAGGTCGCTCCATTCGCTCACCGTGAAACCGCGCTGCCGCGAACCGGCTTTGATCGCACCACCGCCGAAGTCGAGGCGGTAGAGGCCGGCGCCCTGCCAAGTCAGCGCCGAGGATTTCTCCGCCGCGCCGGCGCTGATTGCCAGGTTGCCGTTCAGATCCGCGAGCCGGAAGCGGCGACGGTCGTCGTCGACGTGGATACCGGCGAATTCCAGATCGACGTCGCCGACGCCATCGGCCCCGATCGCCAACCGGCCGCGGACCTCGCCTTCGACCTCCAGGCCGCAGAGCACGTCGATGTGGCTGCAGAGCGATCGCAGGTGCCGCTCGTTGAAGGCGCGGAGATCGACCGCGACGATGTCGACCGCGATCGCGCGCCAGGGCGTTTCGGCGCCCGGCGCCAGTTCGCCGCTCAACCCAAGGGTCGCCACCCGGGGTTGCTCGAAGGTCGCGCGCTCCAGGAGCAAGCGGTCCGTTGCCGGCTCGTAACTGCCGTTGGCGGCAAGCCGTACGGGCTGATCTTCGACCTCCAGGGTCACGCCGGGCCGAAAATCACCAACGGTGAACCCCGGCTCGAAGTAGACCGCGCCCTTGTCGAGGGTCGCGGAGCCGTCGAAGCGGTAGCCCGCCTGCTCGCGTGCCAGGCGCAGCACCAGGCGCAGGTCGGCCTGATCGACGATGTGGGTGCCGCTGACGGCCACCCCGCTGCCGATTAGTGTGGCTTCCGCCTCGGCGGCACCGCCGGCGCCGCCCGTCACCCCGATGTCGAGATCGATCCGCCCGGTCTCGCCACCATACCCCTCGGGCCACAGCCCTCTCGACTCGAGCCAGGGCCGGGCCATGGCGAGGTCGATGCCGCTCGCCATGATGTCGGCCCGCCATCGCGCCGTGACGCCCGTCATGACGACCGCCAGGCCGCCGCCGGCAACGGCCGGCGCCGCGATCCGGACATCGATACGATCGGCGGCGCGATCGATCGTGAGCGCCGCCGGCAGATCCACCGTCAGCCGATCATCGAGCGCCGCTCGCAGCGCCCCGGACGGGCAGCGGATGACGCCATCGGCGTACTCGGCCCGCGCGCACGTCAGGTCGACGTCACGCAGGCGGAGCGTGTCGCCGATCGCGACCGCGGCCGCGGACAGGGTCGCCTGCAAGCGATTCTCGCCGTCCCAAGTCAGGCGCACGGCGACGCCCTGCGCCCTGAAGGCGGGCGTTGCGATCGATTCGAGCTCGATGACGGTGGTGACGGGCGGCGGCTGCGCGACGGCAGCGACGGCCAGCGCCAGTCCGCCCAGCATCACCGGCAGGCGGCGCACCCGGATCAGGCCGGGAACACCCCGGTGGAGAGATAGCGATCGCCGCGATCGCAGATGACGGTCACGATGACGGCGTTCTCGATCTCGCGGGCGATGCGCAAGGCGACCGCGGTGGCGCCGCCGGAAGAGATGCCGGCGAAGATACCCTCCTCGCGGGCCAGCCGGCGCGTCATGGCCTCGGCATCGGTCTGGGTCACCTCCTCGACCTGATCGACCCGCGAGCGATCGAAGATCCGCGGCAGATAGGCCTCCGGCCACTTGCGGATGCCGGGGATCTGCGAACCCTCGGCCGGCTGGCAGCCGATGATCCGGATGGCGGGATTTCGCTCCTTGAAAAAACGCGACACCCCCATGATGGTGCCGGTGGTGCCCATGGACGAAACAAAATGGGTGACCCGGCCGCCCGTGTCGCGCCAGATCTCGGGGCCGGTACCCTCGTAGTGGGCGCGCGGATTGTCGGGGTTGGCGAACTGGTCGAGGATGATGCCGCGGCCCTCGGCGCGCATCGCCTCGGCGACGTCGCGGGCGTGCTCCATGCCGCCCTTCTCCGGCGTCAGCACGAACTCGGCGCCGAAGGCGCGCATGGTCTGACGGCGCTCGACCGAGAGGTGCTCCGGCATGACCAGCACCATGCGGTAGCCCATCATCGCCGCCGCCATGGCGAGGGCGATGCCGGTGTTGCCGCTGGTGGCCTCGATCAGGGTATCGCCAGGCTTGATGTCACCCCGATCCTGCGCCCGCCTGATCATCGACAGCGCCGGGCGGTCCTTCACCGATCCGGCGGGGTTGTTGCCTTCCAGCTTGGCGAGGATGACGTTGTTGGCGGCGACAACGGCAGCGTCCGGCAGGCGTTGCAGGCGGACCAGCGGGGTGTTGCCGACAAAGGCCTCGATGGTGGGGAAATCCATGCCGGGATCTTAACCGCTATTCGCCCGCGTCCAGCGGGCGGGCGAAGATCAGCGCATCCTCGCGGCCGACGCGGGCCGGATAGTAACCGCGCCGGTAACCGACCTCGGAGAAATTCTCCGTTCGATAAAGGGCGATGGCGGCGGCATTGGATGGGCGGACCTCGAGGAACACGGTCTGGGCGCCGTGACGCCGTGCCTCGTCCAGCAGGAAGTGCAGGATCTGCCGGCCATAGCCCTGGCGCCGCTCCTCTGGCCGCACGCAGACATTGAGGATGTGCGCCTCGCCGATCGCCGCGCTCATCACGCCGTAGCCGTCGGGGCGCCAGCGCCCTTCGAGCGTCCAGCAGGCGTAGCCCACGCGCAGGCAGTCGCGGAAGATCCCCTGCGTCCATGGAAATTCGTAGGCCGCCCCCTCGATCGCGATCACCTCATCGAGGTCCGCCTCCTGCATCGGCCGCACCCGGGTGAGAAAGGGCCTTGGCACCGCGCTCATGCGGATGCCCCGAGTGGCGGACAGATCGAGCGCGCGAAGATCAGGTCCTGCCAGGCCTTGCGCTTCTCGAGCGGCGAGCGCAGCAGATACGCCGGATGGTAGGTGACCACCACGGGAATGCCGAGGTCCTGGTACTCGTAACGCCGGCCGCGCATCCTGCCGATCGGCGTGTCCACCTTGAGCAGGCCCTGGGCGGCGATGCGCCCGACCGCGAGGATCAGCCGCGGCCGCAGCAGGCGGATCTGCCGCTCCAGGTAGTCGCGGCAGGCGTGTTCCTCCTCGGGCTTGGGGTCGCGGTTGTCCGGCGGACGGCACTTGAGGATGTTGGCGATGTAGACCGACTCGCGCTCAAGGCCCACCGCCGCAAGCATGGAATTGAGCAGCCTCCCGGCACGACCGACGAAGGGTTCGCCCTGCCGGTCCTCCTCGGCGCCGGGCGCCTCGCCGACGATCATCCACCGCGCCTGCCGGTCGCCGACCCCGAACACCGTATTGCTGCGCGTGTCGGCGAGCGGGCAGCGCCGGCAGGCGGCGACGGCTTGCGCCAGCGCGTCCCAGTCCATGGCCGCGACGCGGCCGGCATGATCGGCGCCGTCCCCGCCGCGATCCGCGGTCCCGGCGGGTCCGGAATCATCGGCGATCGCCACCGCTGCCTCCGGCGCCGCGCGGCGCTCCCAGACATCGATGCCCATCTCCTTCAGGAATGCGCGCCGGCGACCGTCGATCGTCATGCCCAGGACTCCCGGAGCCGTTGCAGCAGCGCCCGCAGGGCGCGACCGCGATGGCTGAGGCGGTTCTTGTCGGCGGGCGGCAGTTCGGCCGAGGCGCAGTCGCGGCCGGGCACCTGGAACAGGGGGTCGTAGCCGAAGCCGTTGCCGCCCGCCGGCGCGCGCCGGATCGTCCCCTCCCAGACGCCCTCGGCGATCATCGGCAGGGGGTCCGACGCCTGGCGGAGGAAGACGAGCACGCAGACGAAACGCGCCGTGCGCTCGCCGTCGGCCACCGCCGCCATCTCCGCGAGCAGCTTGTCGTTGTTGGCGGCGTCGCCCGCGCCGACACCCGCGTAGTAAGCGGAATGCACGCCCGGCTTGCCGCCCAGGGCATCGACCATCAGGCCGGAATCGTCGGCAATCGCCGGCAAGCCGGTATGCCGGCCCGCGTTGCGGGCCTTGAGGATGGCGTTCTCGATGAAGGTGAGCCCCGACTCGGCGGCCTCCGGGACCGCGAACCGGGACTGCGGCACGACCTCGACAGCGAAGTCCTGCATCATCGCCGCCAGCTCGCGCACCTTGCCCGCGTTGCCGGTGGCAAGAACGATCCGCGCCGGCGCCCTGGCCATGTCTGCGGTGCCGGCGCTCAGGCGGAGATGGCGGCGCGCTGGGCCTCCATGATCGCGGTGATGCCGCCGCGCGCCAGATCGAGCATCGCCATCAGTTCCTCCATGCGGAAGGCGTGGCCCTCCGCCGTGCCCTGCACCTCGATGAAGGCGCCGGCGTCGTTCATCACCACGTTCATGTCGGTCTCGGCCTCGGCGTCCTCGGCGTAGTCGAGGTCGAGGACCGGCGTGCCGCGGTAGATGCCGACCGAGACCGATGCCACCTGACCGTGGACGGGATCGGCCTTCAATGCGCCGCGGCGGCGCAGCGTGGCGATGGCATCCACCAGCGCCACGTAGCTGCCGCTGATCGAGGCAGTGCGCGTTCCGCCGTCGGCCTGGATCACGTCGCAGTCAATGACGACGGTGCGCTCGCCCAGCGCCGCCATGTTGACGACGGCGCGCAGCGAGCGGCCGATCAGGCGCTGGATCTCGAGCGTCCTGCCGCCCTGCTTGCCGGCCACCGCCTCGCGGCGGGTGCGCTCGCCGGTCGCGCGCGGCAGCATGCCGTACTCGGCGGTGACCCAGCCGTTGCCCTTGCCGCGCAGCCACGGCGGCACCTTGTCGTCGACGCTGGCGGTGCAGATCACCTTGGTGTCGCCATACTGGACCAGTACCGAACCCTCGGCATGGCGGGTGTAGCCGCGGGTGAAGGCGATCTTGCGCAATTCGTCGGGGGCGCGGCCGCTCGGTCGCATGGTTTCGTCTCGGGCAGGGGATAGGCCAGTGATTATAACCGGTCTTTGCGGTCACTCCCCGGCAAGCTACCATGTGCCGACATCCACAACTGTCGGGAATTTCGATGGTCGCCAGCATGACGGCCTACGCGCGCCACTCCGGCCAGGGCGACTGGGGGCGCGCCACCTGGGAACTGCGTTCGGTCAACCATCGCTACCTCGAGGTCTCGCTCCGCCTCCCCGAAGAGCTGCGGCCGCTGGAGACGCGCGTCCGCGAGCGCATCGATCAGGCGCTCCGGCGCGGCAAGATCGACTGCACCCTGAAATTCGAGGCCGCGAGCGGCCGCGGCGAGCAGTTGAGCGTCAACACGGAGCTGGTCCGGCAGCTGATCGATGCCTGCGCCGCCATCGGTCGCCTCGTCGATCGCGGGGCGCCGCCGGCCGCCCTCGACCTGCTGCGCTGGCCCGGCGTCATCGCCACCGACGCGCCCGATGCCGACACCATCGCCGCCGCCCTGCTGCCGCTGCTCGACGAGGCCCTGCGCGTGCTCGTCGACACGCGCCGGCGCGAGGGCGACAAGCTCAAGGCCCTGATCGAGGACCGTTGCGCCGAGGCCGAGCAGCGGGTGGCGCAACTCCGCACCCAGCTGCCGGCGATCATGGACGGGCTCAAGACACGTATGCAGGGCCGCATCGCCGAGCTGGCGCCGACGGCGGTCGATCCGGGCCGCCTCGAACAGGAAGTGGCACTGCTGCTGCAGAAGTTCGACGTCGCCGAGGAGATGGATCGGCTGCAGGCGCACTTCGGCGAGGTGCGGCGGGTGCTGCGCGAGGATCAGGTGGCCGGACGCCGGCTCGACTTCCTGATGCAGGAAATGAACCGCGAGGCCAACACGCTGGGCTCCAAGTCCGCGCACCTCGACACCACCGGGGCCTCGGTGGCCCTCAAGGTCCTGATCGAGCAGATGCGCGAGCAGGTGCAGAACGTCGAGTGACCATGACCCCGTCGCATGGCACGTTGTTCATCATTTCGGCGCCGTCGGGTGCCGGCAAGACCAGCCTGGTCAATGCCCTGGTCGGCTCCGTCGACAATCTGAAGGTGTCGGTCTCGCACACCACGCGGCCGCGGCGGCCCGGCGAGAATCACGAGGTCGACTACCATTTCGTGGCCGAGGAACGCTTCCAGGAACTCGTGACCCACGGCGCCTTCCTCGAATACGCCAACGTCTTCGGTTTTCACTACGGTACCGCCCGCGACACGGTGATGCGCGAACTGCGCCAGGGGTGCGACGTGCTCCTCGAGATCGACTGGCAGGGCGCCCGCCAGATCCGCAGCCTGATGCCGGAGGCCGTTTCGATCTTCATAGTGCCGCCATCACTGGAAGAGCTTGAACGGCGGCTGCGGCTGCGCGACAGCGACAACGAAGAGACCATCCGGCGGCGCATGCGCGAGGCCACTGCCGAGATCTCGCACTACGACGAATACCACTACCTGGTGTTCAACGACGACTTCCATCGGGCCCTGGCCGACCTGCAGGCCATCGTCCGCGCCAGCCGCCTGCTGCTCGGCGCCCAGCAGGGGAGGCTCGCCCGCCAAATCCTGAATCTGGTGGCGCCGGACGGGCCCGTTTGATAGCATTTTCATCAGGTTAATCTCCCTCTTCCCTTTTCCCGGAGCTGGTCATGGCCCGAATTACCGTCGAGGATTGTCTACCCCACGTTCATAATCGTTTTGATCTGGTGCTGGTCGCCGCCAAGCGCGCCCGTCAGATCGCGCTCGGCTCGCGACCGCTGGTCGATCAGCACAACGACAAGCCCACCGTGCTGGCCCTGCGCGAGATCGCGAGCGGGCAAATGACCATGGAGGTCGCCGAGGCGATCGCCGCCAAGGAGGCGGCCGAGCCGGAGATCATCGACCCCTTCGCCGACCCGGTGGGACCGCTCGCCGACAACGGCTGAGACGCGCACCGGCCCCCCCTCCCGCCACCACGGCGCGGCCCGCGCCTGAACCCGGACCGTCATGTTGGCCATCGACGAACTCTGCACCCGGGCCGGCACCTACCTGAAGACCGACCAGCTCGGCGAGCTCCGCCGCGCCTACGATTTCAGCGCCCGCGCCCACGCGGGACAGAGGCGGGCCAGCGGCGAGCCCTACATCGAGCACCCGGTGGCCGTTGCCGGCATCCTCGCCGACATGCACATGGACTCCGAGACGCTGATCGCCGCCATGCTGCACGACGTCATCGAGGACACCGGGGTCGGCAAGGAGGCCATCGATGCCCAGTTCGGCAACGACGTCGCCGAGATGGTTGACGGTCTGTCGAAGCTGACGCGCATGGAGTTCGAATCGCAGGCCGAGCAGCAGGCGCGCAACTTCCAGAAGATGCTGATGGCGATGGCCAACGACATCCGCGTCATCGTCGTCAAGCTCGCCGACCGCCTGCACAACATGCGCACCCTGGGCGCCCTGCCGCCGAAGAAACGGCGCCTGATCGCCCGCGAGACGCTGGAGATTTACGCGCCCATCGCCCAGCGCCTGGGCATGAACATGATTCGCCTGGAGCTCGAGGACCTCGGCTTCCAGGCGATGTACCCGCTGCGCCACCGGGTCCTGTCCAGGGAGGTGCGCAAGGTCCGCGGGCACCGCAAGGAGATCGTCAACCAGATCCGCACCGCCATCAAACGCCGCCTGCGCCAGGAGAAGGTCCCGGCCGAGACCATCGGCCGCGAGAAGCACCTGTACAGCATCTACCGCAAGATGAAGGACAAGCACCTGCCGTTCGCGGAGGTCTTCGACGTCTACGCCTTCCGCATCATCGTCGACAGCGTCGATACCTGCTACCGCGTGTTGGGCAGTGTCCACAATCTCTACAAACCGGTGCCGGGGAAGTTCAAGGACTACATCGCCATTCCCAAGGCCAACGGCTACCAGTCGCTGCACACGGTGCTGTTCGGGCCCTATGGCGTACCCATCGAGGTGCAGATCCGCACCCGCGAGATGAACGAGGTGGCCGAGGTCGGCATCGCCGCCCACTGGCTGTACAAGAGCGGCGACGGCGAGGTCGCGACCAGCGCCCACAAGCGGGCCCGCGAGTGGCTGCGCGGCGTGCTCGACATGCAGCGGCAGGCGGGCAATTCGGAGGAGTTCCTCGAAACCGTCAAGACCGACCTCTTCCCGGACGAGGTCTACGTGTTCACCCCCAAGGGCGACATCATGGAGCTGCCCAAGGGCGCGACCGCCGTCGATCTCGCCTATGCCGTGCACACCGACGTCGGCAACGCCTGCGTCGGGGCCCGCGTCAACCGCCGGCTGGTGCCCCTGCGCACCCCGCTCGCGACCGGTCAGACGGTGGAAATCATCACCGCACCCGGCGCCCGGCCGAATCCGATCTGGCTCGGTTTCGCGATTACCGGCAAGGCGCGTTCGCACATCCGCCACTACCTCAAGAACCTGCAGGCCGACGAGGCCCGCACCCTCGGCCGGCGCCTGCTCAATCGCGAACTGGAATCGCTGGCGCTCGGCCTCGACACTCTCGACCCGGCGCTGCTCGCCAATCTGCTGCGGGAATACAGGCTGAAGGCCCTCGACAACCTGCTCGAGGACATCGGCCTCGGCAAGCGCATGGCGCCGATCGTCGCGCGCAATCTGGTGCCGGCCGCCGGCGCCGGGCCGGCACCCGCCAGGGCCGCTCCGGCCACCGCGATGCCGCTCCTGATCAAGGGCACCGAGGGTGTGGTGGTGAGCTTCCCCAAGTGCTGCTATCCGCTGCCGGGCGACGCCATTCTCGGCTACGTCACCGCCGGTCGCGGCATCGTCATCCATCGCCAGCGCTGCAAGAACATCGCCGAGTTCCGCAACCAGCCGGAGAAATGGATCGACGTCAGCTGGGCCGAGGCCATCGACCGCGACTTCCAGTCCGAGATCCGGATCGAGGTCACCAACCAGCGCGGCGTGCTCGCCACCGTTGCCGCCGCCATCGCCGATGCCGGCGCCAACATCGAGAACGTGGCCATCACCGAGCGCGACGATCGCTACGTCACCATGACCTTCATCGTCAGCACCCGCAACCGCGTGCATCTGGCCCGGGTGCTGCGCTCGATCCGCGAGCTGAAACACGTGGCGCGCGTGCAGCGCACCCGCGGTTAGAATACCGCCTCGCGGCGGCTTACAGTCCGCCCTTTCCAACCAGGGGAGCACGAGCCATGCCCAAGCAAGCCATAGCCACCGACCGCGCGCCCGCCGCCATCGGCACCTATTCGCAGGCCGTCCGCGCCGGCAACACCGTCTATCTCTCCGGCCAGATCCCGCTGATCCCGGGCCGGATGGAACTCGCGAGCGGCGACATTCGTGCCCAGATAACACAGGTGTTCGACAATCTTGGAGCCGTGGCGGACGCCGCCGGCGGTTCGTTCGCCGACGTGGTCAAGCTCAACGTCTACCTCACCGATCTGGCGAACTTCCCGATCGTCAACGAGGTCATGGCCGGTTACTTTACGGAACCGTACCCGGCGCGCGCCGCCGTCGGCGTCGCCGCCCTGCCACGAGGCGCGGCCGTGGAAATGGACGCGGTACTGGTCCTCGGCGCCTGATCCCGGCGGGACCACACCCCCGGGGATGCCCGCAACACCCCTGTCGCTGGCCGCGCCGGTCACCCGGCTCCCCGGCGTCGGCCCCAAGCTCGCCGACCGCCTGGAGCGGATCGGCGTGCGTATCATCGGTGACCTCCTGTTCCATCTGCCCCTGCGTTACCAGGACCGCACCCGCCTGACACCCATCGGGGCCCTGCGCCACGGCGACGAGGTCGTGGTCCAGGGCTGCATCGATCTGGCACAGGTCCGCTTCGGCCGGCGGCGCTCGCTGCTCGTCCGCCTGGCCGACGGCACCGGGGCCGTTCTCCTCCGCTTCTTTCACTTCAATGCCAGCCAGCAACAGCGCCTGACGCGCGGCGTCCATCTGCGCTGCTACGGCGAGGTGTGGCGCGGCCCGCACGGGCTGGAACTGGTACATCCCGAATACCGGCCCGTCGATCCCGAAGTACCCGAACCGGTCAGTGAGGCCCTGACGCCAGTCTATCCGCTGACCGACGGGTTGGGACAGGCCACCCTGCGCCGGCTGACGGCACAGGCCCTGCAAATCGCCACGGGCACACCGGGCGAGGTCGCCGAACTGCTGCCGGCGGACCTGCGCCGCGAGGCCGGACTGCCGACCCTGATCGATGCCATCCATTTCATTCATCAGCCGCCGCCGGACACCGCCCTCGATCAACTGTCGGCGGCGCGCCACCCGACACAACAGCGCCTGATCCAGGACGAGCTGATCGCCCAGCAACTGAGCCTGAAGCTGCTGCGCCAGTCGCTGCGCGAGCGGCAGGCGCCGCGACTCGACGGCGACGGCCGCCTGCGTCAGGCCCTGCTCGCCACGCTGCCCTTCGCCCTGACCGGTGCCCAGCGGCGGGCGGTCGATCAGATTGCCCACGACATTGCCAGCCCGCGGCCCATGCTCCGCCTGCTGCAGGGCGACGTCGGCGCGGGCAAGACCATGGTCGCCGCGTTGACCGCGCTGGCCACAATCGAGGCTGGCCACCAAGCGGTGGTGATGGCGCCGACCGAACTCCTCGCCGAGCAGCACTGCCGCAATTTCCGGCGCTGGTTCGAGCCCCTCGGCGTGCCGGTGCTCTGGCTCGCCGGCCGGCAAGCGCGGGCGGCGCGCAAGACGACGATCGAGGCGATTGCCGAAACCCCGGCGGCGCTCGTCATCGGCACCCATGCCCTGTTCCAGGGCGAGGTCCGCTACGCGCGGCTGGGACTGGTCGTCATCGACGAGCAGCACCGCTTCGGTGTCGATCAGCGGCTGACCCTGGCCGGCAAGGGCACGAACGCCTGCCCGCATCAGCTGATCATGACGGCCACCCCGATCCCACGCACCTTGGCGATGACCGCCTACGCCGATCTCGACATCTCGGTGCTGGACGAGATGCCGCCCGGCCGCCTGCCCGTCACCACCGTGGTGGCGCCGGAGGGCCGCCGCGATGAGCTCGTCGCCCGCATCGGCGACGCCGTGCGCGCCGGGCGCCAGGCCTACTGGGTCTGCACCCTGATCGAGGAATCGGACGCCCTGCAATGTCAGGCCGCCACCGAGACCGCGGCCGGCCTCGCCGCGGCCCTGCCCGATGCGCGGATCGGGCTCGTGCACGGCCGGCAAAAGGAAGCGGAGCGGAACAGGGCGATGGCCGCGTTCGCCGCCGGCGCGATCGACCTGCTGGTGGCGACCACCGTCATCGAGGTCGGGGTCGATGTCCCGAACGCCAGCCTGATGATCGTCGAGAACGCCGAGCGCCTGGGCCTGGCCCAGCTGCACCAGTTGCGCGGCCGCGTCGGGCGCGGCGGCACCCAGAGCGACTGCGTGCTGCTCTACCGGCCGCCGCTGTCGGACCTGGCGCGCGAGCGGCTGGCATGCATGCGCGAAACCAGCGACGGCTTCCGCATCGCCGAGCGCGACCTCGAACTGCGCGGGCCGGGCGAACTGCTCGGCGCCCGGCAATCCGGCGACCTCGGTTTCCGCATCGCCGATCTGACGCGCGATGCCTATCTGCTGCCGGCCGTCACCCGCGCCGCGGCGCGGCTGCTGCACGAGTGCCCGGAGAACGTCGAACCGCTGGTCCGGCGCTGGCTGCCCGATGCGCTACACTACGGCGGCGCCTGAACGGCTGCTGCCGCGGACATCCTTACGCCCCGAACTCGTACATGACGGTTGTCTGGAAATCCCCAGCGACACCGATCCGCACGGAGATCCCCACCGCGCTGCGGCCGCTGTTGCTGGAGCGTGGCTCGCTGACCCGCCGCCTGCGCCGCGTCCTGGGCAACCCCATCGAGGTCCGCGTCGACCGGCAGGGCTGGGCGGCGCCGGAACCGGACGAGGCACACCTGCTCGGTCTCGCCGCCGGCGCCAGCGCCCTGGTCCGCGAGGTCACGCTGCTCTGTCGCGGCCGCCAGCAGGTGGCGGCGCGAACAGTCATCCCGCGCGCGACGCTGCGCGGCCGCCACCGGCGGCTGGCACGGCTCGGCGACCGGCCGCTCGGCGACGTGCTGTTCGCGACCCCCGGCATGTCCCGCGGCGCCATGCACATCGCCCGGCTGCGCGCCGCAGCGCCGGTGCCGGCCACCTGGGGGCGCCGGTCGGTGTTCTTTCTCGACGACAGGCCGCTGCTGGTCTACGAATTCTTCCTGCGCGACGCCTGGCCGTGAAAGCAGAAGAGCTGCGCCGCCTCGCTGAACGCGGGATGATTGCCGCCGCGGCACTGGCCGACCACGTGTCGCGCCAGCGGCATCACTACATCGCCCTGACCCGACTCAACCGCCCGATCGGCATCTTCCTGCTGCTGTGGCCGACCTGGTGGGCACTGCTGATCGCGGGGCAGGGACGGCCGGATGGCTGGGTGTTCACGGTTTTCACCTGCGGCGTGGTGCTGATGCGCTCGGCCGGCTGCGTGATCAACGACTACGCCGACCGCCAGTTCGACGGCCGGGTCCGCCGGACCCGGGAGCGGCCGCTCGCCACCGGCACGGTGACCCCGCGCGAGGCCCTGTACCTGTTCGCGACCCTGGTCGGCATGGCCTTCCTGCTGGTGCTGACCCTGAACCGGTTGACCATCCTGCTGTCGTTCGCCGGCATCCTGCTGGCCGTCACCTATCCCTATACCAAGCGCCACACCTACCTGCCGCAGTTCCACCTCGGTCTCGCCTTCGGCTGGTCGATACCCATGGCCTTCGCCGCCCAGACCCATGCCCTGCCGCCGACCACCTGGCTGCTGCTCACCGCCAACGTGCTCTGGGCGGTGGTCTACGACACGATCTATGCGATGGTCGATCGCGCCGACGACATCAAGATTGGAGTCAAGTCCACAGCCATCCTGTTCGCCGATCTGGACCGGCACATCATCGGCGCCGTGCAGGCGATGATGCTGCTGTCGCTGCTGATGGTCGGCGCGCGCGAACATCTGCACTGGCCGTACTACCTCGGCCTGGGGGTGGCCGCCGCCCTGATGGCCTACCACCAGACGCTGATCCGCGACCGCGATCCGCAGGCCTGCTTCCGCGCCTTCCTGCACAACAACTGGGTGGGGATCGCGATCTGCCTCGGTCTCGCCATCGATTACCTTCTGGCATGAGCAACTCGCGCCACGTCCTCGGAACAGCGTGGTCACAATTGCGAAAGCAGGCGGTCATAATCGGCGTGAGTACCAATCCAGAACCACTCGATTTCCTCAGCATACGCCCGACCGACGGCGCGATAGCCGATACCGACCCGCAGCGAATAGATGGGAAGTTTCGGGTGTACCTTCTTGAACCGCAGGCCGGCATGCCGCGGATTTAGCAGAAACTGCCTGTAAGCTTGCCGCGCCTGATCCTTGATCGGATCAGGCAACTCGGAAAATGCCTTGCGAAACCGTTCCGTGGTACGGGATTTCACAACTTGTCCGGATCGAGCTCCTTGGTTCTGCCGGCTTCGTGCTCTTCCGCGGTCTCGGCAGCAAGCCTCGCCAAGGCATCGTGCGAACCCGCGAATGCCTTGTCCCAACGCGCTTCATCCTCCAATTCGTTCAGAATGAGCGCGGCAACGGCATCCTGCTCGCGTTCAGGCAGCGCCCTGACCTTTTCCACTGCGCGTTCGAGCAATTGCGTCATCGTCGCTTTCCACTTCGCGGTATTCGTATGAAAGCCAGTATAACCTTCGTATGCCCCTGAAGCGTCAAGATAATTGACTGCTGAAAAACTGAAGGGCACTTATAACAATCCACATTTCGTCGCTCCCGCGAATGCGGGAGCCCAGTCAAATCAACAAACTGGATTCCCGCTTTCGCGGGAATGACGAATTTATAGAAGTGCCTTGAAGTGGGGTCTCTGATGCAGAACTTCCTCCGTAGATTACGTTTTGACGCTCGTCATCCAGGAGATATGTCCTTCCCTGCTTTACCTGCTGGTCTGATCACTGGCCCCGCCCGGCGCCGATGCGGGTACATCCGGCAACGTTGCGGTATGGTCAGGTGGCGGCCCGGCATCCGCTTCGTGGAGCAGTTGCGGAAGGCGCTGGTTGGCCTGCTCGATCTGCTCCGGTGACAGGCGTGGGGCCAGCGCGTTGAGGTTGTCGCGGGCGACCGTATTCTTCCCTTGGGCGAGCGCCCACCAGGCATAGGCCTGCACCTCATCCTTGCCGACGCCGCGCCCTTCGGCGTACATCAACCCGAGATTCACCTGCGCCTCGACGTTGCCCGCCCGCGCCGCGTCGGTCCACCACTGCGCGGCCCTGGCCTCGTCCTTCGGGACATCCTTGCCTTCCGCGTGGAGCAGACCGAGCGCGAACTGCGCCCGCGGATTGCCGGCGCCGGCCGCCTGTTCGAACAGTGCCACGGCCTTGGCGGCATCCTTGGCCACACCCTGACCGGCGAGATGCAGCAATCCCAGATTGTAGGCCGCGCCCGCGTGATCCTGGGCCGCCGCCCGGCCGTACCACTCCGCCGCCTTCATCGGATCGGCCGCGACGCCAGCGCCTGTTTCATAGATCAACGCCAGATTGTGCTGGGCCTTCGCGTGGCCAGATTCCGCGGCCTGCGTGTACCAGCGGACGGCGTCAGCGGCGCTTTCCGGCACGCCCGCGCCATCGGCG
>Ga0233425_10004100_pt1 | contig 25044 bp, 24 predicted proteins | sample Watercolumn_Towu_2_FD_181712 | JGI IMG/M metagenome (GOLD analysis project Ga0233425, IMG submission 181712) | Freshwater microbial communities from Lake Towuti, South Sulawesi, Indonesia - Watercolumn_Towuti2014_140_MG | ecosystem: Environmental > Aquatic > Freshwater > Lake | place... | reverse complement strand
GAGCTGGGCGAGATCGTCGTGACCGGTCGTCGGCTGTTCGAGGTCCGCACCTCGGAGGTCGCCACCAACGTCAGCCAGCAGCAGATCAACGACCTGCCGCAGATCAGCCGCAACTTCCTGAACTTCGCCGCCCTCGCCCCCGGCGTGGTGGTGCAGGAGGGCGACACCGAACGCACCATCTCGGCGGGCGGTCAGCCGTCGCTGGCCATCAACGTCTTCATCGACGGCCAGAACCAGAAGGCCACGATCATCGACGGGGGCGTCGCCGGCCAGGACGACAGCCGCGGCAACCCCTTCCCCCAGGCCGCGATCCAGGAGTTCCGGGTCCTGACCCAGAACTTCAAGGCCGAGTACGAACAGGCCTCGTCGGCGATCATCACGTCGCTCAGCCGCTCGGGCACCAATGAGCTGACCGGCGACCTGTTCGTGCAGTGGCAGGACGGCGACTGGACCGCGCAGAACGTCTTCTCGGAGCGGCGCGGCGAGCCGAAGCCCCGCCTCGACCGCCTGCAGTACGGCGGCTCGGTCGGCGGACCGATCATCGAGGATCGTCTGCACTACTTCCTCGCCTACGAGCGCAAGGAGGAGACCCGTGACCGGAGCGTGTTCCTGAACCGCACCGAGTACACGCCCCTGTTCGACGACCTGCTGGGCACGTTCACGGCGCCGTTCGAGCAGGACATGTTCTTCGGCAAGCTGAGCTGGCAGATCGACGACCGGCAGCGGCTGGAGCTGAGCGGGACCTACCGGACCGAGTTCGACATTCGCGACTTCGGCAACGGCCCGACGTCGGCCGAGCGTGCGGTGACCGTGAACGGCGACACCCGGTCGCTGGTGCTGAGGCACCAGTACAATGGCAACAACTTCCTGAACGAAGCCTCGGTCGACTACTTCCGCTACACCTACAATCCCACGGCGGTGAACTTCGATCTTCCGGGCGCCCGCTATGTCGTTTACCGCGACAATGCGACGGGGACTCCGGGATTCCAGTTCAACTATAACAACATCGAGTCGACGGTCTTCACCCGCGGCGGCGGCCAGAACAACCAGGACATCGAGCAGGAAAGCTGGACGTTCAAGAACGACCTGACGTTCAACGACTTCGAGTGGAACGGGCGTCACACCTTCAAGATGGGTGTGAAGTACTCGATGCAGTCGTACTATGTCGCGAAGCAGTTCAACCGGAACCCGATCTTCACCTACGACATTGACGCGCGGCCGCAGGTGCTCGGCAGCTCCGCGATCCCGACCCGGGTGGAGTTCGCCCTGCCGGTCGCTCCGACGGATGCGGATAACAACGTCTTCGGCATCTACTTCCAGGACGACTGGCAGGTCACCGACCAGCTTGAGTTCAACCTCGGCATCCGCTGGGACTACGAGGATAACGCGGTCAACAACGACTACACCACGCCGGACGTCATCCAGCGCTTCATCACCGCCCTGCAGGCGCACCCGAACTATGTCTCGGACGTCGATCTGTCGCAGTACATCGCGGAAGACGGGCGCGACGCCTTCACGGGCGCGATCCAGCCGCGGATCGGGTTCAGCTACGACGTCTTCGCCGACGAGCAGACCGTGCTCTTCGGCGGCGCCGGGCGCTACTACGACCGGATCGGCTTCAACTTCGCCTTCTCGGAGCGCTTCGCGCCGTTCAACCGGACGAAGAACATCTACTTCTCGCCCTCTGGCGGCGCCTACGGCGGCCAGACCAACACGGTCGCCTGGGATCCGAGCTACGCGACCACGGCGGGCCTCGACGCCCTGCTCGCGGGAACGACCGGAACGGGCGAGGTCTTCCTCGTCCGCAACGACGCCGAAATGCCGCACACCGACCAGTTCAACCTGGGGATCCGGCAGAAGTTCGGGGACATCCAGACGGCGCTGACCTTCTCCTACGCCAAGACCGAGAACGAGTTCGGCTGGTACCGGCTGAACGTCAACAACGCCAACTCGGTGGTCGTCCCGCTGCCGAGCCTGATCGATCCGACGACCGGTCAGCAGTTCCCGTTCCGCAACGCCTTCTATTCGGACCACAACCGCGAGCGGGAATACCAGGCGATCTACCTGACGATCGACAAGCCCTTCACCGCCGACGACGGCTACGGCTTCAACGTCGCCTACACCTTTGCGGAAGCGACCCAGAACGGCAGCCGCGACCAGGGCCTGTCCAACTTCGACTTCGACTATCCGTCGATCGAGGCCACGCCGTGGTTCAACTCGCCGGGCACCGATCGCCACCGCGTCGTGCTGTCGGGCACCATGGCGCTGCCGTGGGACTTCCGCCTGTCGTCGCTGATCACCCTGGCCTCGGGCAAGCCGTTCACCGGCTTCAACCCCGGCAGCGGCGGCAAGCCGATGTGGTTCGAGTTCTATCCGGAGAAGCACAGCTTCATCATTCCGAACGCCTTCGCCTATCGCCAGGTCGACCTGCGTCTGACCAAGGAGTTCGAGGTGTTCGGCGGTGATGTGGTCGAGTTCACGGTCGACGCGATCAACGTGTTCAACTTCCGGAACTACAGCAGCTTCAACCAGACCTACCGGATCAACAACAACACGCCGGATGCGCCGCTGAACCCGACCTTCGGCGATCCGACGGCGCAGTACCTGCCGACCCGGAGCTTCCAGGTCGGTCTGCGCTACCGCTGGTGATCGGCTCCTGAGCCTGAAGGCCGCCCTCGCTTCGGCGGGGGCGGCCGCTTTTTTTCTTGGTGCGCGTTTGCAGTAGGGTGACCGCCATGGACCGCCGCAACTTCCTGATGGCCTCCACGATGGCGGGGGCGGCGCTGGCCGCCGCCGGGTGCGCCGCGCCGCTCGCCGGCGGCCCCGTCGCCGCCGTCCCGGTCGCCGCTGACATCGACGAGCTGCAGCGCCGGACCTTCGACTGGTTCGTGCGCACCACCAACCGCGACAACGGGCTGACGCCGGACCGCTGGCCGAGCCGGTCGTTCGCCTCCATCGCCGCCGTCGGCTTCGCCCTGGCGTGCTGGCCGGTCGGGGTGGAGCGGGGCTGGATGACGCGGGAGGAGGCGCGCGAGCGCACCCTGATCACCCTGCGCTTCTTCCACGATGCGCCGCAGGGGCCGGAGGCGACCGGGACCGCAGGGTACAAGGGCTTCTTCTACCACTTCCTCGACATGGAGACCGGCCACCGCTTCGGGCGGACGGAGCTGTCCACGGTCGACACGGCCCTGCTGCTGGGCGGGATGCTGTTCGCCGCCCGGTGGTTCGACGGCGACCATCGCGACGAGGCCGAGATCCGGCGGCTGGCCCAGGCGATCTACGAGCGGGTCGAGTGGGACTGGACAGTGGTGCGGCCGAACCGGATCACCATGGGCTGGCATCCGGAGCGCGGCTTCATTCCGTCGGACTGGCACGTCTACAACGAGGGCATGCTGGTCCTGCTGCTGGCCATGGGCAGCCCGACCCACCCGGTGCCGGCCGCGGTGTGGGACGAGTGGTGCAGCGTCTACGACCGCAGCTGGAGCGACGAATACGGGCCGGCGCACCTGCATTTCGCGCCGCTGTTCGGGCACCAGTACAGCCACATGTTCGTGGACTTCCGCGGCATCCGCGACGCCTTCATGCGCGGCAAGCAGGCGGAGATCCCGGGCTTCGACTACTTCCAGAACAGCGTGCGGGCGGTGGCGGCGCAGCGGGACTACGCGATCCGCAACCCGATGGGCTGGTCGGGCTATTCAGCGGACGTCTGGGGGCTGACCGCCTGCGACGGGCCGGGCGATTTCCGCGAGGTGATCGACGGCCGCGAGCGGCAGTTCTTCAGCTATTCCGCCCGCGGGCCGGGCGAGCGCGACGACGGCACCCTGGCGCCGACGGCGGCGCTGGGCTCCATGCCCTTCGCCCCGGCCGAGGTGACCGCCTGCTTCCGGGCCATGAAGGCCCGCTACGGGACGGCGATCTACACCGAGTACGGCTTCCTCGACTCGTTCAACCCGACCCTGACCCGGCGCGAGGGCCCGCTCCAGCACGGGCGCATCGTGCCCGGGACCGGCTGGGTCGACGGCGACTATCTCGGCATCGACCAGGGGCCGATCGTCATCCAGATCGAGAACCACCGATCGGACGCCGTCTGGCGGCGCATGCGCGGCGAACCGAACCTGGTGCGCGGGCTGAAGGCGGCCGGGTTCGACGGCGGCTGGCTGGACCGCGCATGACCCTCGCCCGGCCCGACCGGCGGACGGCGCTCGGCCTGATGGCCGGGGCGGCGGCGTCGGGGCTGGCCGGCTGCGGCGGACGCGACGACGGGACGGTCCGGCTGCGCTTCTGGGCGATGGGCAACGAGGCGACCCATGTGCCGCAGATCCTGCCCGAGTTCGAGCGGCGCAATCCGGGCGTCCGGGTCGAGGTCCAGGCCCTGCCGTGGACCGCGGCGCACCAGAAGCTGCTCACCGCCTACGCCGGCGACTCGCTGCCGGACGTCAGCCAGGTGGGCAACACCTGGGTGTCGGAGATGGAGGCGATCGGGGCGATCAGCCCCTTGCCGACCTTCGCGTCCGACCTGCTGACCGACCAGTTCGACGCGGTGCTGGAGACCAACCGCATCGACGGGCGGCCGGTGGCGACGCCGTGGTACGTCGACACCCGGCTGATCTTCTACCGCACCGATCTGCTGGCCGAGGCGGGCTACGATTCCGTGCCGCCGACCTGGGCCGGCTGGAAGACGGCGATGCATGCGGTGAAGCGGGTCGTCGGGCCGGATCGTTATGCGGTGCTGCTGCCGCTCAACGAGTTCGAGCAACTGCTGACCTTCGGCCTGCAGGGGGACGCGCCCCTGCTGCGGGACGAGGCGACGCGGGGCAACTTCTCCAGCCCGTCCTTCATCGCCGCCCTGGCCTTCTACAAGAGCCTGTTCGACGAGGGCCTCGCCCCGGTGGCCTCGGCGGCGCAGATCTCGAACGTGTGGACGGAGTTCGACCGCGGCTGGTTCAGCTTCTACTTCTCGGGGCCGTGGACCATCGGCGACTTCCGCGCCCGCCTGAGCCCGGAGACGCAGTGGATGACCTCCGGCGTGCCGGGGCCGGAGGGGCCGGGCGCCTCGGCTCCCGGGGGCTCGTCGCTGGTGGTGTTCCGCTCCTCCCCGCGGCAGGAGGCGGCGTGGAAGCTGGTCCGCTACCTGTCGGAGCCGGCGGTGCAGGCGCGCTTCAACGCCATCACCGGCGACCTGCCGGCCCGGCGCAGCGCCTGGGAGACGCCGACCGTCGCCAACGATCCCTACATCGCCGCCTTCAAGGGCCAGCTGGCCCGCGCCGAGGCGGTGCCCAAGGCGCCGGAGTGGGAGCGCATCGTCACCGAGATGCAGATCGTCGCCGAGCGCATGGTGCGCGGGGAGTTCACCCCGGAACAGGCCGGGGCCGAGATCGACCGCCGCGCCGACCGTCTGCTCGAGAAGCGGCGCTGGATGATGGAGCGGGGACGGGCATGACCGACGTCCGTCTGAACATGGCCAAGGCGGAGGCCGAGCCGGCTCCGCCGCGGCGGGGGCGGGGGGCGGATTTCCGCGCCCGCGAGCGGGCCGCCTGGGGCTTTCTCGCCCCGGCCCTGGCGGCCATCGGCCTGTTCTTCTGCATCCCCGTGGCCGCCGCCCTGCTGCTGAGCCTGACCGACTTCGACATCTACGCCCTGGCCGACCTGTCGAACCTGCGCTTCGTGGGGCTGCAGAACTACGAGCGGCTGTTCGGCAACCCCCTGTTCTGGGGGGCGATGAAGAACACCGGCCTGTTCGCCCTGTTCGGGGTGCCGCTGTCGATCGCCGCCTCGCTGGCGGCGGCGGTGGCGCTGAACGCCCGGGCGGTGCGGTGGCGACCGCTGTGGCGGGTGGTCTTCTTCGCCCCGTTCGTCACCACCCTGGTGGCCACGGCGGTGCTGTGGAACTACCTGCTGCACACCCGCTACGGGGTGATCAACTGGGCGATCACCTCGATCGGCCTGCCGGCGGTGGACTGGCTGGGCGATCCCTCGACATCGATCCCCGCCATCCTGATGTTCGTGGTGTGGAAGATCTTCGGCTACAACATGCTGATCTTTCTCGCGGTCCTGCAGACGGTGCCGGACGACCTGTACGAGGCGGCGCGGATCGACGGGGCGGGGCCGTGGACGCAGTTCCGGCACGTCACCCTGCCGGCCATCGCGCCGACGGTGCTGCTGGTGTCGATCATCTCGGTGGCCAGCTTCTTCCAGCTGTTCGCCGAGCCCTATGTGATGACCCAGGGCGGGCCGGCCCAGTCGACGGTGACGGTGCTCTACTTCATGTACGAGGAGGGCTTCAAATGGTGGAACCTGGGCTCCGCCAGCGCCGTGGCCTTCATCCTGTTCCTGTGCATCCTCGCCGTGACGCTGGTGCAGCTGGCGGTGGCGAAGCGGGTGGGGGCCTACCAGTGAAGCCGCGCGTCCTCCTGCTCAACCTGGCGGTGGCCCTCGTGGCCCTCGTGGTGCTGTTCCCGCTGGCGTGGATGGTGTCGGTCAGCTTCATGTCGACGGGCGAGGCGGCCAACTTCCCGCCGCCGCTGCTGCCGTCGGAGTGGACGCTCGAGCACTACCGCGAGCTGTTCGTGAGCCAGGGCATGGGGCGCTACCTGTGGAACAGCTTCGCGCTGGCGACGCTGGCCACCGGCCTCGCCCTGCTGTTCACCGTGCCGGCCGGCTACGCCTTCGCCAAGCTGCGCTTCCGCGGGCGGGAGCGGCTGTTCCAGCTGCTGGTCGCGGCCCTGGTGGTGCCGGCCCAGATCGGCACCCTGCCGCTGTTCCTGATGCTGAAGGGCCTGGGGCTGGTGAACACCTGGGCCGGGGCGCTGGTGCCGTGGCTGGCCTCGATCTTCGGCCTGTTCCTCGTCCGCCAGTACGCCCTATCCATACCGGACGAGATGCTGGAGGCGGCGCGGGTCGACGGCGCCTCGGAGGGGCAGATCTTCCGCCGCATCGTCCTGCCCAGCCTGCAGCCGATCATCGTGACCCTGGCCCTGTTCGTCTTCCTCGGCAGCTGGAACGACTTCCTGTGGCCGCTGATCATCCTGACGGACCAGTCGAACTACACCCTGCCGGTGGCGCTGGCGGCCCTGTCTCGGGAGCATGTGCAGGACATCGAGATGATGATGGCCGGCGCGGTGATCACCGTCGCGCCGGTGCTGGTCCTCTTCCTCGCCCTGCAGCGCTACTACATCCGCGGCATGCTGGCGGGCAGCGTCAAGGGCTGACGCGGGCCGGAACGCTCCCGCCCGGCCCGTGTTCGGTCCCGGAGGAAGAGGAGACACCGGGATGCGGACCCTGCTGATACTCGCCGCCGCGGGCGGCCTCGCCGGCGCGGCCGGCTGCGCGACGACCGACGGCTACGCCTCGGCCTGCGAACGGGACTATGCGGAGAACCGCGAGCGGGCCACGGCGGCCGGAGCCCTGCTGGGCGGAGCGATCGGGGCGGCCGTGGCCGGGGACGACGACCGCGCGACCGGGGCGGCCATCGGCGCGGCGGCCGGCGCCCTGCTGGGGCGCGAGCTGTCGGCCGAGGAGGACCCCTGCGGCTACGGCTTCGGCGGCTACAACCGCGACGGCCGCTACGGGCGTGAACGGGTGCGCTACGGGGACTATCCCCGGCGCTGGTGACGGTCAGTCCCCATAGCCGTCGTAGCGGTGGCCCTGGGCGAGGTTGCCGAACTTGGTGGTGTCGGCGTCGAAGCTCAGCTTGACGATGCCGATCGGGCCGTGGCGCTGCTTGCCGATGACGACCTCGGCCTGGTTGCGCAGCCGGTCCATGTCCTCCTGCCACTTGAGGTGCTCCTCGGTGCCCTCGCGCGGCTCGGCGCGGCCGAGATAGTAGCTCTCGCGGTAGACGAACATCACGCAGTCGGCGTCCTGCTCGATCGAGCCGGATTCGCGCAGGTCGGACAGCTGCGGCCGCTTGTCCTCGCGTTGCTCGACCTGACGCGACAGCTGCGACAGGGCGATGATCGGCACCGACAGCTCCTTGGCCAGGGCCTTGAGGCCGCCGGTGATCTCCGACACCTCCTGCACCCGGTTCTTCTGGCTGTTCCCCTCGCCGGTGGTGACCAGCTGCAGGTAGTCGACGATGATCAGGTCGAGGCCGTGCTCCATCCGCTTCAGGCGGCGGGCGCGGGCGGCCAGCTTTGAGATCGACAGGCCGCCGGTGGCGTCGATGAACAGGGGGCTCTCGCCGATCTCGACCGCGGCGTCGCGGATGCGGCCGAAGTCCGCGGCGTCGATCTCGCCCTTGCGCAGCTTGTCCGAGGAGACGCCCGAGGCGTCGGCGAGGATACGCATGGCCAGCTGCTCGGCCGACATTTCCAGCGAGTAGAAGGCGACCACGCCGCCGGAGACGGTCTTGCGGCCCTCGGGCGTCGGCTCCCAGCGGTAGTTGCGGGCGACGTTGAAGGCGATGTTGGTGGCCAGGGCCGTCTTGCCCATCGACGGACGGCCGGCGAGGATCAGCAGGTCCGACGGGTGCAGGCCGCCCAGTTTCTGGTCGAGGTCGTCGAGGTGGGTCGCGAGACCCGCCAGCTTGCCGTCGCGCTGGTAGGCCTCGGCGGCCATCTGCACGGCGCCCGAGAGGGCGTGCGAGAAGCTGACGAAGCCGGAGGACGGCTTGCCGGTCTCGGCCAAGGTGTAGAGCTGCTGTTCCGCCTGTTCGATCTGGTCGATGGCCGGGGTTTCCGGGGCGGGAGCCTCGCGGATGATCTGGCCGCCGATGCGGATCAGGTCGCGGCGCAGGGCGAGGTCGTAGACGACACGGGCGTAGTCGGGGGCGTTGGCCGCCGGCGGGGCGCGGTCGACGAGGTCGGCCAGGTAGCGCAGGCCGCCGAACTCCTGGAAGGCCGGGTCCTGCTTGAACCGCTCCATCAGGATGGTCGGCTCGGCCAGCATGCCCTGGCGGATGTGGTCCTCGATGGCGTCGTAGAGCCGCTGGTGGAAGGGCTCGTAGAAATGGCTGCCGCGCAGTCGGTCGCTGAGCCGCTCGAACACGGCGTTGTCGAACATCAGGGAGCCGAGCAGCGCCTGTTCGGCCTCCAGGTTGTGGGGCAGCGACGGGATCGACGAGGGATCCGTCGGCGACGGGAAGGGCAGGGGGGCGAGCGCGTTCATCGGGGACATCTTCTATCCCTGCACGCGCCCTGCGACAGGGCCGGTCGCATGCTTGTCGGGGGACAGACGGCGGGCCGCTGTGGGCAGTCGCGAATTCCGCAGACGGATCAGTAAAGGCTCAGTTGCGGCAGGGGTGACGCTCGGCCATCCAGCGCCGGATCGCCTCGGTCACGGTCTGGTCGCGCCGGTCCGCCGGCAGCGACTCGAAGCGCGCCATCAGGTCTTGCGGCGTGATGCCCGTGCCCCGGGCCGGAATGCAATGGGCCGGAACACGTCCCGCCCGCTGGGCCGCCGCCTGTTCGGCCTTGATCCGGTTGACGGCGCCCGAGACCTCGTTGACCAGCCGTCGTCCGTCCGGCCGCAGCACCGCGCTGGCGTTGCGGGGCAGACGCTCGGCGATGACGAGGAACTCGCGCACGGTCATGGCGTGCGCGGCGCCGGCGGCGAGCGCCGTGTTTGCGATGAGGGCGAGGATGGCTGTCCGGATCATGGGGCTTTTCCGGCGCTCCAGTTAGGGCCGGATCGCCGGAAAGGCAACGCTTGTCAGCGCGGGCAGGGATAGCGCTCGACCATCCATTCGCGGATCGCCTGGTCGACGCTGATCGAGCGGCGGGCGGCGGGGATGGCGTTGAAGCGGCCGAGGATGTCGTCGGGCGACAGGGAGACGCGCTCGGGCATGCAGGTCGGCGGGGTGCGCCCGGCCGTGCGGGCGGCGACCTGCTCGCGGCGGACGGCGGCGAAGCCCCCCTTCACCTCGTTCATCAGGCGGCGCGTGTCGGACCGGAGCAGGGCGGTGGGGTTGCGCGGAATGCGCGCGGCGGCGGTGAGGAACTCCTGCACCGTCATGGCCTCGGCGGCGGTGGCGAACAGGGAGGCGGCGAGGCCGGCGGCCAGGGCGAGCGTCTTCATGGACCATTCCCCTCGAACGGCGTGAGGTGAACGCGGGATTGAGGCGGAACGACGGCCAGCGAAAAGGGCGCGCCCGATGCGGACGCGCCCTTCATGGACTTCAGCGATGTCGCCGGGATCAGGCTTCCTGACCCAGGTTCTCCTGCTGGCCGGCGCCGCCGGCGATGAGGTCCTGGGCGGCCTGTTCGGCCGCCTGGCGCTCGTCGTCGAACTGCGACCGGATGACGTCCTCGCCCCTGGCCTGACGCTCGGCCTCGTCGGCCGAGCGGGCGACGTTGACCTTGACCGTGGCGCGGACCTCGGCGTGCAGGCGGACCAGCACCTCGTGGACGCCCAGGGTCTTGATCGGGATGTGCAGGATGACCTGCGACTTCTCGATCCTGCCGCCTTCGGCCTGGATGGCCTCGGCGACGTCGCGGGCCGCGACCGAGCCGTACAGTTGGCCGGTCTCGCCGGCCTGGCGGATCAGCACATAGGTCTCGCCGTCGATCTTGTCGGCGACCTTCTGGGCCTCGGCCTTGTTCTTCTCGTTGCGCTGCTCGATGGCGGCGCGTTCGACTTCGAAGGCCTTGAGGTTGGCGGCGGTGGCCCGGCGGGCCTTGTCGCGCGGCAGAAGGAAGTTGCGGGCGAAGCCGTCCTTGACAGTGACGACGTCGCCGATGGCGCCGAGGTTCTCGACGCGTTCGAGCAGAACGACCTTCATCTTACTTCACCACGTAGGGCAGGAGGGCCAGGTAGCGGGCGCGCTTGATGGCCTTGGCCAGTTCGCGCTGCTTCTTCTGGGAGACGGCGGTGATGCGCGACGGGACGATCTTGCCGCGCTCGGAGATGTAGCGCTGCAGGAGCTTGACGTCCTTGTAGTCGATCTTCGGCGCGTTCGGGCCGGAGAACGGGCACACCTTGCGGCGGCGGAAGAACGGACGGCGGGCCGGGCCGGAGCCGGCCGGCGCGCCCGGGGTCGGGGCGGTGGTGTCGGTCATGATCCGGTTCCTCAGGCGGCTTCGGCGGCGTCGTCGCGCGGACCGCGCTCACGCTCGCGTTCACGTTCACGCTCGCGACGGGCGAGCAGGGGCGACAGTTCGAGGTCCAGTTCCTCGACCCGGACGGTCAGCCAGCGGAGCACGTCCTCGTTGATCGACAGCTGACGCTCGACCTCGGCCATGGCGGCCGGCGGGGCGTCGATGGCGAGCAGCGAATAGTGCGCCTTGCGGTTCTTCTTGACCCGGTAGGTCAGGTTGCGCAGACCCCAGTACTCGATCTTGGCGACGGCGCCGCCGTTCTCCTCGATCAGAGCCTTGATGGTGTCGTTCAGCGCTTCGGCCTGCTGCGCCGAGATATCCTGGCGCGTCATGACCGTGTGCTCGTAAAGAGCCATGCGGTGGTCTCCCGTGGGGGGCGTCGGCGCGGGCGGACCGGGCAGTCCGTTCCACGATGGTTCCCGAAGCGGCGGCCGGACCGGTTGTCCGAACCCTTTGGCGTTCCGCGCCGGGACCGAAGCCCTGGAAAGCGGGGGCCTATAGGGGAAAAGGGGGCGCGGCGCAACACGAGCATACATGCCATTGTTCGGCGAACGAAGATTTGATAGGATGCGGCAAGGTCGAGGGGGCCGTGATGTATTCAAACGACAGGATTCTCCGCATCACCGCCTGCGCCGCGTTCGTTCTTGGCGTGATGGGAGGAGCTCCATCAGCAGCGAAACCTCCGGCAGCACAGGACAGTATCTCCTGTGGAACGTCCGCATCCTTAGAAGCCAACGATCAGTGCCTGTCCGGCTTGGAGTGGTGCTTTGATGTTTGCTATGAAGAGTATGAAGATAGAGCCGCTGTTTGCTCCTCGTTTGGGTTTACGGCTCAGGCCGTAATCTGTCATGCCGCGAATTCTGTAGTTCATGCCGATTGTCGCTTAGAATGTCGTAGAGTGCACGGTGGTCGTTCTTGATTTCGACATCGAAGGCAGAGGCGGGGTGCAGTTCGAACTGCATCGGCCGGAGCTGGCGCCGGACATGCCCGCCTGGGCGTGCCGGGTGACGTGGCGAGGACTCCTGAACGGAGAGACGCAGGTGTTCGGCGCGACCAGCCTGCAAAGCCTGGATCTGGCGACGGCGTTCGTCGCGCGGGAGATGACCGCGGCCTTTCCCGGGGACCGGATCTCGCAGGCCGGCGCGCCCTGGTTCCCGCACTGAGGCGGCGGATTACTCCGGCCGCACCACCATGCAGGTGACGCGGCGCTCGGCCAGGGCGGCGCAGGCGGACTGGGCGGCGGCCTCGGTCATGCCGGTGAAGCGCGAGCGATACCAGCCGGAGGCGTTCTGGACCGAGCGCCCGGCGTTGGCGAACTGGCTGCGGAAGCGGCGGTTGACCTCGGTCAGCCAGTCGCGGGCCACCGCCTCGTCGCGGAAGGCGCCGACCTGCACCATCCAGCCGCCGCCGGTCTCGCGCGGCGGGGTGCGGGCGGGGCGGCCGCCGGCCGGCGCGCCGTTGAGGGCGGCGGTCATGTCGGAGCCGGACGCGTCGGCGCGCAGCAGGGCGGCGACGGTGCGGCTCTCGGCCGGCGCCGGCGCCGGCGTGGCGGGCGCGGCGGGCAGGGAGGCGTAGGTCACCGGGGCGGAGCCCTCGTCCTCGTCACGCTCGAGCGAGGCGTACTGAACCGGCCCGCCGTTGTCGGAGCCGATCCCGAAGCCCCGCTCCTCGAAATAGGTCTGGGCGACGCGGATCAGCTGGCCGTTGGCGCGGGCGCGCTCGACCTCGAAGCCGGTGTTCATCAGTTCGGCCACGTGGGCGTTGCGGCTGGCGGTGGTGCGGCCGCCGAGCACGATGGTGATCAGCCGCTTGCCGTCGCGGACCGCCGAGGCCGCGAGGTTGTAGCCCGAGGCGTTGGTGTAGCCGGTCTTCATGCCGTCGTAGCCGGCGCCGGTGCGCAGCAGGCCGTTGGTGTTGCGGTACTCGCGGCCCTGGTAGACCCAGTCGTGGAGGCCGAAATAGCGGTAGTACTGCGGGTAGTCGCGCATCACGGCCCGGGCGAGGATGGCGAGGTCGCGGGCGCTGGTCAGCTGGCGGGCGTCGGGCAGGCCGTTGGGGTTGACGTAGCGGGTCTGGGTCATGCCCAGCTGGCGCGCCTTGAGGGTCATCTGGGCGGCGAAGCGGGCCTCGGAGCCGCCGACGTGCTCGGCGATGGCCATGGCCATGTCGTTGGCGCTGCGCACCGCCGTGGCCTTCATGGCGTCGTCGAGGGTGATGGTCTGACCGGCGGCCAGGCCGAGCTTCGACGGGGGCTGGCTGGCGGCGCGGGCCGAGACGGTGATCACGTCGTCCAGCTTCACCCGGCCCTCCGACAGCGCCTCGAAGGTCAGGTAGAGGGTCATCACCTTGGTGATGGAGGCGGGATAGCGGCGGCTGTCGGCGTGGCGGGCGAACAGCACCTCGCCGGTCTCGGCGTCGACCACGATGGCCGCATAGCGCAGGTTGTCCGACGACTGGGCGACCAGCGGCGGCGAGGAGGGGACCAGCGCCAGGGAGGCGACCAGCAGGACGGTCAGGAATCCGCGGCGGATCAGTGCGATCATCGGCAAAGCACAGGCCTCGTTACTGTGGCGCGACGGCGGCCCCCCGGCGCGACGCTGATCGGACGCTACCATGCCCCTCCGGGGTTTCATGAGGGTAAACAGGGCGTCAACGGATTTGTGAAGCCTTCGCCCGCGGCAGGCGATTGTGCGCTGCACAATGACCCCTTGACCTTTCTTCGCACTTGCACAATATGCCGCTTGTCGCCGCGGAAGCTTCCGCAGCGGAATACAATCACAGCGGCCAAGCCGCGACAGGTTCAGGAGAGACTTCCATGGCCGACAGCGCCGAAACCGTGAAGAAGACCGCCGAAACCGCCAAGGCCGCGACCGACAAGGTCCAGGCCCAGGCCGAGAAGATCCAGGCCGCGGGCGCCCAGGCGTTCCGCGAGGGCGTCGACAAGTCCGTCGCCGGGCTGGCCGAACTGAACGCCGAGGGCAAGAAGAACCTCGAGGCGCTGGTCGCCTCGGCCACCGCCGCCCAGAAGGGCGCCGAGGCCATCTCGGCCCAGACCCTGGCTTACAGCAAGAAGAGCTGGGAAGACGGCGTCGCCGCCGCCCAGTCGCTGGCCGCCGCCCGATCGGTGCAGGAGCTCGTCGAGCTTCAGACCTCGTGGGCCAAGACCGCCGCCGAGACCTACCTGGCGGAAGTCACCCGCATGACCGACGTCTTCACCGCCTCGGTCAAGGACAGCTTCAAGCCGATCAACGAGCGCGTCACCGCCTCGGTCGAGAAGTTCCAGGCCGCCCGCTGAGGCGACCTGAAGTCCGCGTAGCGTACGGAAGGCCCCGGCGGAGACGCCGGGGCCTTTTTCGTCGTGCGACGGGCTTCGCCGGCGCCCACTCAAACGTGTGACTGGACGGACCTCGCAAAGCGTCCGACAGTTTCCTATCTGTCCATCACTCCCCCAACCGGACAACGAATGCCGCCGTCTCGTAAGGTCGGTGATCCCGCCGGAGGCCCCGGGGCCGCCACGATCACCGAAACAAAGCCGAAGCTTCAGAGGCCCTCGCTCTACCGGGTGCTGATCCTGAACGACGACTACACGCCGATGGAATTCGTCGTCTATGTGCTGGAGCGGTTCTTCGGAAAGAGCCGCGAGGACGCCACCCGCATCATGCTGCATGTGCACCAGCATGGCGTCGGAGTGTGCGGCGTCTTCACCTACGAGGTGGCCGAGACCAAGGTCGCCCAGGTGGTCGAGACGGCGCGGCGTCACCAGCACCCCCTGCAATGCACGATGGAAAAGGACTGAGAGGATCCATGCCCTCGTTTTCCCGTCCTCTCGAAGAGACCCTGCACCGCGCGGTGCACTACGCCAACGAGCGCCGGCACGAGTACGCCACGCTCGAGCACCTGCTGCTGGCGCTCGTCGACGACCCCGACGCGGCCAATGTGATGACCGCCTGCAACGTCGACCTGACGGCGCTGAAGACCGCCCTGACGCTGTACGTCGACACCGACCTGGCGGCGCTGGCCACCTCGGACGGCGACGACGCCAAGCCGACGGCCGGTTTCCAGCGGGTGATCCAGCGCGCCGTGATCCACGTCCAGTCCTCGGGCCGCGAGGAGGTCACCGGCGCCAATGTGCTGGTCGCCATCTTCAGCGAGCGCGAGAGCCACGCCGCCTACTTCCTGCAGGAGCAGGACATGACGCGGTATGACGCGGTGAACTTCATCGCCCACGGCATCGCCAAGAAGCCGGGGGCGGGCGAGACCCGTCCGGCCAAGGCCGCCGGCAGCCCCGAGGACGCCGAGGACGCCGCCGCGACCAAGACCGGCGGCGAGGCGCTGGAGGCCTATTGCGTCGACCTGAACGCCAAGGCGCGCGACGGCCGGATCGATCCGCTCATCGGACGCCAGGCCGAGGTCGAGCGCTCGATCCAGATCCTCTGCCGGCGCACCAAGAACAATCCGCTGCTGGTCGGCGACCCCGGCGTCGGCAAGACGGCCATCGCCGAGGGGCTGGCGCGCAAGATCGTCAAGGGCGAGGTGCCGGACGTCCTGAAGAACGCCACCATCTACAGCCTCGACATGGGGGCCCTGCTGGCCGGGACCCGCTATCGCGGCGACTTCGAGGAGCGGCTGAAGCAGGTCGTCAAGGAGCTGGAGCAGCACGACGACGCGGTGCTGTTCATCGACGAGATCCACACCGTGATCGGCGCCGGGGCCACCTCGGGCGGGGCCATGGACGCGTCGAACCTGCTCAAGCCGGCGCTGGCGTCGGGCAGCCTGCGCTGCATGGGCTCGACCACCTACAAGGAGTATCGCCAGCATTTCGAAAAGGACCGGGCGCTGGCCCGTCGCTTCCAGAAGATCGACGTCAACGAGCCGACCGTCGACGACACCATCCGCATCCTCAAGGGGCTGAAGACCTCGTACGAGGGCCACCACAAGCTCCGCTACACCGATGCGGCCATCCGCACCGCGGTGGAGCTGTCGGCGCGCTACATGACCGACCGCAAGCTGCCGGATAAGGCGATCGACGTCATCGACGAGGCGGGGGCGTCGCAGATGCTGCTGCCGGAGTCGAAGCGGAAGAAGGTCATCGGCCAGAAGGAGGTCGAGGCCGTGATCGCCAGGATGGCCCGCATCCCGGCGAAGTCGGTCTCCAAGTCCGACACCGAGGCGCTGCGCGAGCTGCAGGCCGACCTGAATCGGGTGGTGTTCGGCCAGGAGGCGGCCATCGAGCAGGTCTCGGCGGCGATGAAGCTGGCCCGCGCCGGCCTGCGCGACCCGCAGAAGCCGATCGGCGCCTTCCTGTTCTCCGGCCCGACCGGCGTCGGCAAGACCGAGGTGGCCAAGCAGCTGGCCTCCACCCTCGGGATCGAGATGCTGCGCTTCGACATGTCCGAGTACATGGAGCGGCACACCGTCTCGCGCCTGATCGGCGCCCCTCCGGGCTACGTCGGCCACGACCAGGGCGGGTTGCTGACCGACGCCGTCGACCAGCACCCCCACGCCGTGGTGCTGCTCGACGAGATCGAGAAGGCCCACCCGGACGTCTACAACATCCTGCTGCAGGTGATGGACAATGGTCAGCTGACCGACGCGGTCGGCAAGAAGGTCGACTTCCGCAACGTCATCCTGATCATGACCACCAACGCCGGCGCGGCCGACAATGCGCGGGCGGCGATCGGCTTCGGCCGCGGCAAGGTCGAGGGCGAGGACGAGAAGGCCATCCAGCGGCTGTTCGCGCCCGAGTTCCGCAACCGTCTGGACGCGATCGTCGCCTTCAAGGCGCTGGACGCCGAGACCATCCGCTCGGTGGTGACCAAGTTCGTGCTGCAGCTGGAAGCCCAGCTGGCGGATCGCAACATCACCATCGAACTGACCGACGAGGCCAACGACTGGCTGGCCAAGAACGGCTTCGACGAGCTCTACGGCGCGCGTCCGCTGGCGCGGGTCATCCAGGAGCACATCAAGAAGCCGCTGGCCGACGACATCCTGTTCGGGCGTCTGACCCGCGGCGGGCATGTGAAGGTGGAGCTGAAGGACGGCAAGATCGCCTTCGACATCACCGGGCCCTCGGGCGCGCCGGTGAAGGAGCCGGCGGACGAGACCGCGGGCTAAGGTTCTCGCAGCGCATACGGCAAAGGGCCCCGGAGTCGCCTCCGGGGCCCATTTTCTTCGGAGAAGCGCAGGCTCTAGCGCCGGCGGCCCGCGCCGGCCAGCAGCACGGCCAGCCCGGCGACGATGCCGGTGGTCAGCAGCGGCTTGCGACGGGCGAAGTCGAGGCCGCTGCGGGCGTGGGCGCGGTACTGCTCCGGCGCCTTCTCGACCAAACCGTCGAGGCCGTCGATGACCCGGCCGTACGCCTGCTGGGCCTGGCCCTTCGCCTGCTTCAGCCGCCCTTCGATCTGCATTTTCGCGTCCCCGGCGAACTTGCCGGAGGCGGCGTGGACCTTGCCCTCCATCTCGTTGGCGACGCCTTCGATACGCTGGTCGGTCATGGGAGCTCCCTTTCCTCGATGAGGTGATCTGTGATCCTGCGGAAGCGCGGCCGGGCGGCGGCGGTTCCGGACCCGTCGATCGGGCGCAGCGCAGCCGGCGGCGGGCGGATGCGATCGCACGCCGCGGATGGGCGAAGCGGGCGCGGGCGTCTAGACAGGGGCGGATCGCCGCCGGAGACCCGTTATGCACGCCGCCCTTTCGCCGCTCGACGCCGCGGCCATCCTGATCGTCCTGTCGGCGGTGCTGGGCTGGATCAACCACCGCTTCTTCAGGCTGCCGTCGACGGTGGCCCTGACCATGATGGGGGCCCTGGCCTCGGTGGTGGTGATCGCCGTCGACCGGCTGCTGCCGCAAAGCGATCTGGCCGGGGTGGTGAGCGGCTTCCTGAACGGGATCGACTTCCACGAGACCCTAATGGAGGGGATGCTCTCCTTCCTGCTGTTCGCCGGGGCGCTGCACGTCGACCTCGACCAGCTGCGGCGGGGGCGGTGGCAGATCGCCCTGCTCAGCACCATCGGCGTGGTCGCCTCGACCGTGCTGGTGGGCGGCGGCTTCTGGCTGCTGACCGGGCTGATGGGCGTCGCCGTGCCGCTGGCCTGGTGTCTGGTGTTCGGGGCGCTGATCAGCCCGACCGACCCGGTGGCGGTGATGGGGGTGCTGAAGACCGCCCGGGTGCCGCCGACCCTGCAGGCGACGATCGCCGGCGAGAGCCTGTTCAACGACGGGGTCGGGGTGGTGATCTTCTCCATCCTGCTGGCCTCGGCCGCCGCCGGGACCGCCTTCTCCCTGCCGCACGCGCTGGAGCTGTTCGTGGTGGAGGCCCTGGGCGGGGCGGTGCTCGGCCTGGTCGTCGGCTGGATCGGCTACAGCGCCATGAAGGCCATCGACGACTATGCGGTCGAGGTGCTGGTCAGCCTGGCGGTGGTCATGGGCGGCTATTCGCTGGCCTCGGCCCTGCACATCAGCGGGCCGGTGGCCATGGCCGTGGCCGGGCTGCTGATCGGCAACAAGGGGGTGGCCGAGGCGATGAGCGACACCACCCGCGACTATCTGCTGAAGTTCTGGGCCCTGCTCGACGAGGTGCTGAACGCGGTGCTGTTCCTGCTCATCGGGCTGGAGGCGGTGGTGCTGGCGGAGCGGCTGGGCCTGCTGGGGCTGGGTCTGCTGACCGTGCCGCTGGTGCTGGCGGCGCGGGCGGCCTCGGTGGGGCTGCCGCTGCTGGCGTGGCGGCGTCTGCTGCCGTTCGGCCTGGCCTTCCCGACCATGACCTGGGGCGGCCTGCGCGGCGGCATCTCCATCGCCCTCGCCCTGTCGCTGCCGCCGGGGCCGATGAAGGACGTGCTGCTGGCGGCGACCTATGTGGTGGTGCTGTTCTCGGTGCTGGTCCAGGGCGGCACGATCGAGGGGCTGGTGCGGCGCTGCAGCCGGCCCTCCGCCCCGCCGCCGCCGGAGATCGCCTGAGGGTTTCACCCGGGCGATATTGATCGCCCGGTTGTGTCCGGGTAAATCCGGAAGAACGGGGGTCCGACGGTCCCGGGAGTCCCGAATGCGCACCGTCGCCGGACCTCTGTCGCGCCCGGAGGAAAGCCTGCGCGCGCCCTGCGTCGGAAACGGTCGCAGGCGCGGCCGCTGAGGAGGTTTCCATGCCCATTCCCGCCGATCTGCCCGTCGTCGCCTTCGTCGGCGACCGCCGCATCGCCCGCGCGCCGCTCTCCCGCGCCCTGCCGGCGATCCACGCCGCCGCCGTCCGGGGCGGGGCGCCGGCGGTGTTCGAGCTGGTCAGCGGCCGGCCGGTGGATCTCGACCTGCGCAGCCTCCAGACGGCGAGCGCGGCCCTGGCCCCGCCGCCGGCGCCGGAGAAGCGCGGTCCGGGGCGGCCGAAGCTGGGCGTGGTCGCGCGCGAGGTGACCCTGCTGCCGCGCCACTGGGACTGGCTGGCGGCCCAGCCGGGCGGCGCCTCGGTGGCGCTGCGCAAGCTGGTCGAGGCGCAGATGAAGGCCGGGGAGGGCCCCGAGCGGGCGCGCCGGGCGAAGGAGGCCGCCTACCGCTTCATCACCGCCATGGCCGGGGACCGGCCGGGCTACGAGGAGGCGACGCGCATGCTGTTCGCCGGCGACTGGACGGCCTTCGACGCGGCGGTGGCGGCGTGGCCCGAGGACGTGCGCGAGACGGCGCGGGAGATGGCGGCGGGGGCGTGGCGGAACGGGGCGGGGTGAGGCGGCTCAAGACCAACCTTCTCCCCCTGCGGGAGAAGGTGGCCGCGCAGCGGCCGGATGAGGGGTCGCGCCGCTCCCTCGACAGAAAGCTGTTTTGAGCGCATCGTGCAACCTATGGACGATTGGCTTCGTCAGCGGGCGAAAGAAATGCGCCGCGCACCGGCCCTCTACGAGCGCCGGCTGTGGAAGCTGCTGCGCGACCGGCGCCTGGCCGGTCTCAAGTTCCGGCGTCAGTTCGTGTTCGAGGATGGACCGTACATCGCCGACTTCATCTGCTTCCGCCACAGGCTGATCGTGGAGGCGGACGGACCGCGGCACGACCCCGAGCGGGACGCGGAGCGGGATGCGTGGTTGCGAGGTCAGGGGTTTCGTGTGCTGCGCTTCCCGAACCAGCAGATCGAGACGCGGGGACATGAGGTCGTCGCGGCGATCCTTGCGGCTGCCGGGGTGAACGTCGACCGCAACTGATCCGTCGTTGGAGGGCCGCTTTGCGGGAGGGAGGCCAGAGGTCTTCTGCGGTCGTCACTGGTGCGACCCCTCATCCGACCCCGCTTCGCGGGGCCACCTTCTCCCGCAAGGGGAGAAGGAATTTCAGCCCACCTTCACCCGCGTCGCCGCCTCCGGCAGGTCCTCGCCGAACGCGCGCTGGTAGAACTCGGCGATGGTCGGGCGCTCCAGCTCGTCGCACTTGTTGAGGAAGGTGAGGCGGAAGCCGAGGGCCACGTCGCCGCCGAAGATGATGGCGTTCTGGGCCCAGGTGATCACCGTCCGCGGCGACATCACCGTCGAGATGTCCCCGTTCATGAAGGCGTTGCGGGTCATGTCGGCGACGCGGACCATGGCCGCGATGCGGCGCTTGCCTTCGGCGTCGTTCCACTCGGGCACCTTGGCGGCCACGATCTCGGCCTCGACGTCGTGGTCGAGATAGTTGAGCGTGGTGACGATGTTCCAGCGGTCCATCTGACCCTGGTTGATCTGCTGGGTGCCGTGATAGAGGCCCGAGGTGTCGCCGAGGCCGATGGTGTTGGTGGTGGCGAACAGGCGGAAGAAGCGGTTCGGGCGGATCACCCGGTTCTGGTCGAGCAGGGTCAGGCGGCCCTGGGCCTCGAGCACCCGCTGGATCACGAACATCACATCGGGGCGGCCGGCGTCGTACTCGTCGAACACCAGGGCGATGGGGCGCTGCAGCGCCCAGGGCAGCATGCCCTCGCGGAACTCGGTGACCTGCTTGCCGTCCTTCAGGACGATGGCGTCCTTGCCGACCAGGTCGATGCGGCTGACGTGGCTGTCGAGGTTGACGCGCACCAGCGGCCAGTTGAGGCGGGCGGCGACCTGCTCGATGTGGGTCGACTTGCCGGTGCCGTGATAGCCCTGGACCATGACGCGGCGGTCGAAGGCGAAACCGGCGCAGATGGCGAGCGTCGTCTGCGGATCGAAGCGGTAGGCGTCGTCGATGTCCGGCACATGGCTGTCGCGGGTGTCGAAGGCCGGCACCACCATGTCCGAGTCCACCCCGAACATCTCGCGCACGCTCACCTTGCGGTGCGGTTCGAGGGTCAGCAGCGGATCGGGGGAGGAGTCGAGGGGGGAGGTCATGGGGGCACACTTAAGAGGGCGGCCGCGCCCGGTCCAGCGCCAGCGGACGCCGGCCGGAAGAACGCCGCTTTACAGACGGCGGCCCCGGCCGTATTAACTGACGCGTCAGTCAGCAAGAGGGCCGGATGCTCCCGCCCGGCGAGCCGAAATTCCGTCGCCGACCCGCGGACCGCCCGGCCGAGATCCTCGCCGCGGCGCTGGAGGTGTTCGCCGCACGCGGCTTCCAGGCGGCCCGGCTGGAGGAGGTGGCGAAGCGCGCCGGCGTCTCGAAGGGCGCGCTGTACCTGTATTTCGAAACCAAGGCCGACCTGTTCCGGGCGGTGGTGACGGACGCGATCTCGCCGAACATCGACCGGGTCAGGGCGGTGGCCGCCGCCGACCTGCCGCTGGAGCAGGTGGCGCGCCTGGCCCTGCCGATGCTGGCGCGGCAGGTGGTGAGCGACCGGCGCATCACCGGGGTGGTCAAGCTGGTCATCGCCGAGAGCCGCAACCATCCCGAGCTGGCGGCCATCTGGCGCGAGACCGTGGTCGAGCCGGGGGTGCAGCTGATCAGCGGGCTGATCGCGAAGGCGCAGGCCCGCGGCGAGGTGCGGGCCGGCGATCCGCGCCTGTTCGCCTTCGGCCTGATGGGGCCAATGGTGCTGTCGATGGTGTGGCGCGAGACCTTCGAGCCGGTCGGGGCCGAGCCCGTCGACGTGGTGGCGCTGGCGGAGCAGCATGTGGAAACGGTGCTGAAGGGGATGCGGCCATGAAGCGTCTGCGGCCGGTGCTGGCGATCGCCGGGGTGATCCTTGTCGGGCTGCTGGTCTGGGCGCTGGTCGCCCGGGACGGCGGGCCGCGGGTGCTGACCGGCTATATCGAGGGCGAGCGGGTCTATCTGGCCGCGCCCGTGTCGGGGGCCGTGGCCGAACTGTACGTGCGCGAGGGGGAAAGGGTCGCCGCGGGCGGCCGCACCTTCCTGATCGACCCGGCGGTGCAGCAGGCCCAGGCCGGGAGCGCGGCGGCGGCGGTGGGGGCGGCCGAGGCGCGGGTCGAGGACCTGCGCAAGGGGCAGCGCGCCGAGGAGCTGTCGGTGTTCGAGGCGGAGCTGCAGGCGGCGCTGGCGGCCGAGCGCCAGGCCGAGGCGGACTTCGCCCGGATCGAGCCGCTGGTGCGGCAGGGGATCTACGCCCCGGCGCGGCTGGACCAGGTGCGGGCGGCGCGCGATGCGGCGCGGGCGCAGACGGCGGCGGTGCGGCGGCGGCGCGAGGTGGCGACCCTGGGCGCCCGTCGCGACGCGGTGGCGGCGGCCGAGCGGCAGGCGGAGCAGGCGCAGGGCGGCCTGGCCGAGGCGCGGGCCCGGCTGGGCCAGCTGGCCCCGGCCGCGCCGGCGGCGGCGCGGGTCGAGGAGATCTTCTTCCGCCGCGGGGAGTGGGCGGCGGCCAACCAGCCGGTGCTGGCCCTGCTGCCGGACAACGAGGTCCGGCTGGTCTTCTTCGCGCCCGAGGCGGAAATGGCGCGCTACCGCCCGGGCCGGACGGTGCGCTTCACCTGCGACGGCTGCGCGGGCGAGGGCCGGGCGCGGATCGCCTGGGTCAGCCCGCGGCCGGAGTTCACCCCGCCGGTGCTGTACAGCCGCGGCAGCCGCGACCGGCTGGTCTACCGCATCGAGGCGCAGCCGGAGGGGGCGGCGACGCTGAACCCGGGCCTGCCGGTCGACGTGATCCCGCTGGCCGCGGAGGACTAGGTGGCCGCCGCGGACCCGGTCATCGACGTACGCGGGCTGAACAAGTCGTTCGGCCGCCTGCAGGCGGTGAAGGACTTCGGCATCGTGGTGGAGCGGGGCCGCATCTGCGGCTTTCTCGGCCCCAACGGGGCGGGGAAGACGACGACGCTGCGCATGCTGTGCGGCCTGCTGCGCCCGGACAGCGGCGAGGGGACCGTGCTGGGCTTCGACGTGCTGCGGCAGTCGCGGGAGATCAAGCGGCGGGTCGGTTACATGACCCAGAAGTTCTCGCTCTACGAGGATCTGTCGATCGAGCAGAACCTGACCTTCACCGCGCGGGTGCACGAGCTGGACCGCCGGCGCGAGCGGGTGCAGGGGGCGCTGGACCGGCTGGGCCTGACGGCGCGGCGCGCGCAGCTGGCGGGGACCCTGTCGGGGGGCTGGAAGCAGCGGCTGGCGCTGGCCGCCGCCACCCTGCACGGACCGGACCTGCTGCTGCTGGACGAGCCGACGGCGGGGGTCGACCCGGAGGCGCGGCGGACCTTCTGGGACGAGATCCACGCGCTCGCCGCCGACGGCATGACGGTGCTGGTCTCGACCCACTACATGGACGAGGCCGAGCGCTGTCACGAGATCGCCTATATCGCCGGCGGCCGGACGCTGGCGCGCGGCACGGCCGAGGCGGTCATCGCCGCCTCGGGGCTGGTGACCTTCCACGCCGAGGGGCCGGGCGCGGACCGGCTGGCCCGCGAGCTGAAGCAGGGCGCGGGCGTCGACATGGCGGCGGCGTTCGGGACGGTGCTGCACGTGTCCGGGCGCGACCGGGCGGCGCTGGAGGCGGCCATCGCCCCGTACCGGCGGCCGCCGCTGGTCTGGACCGAGACGCGGCCGACGCTGGAGGACGTGTTCATCCAGCTGATCCACGACCGGGCCGCGGCGAAGGCGGAGGCGGCCTGATGCTGTCGCTGACGCGCACCTGGGCGGTGATGGCCAAGGAGTTCGTGCAGCTGACGCGCGACCGGCTGACCTACGCCATGATCCTGATGCTGCCGATCGTGCAATTGCTGCTGTTCGGCTACGCCATCAACGACGACCCGCGGAACCTGCCCACGGCGGTGCTGGTGCAGGACCAGGGCGGCTTCTCGCGCGCCGTCCTGACGGCGCTGGACAACAGTGGCTACTTCGCCGTCACGCGGGCGGTGCGCAGCACGGCGGAGCTGGACCAGGCCCTGGCCCGGGGCGAGGCGCAGTTCGCGGTGATCATTCCGGCCGACTTCACCCGCCGGGTGGTGCGCGGCGACCGGGCGCAGATCCTGGTGGAGGCCGACGCCTCCGACCCGTCCGCGACCTCGGGGGCGGTCGCCGCCCTCTCGCAGCTGCCGCAGCAGGCGCTGGCGCGGGAGCTGACGGGTCCGCTGGCCGGGCGGGCGCCGGGCGCGCCTCCGTTCGAGGTCGTGGTCCACCGCCGCTACAATCCGGAGGCGATCACCGCCTACAACATCGTGCCCGGCCTGCTGGGCGTGATCCTGTCGATGACGCTGGTGATGATGACGTCGCTGGGGATGGCGCGGGAGCGCGAGCGCGGGACCATGGAGAGTCTGCTGGCCACCCCCGTCCGGCCGGTCGAGGTGATGGTCGGCAAGCTGACGCCCTATGTGCTGGTGGGGCTGGTGCAGGCGACGGTGATCCTGGTGCTGGCGCGGGTGCTGTTCGCAGTGCCGATGAGCGGCGGCTGGCTGGCGCTCGGCGCCGGGCTGCTGCTGTTCATCGTCGGCTCGCTGGCGCTGGGCTTCCTCATCTCGACCCTGGCCCGGACCCAGCTGCAGGCGATGCAGATGAGCGTCTTCTACATGCTGCCGTCGATCCTGCTGTCCGGCTTCATGTTCCCCTTCCGCGGCATGCCGGACTGGGCGCAGGCGATCGGCACGGCGATCCCCGTCACCCACTTCCTGCGGGTGGTGCGGGGATCGCTGCTCAAGGGCGTCGGGCTGGAGAACGC
>Ga0233425_10004099_pt1 | contig 25053 bp, 25 predicted proteins | sample Watercolumn_Towu_2_FD_181712 | JGI IMG/M metagenome (GOLD analysis project Ga0233425, IMG submission 181712) | Freshwater microbial communities from Lake Towuti, South Sulawesi, Indonesia - Watercolumn_Towuti2014_140_MG | ecosystem: Environmental > Aquatic > Freshwater > Lake | place... | reverse complement strand
TAACACCTGCTTTTATTTTTCTATTCAACCCCAGAGATTCTTTCAAACCATAATTAATTTCTTCCATAAAAAAAATACGCGCTTTTTCCAGATTAAAATTCCAGATTCCGGAATCTAAATAATAATCTTTTTTATGAAACCCGGTAACACATACAATTTCAATACCAGTTTGTTCTGAAAGTTCTAGTAACTTATTGCCATCCCGCCCGCAGCCAAATGGAGAACAATCAACTACTAAATATCCCCCATTACTTTTAAAGTCTATTAGACTTTCTTTTATAAACTGAAAATTATTCTCAGTTTTTTGATTAGTCTCTATCCAGGCGTGCACATGGGCATCAATCATGCTTTCAATTTCTCTGTGAATTAAACTCCTGACAGTCTGTATTGCCATTTAAAATATATTGTTATAATTGATCTTCAAAAGCACTGATAATATTGCCGACTTCTTTTGAAATACTTTTATCCAGAGTCTTTGGCTTATGATTTTCAATAATATCCTTTACAAGCTCGGTTGCATTTCTAACAATATCTGGCTTGCCCTCAGTCTTCCAATGCTCATAATTTTTCCTGTTTGATATCATTGGTTTTACATGTTCATCGCTTCTTAAGTACTTAAGGGTTAGGCTGTCTGTTAAGAAATCCTTTCCAAATTCAACACCAAGCAATGAATCATACGCCAGTTTTTCTTCACAACAGTCAACCCCACCAATAAGCCTTGTCACAAATCTTATCATTTCAGCATCAATGACCAACTGTTCAAAACTTACAGTCATCCCCGTAGCAAACATACCGGCATTTATTATTATATTTGTACCGGAAGATGCCTCTGCTATCAGGGATGACATTTTTTCAAACCCGTTTTGGATATCCAAAATATTTGAATCAGAATCAGGTCCGATTGAATGTGAGGGGATACCATAATATTGCGCAAGCTGTGCTGATGCTATTCTGAATAAATTGCATTCGGGTGTCGAATTCAAATATTCTCCTGTTGCCATATCAGCTGCAGACTTTGCATTCCCGTATATAAAAGGAGTTCCCGGGTTTACGAGTTGTGCAATAACAAGTGAACCCAGTAGCTCAATATTGGTTTCAAGAATTTCTCCTGCAATAGTAATGGGAGCTGAGACAAATGAAAAAGGGGCAGGAAGAACAACTACAGGAAAATTATTTTTTACCAATAATATAAAAGCATTAATTGTAGTTTTATCCCATGCAAAAGGGCTGTGGGGTGATAGTTGGCATATACCAGTTGGATAATTTTTAAAATCATCAGAAAACAATCTCATTATTTTTAAGAGAGATAATGTTTCCTCATAAGTTTCAGGAGAAAAATAAACAGGTTTATTTGTATTATCCAATACCGCTTCCAATGCATGCAGAATTGACGATCTTGGTTTTACATCCTGCGGGTAAGCTTCTATTCCTGCGATTTTAAATTCTTCAAGATAGTCAGCAATTAAAGCAAATTTACCAACTTCATCTTTCTTTGCAGGTACTCGGGAATTTGTAGTCTTATCAAGCATGTATATTGCATTATGGCCACTTGCAAAACAATTTCCTTCTCCGACAATTATTGAATCGCTTAGATCCCTGTTAAATATCCTTATTTTTTTGGAACATATTTAATAGCATTATCTATTGACTTTTCATCAAATTTTGCTACAAAACCATCGAATTCGATATTTTTTTCTTTCAAGATTTTTTTAGCTTCATCGCTCGGAATAAGTATCCCTTTTTCTGCCAATAATTTCCTGCTTAAATAATCTATTCTTTCAATTTCATTTCTAGATAAGACTTCTAAAGGCTTCAAACGCATATTCTACCATCCTTTTTTTATGCACTTTTTTATATTTAAAAACATTTCTTGGTATTGATTTTGAAAATATTTGTTTATGTCCCTGTTAATTCAAAATCAAATACTTCTGATAAAATTTCAATCTCAGCTAACCTGTGACCACTTACTATACAATTATGATGCGAATAAAAAGCTTTCATTAATTTATAGCCATTTGCAACCCTTATAAGAGCACCATTTCTACAATCAGAACCAGGATATTGTACATAATCAACAATAGCACCTTCGACTGCCATCAGTTTGGTTAAAGTATGATCCAATTTCATGATAGTTATATCACCTTTTGGCATCCTTGCATCTATAGCAGTCGCGTTGTCATCTACCATTTCAAGAACTTTAGGTCTTAAGGTCCATTCTGTGCAAAATGATTCCGGAACAACACCAAAATACCCGCAGTGTACAATAAGTGCATGATTTACAGGATCGTCCACTTCAGGAAACTTTTCTATTCCTTCGTGCTTTAAAGCTGTTGATCCAATTAAAAAAGGATATATATTACTCATCATAAATGGAGTATTTAAAGATTTATCAATTATAAGAGAAGTTAGCAGTGATAATATATCTGCTTCACATGCCCAAATGGTTTTTTTCTCCTCATATAGCATGTTCCATGCAAGACAAGGCGTTGTATCAGAATAAAAAGATTCGTTGAGACAATTAATTCCTGCACCTTTTATATTCGAATCTTTCTCAATTTCTTCTTTAATCTTAATATAAATTTTTATTGCACTTCTTAAAGCATTATCACTGATGCCTTCAGTTTTAATATCCCAGTTTTTAATAACTTCTACAGCTTTCTCGTCAGGAATTTTTTTGGCAGCTATGCCCAATTCTTTAAAACTCTTTTTCACTATATTAATTCCAAATTTATCTTTTAAAATATCTTTAAATTCATCTTCCCACCAGAAAAATCGCTTGAATATCTCACCTTCAAGTCCGCTGATACCCGGTTTATCCTGAAAAACTAAGAATTTTGTGCTTTTCAATTCTTTTTTTAAAGCCAGGCTCTTACAAATTTTTTTTGCAAGCTCTAAATTATATGGAGCAAATACTTTAAAACCTTTTGATTTTAAATAACTTACTATTTCCCAATCCCACATATCAATCGTTCCAAATTCAGTTGTTATTATTAAAAATGGCACACTGATTTTTTTAAGTTCATCAACTTTTTTATACACATCCCCTGATAATACAGGAAAAACAACTGCATCCGATGCTGGAACTTTTTCACCCAGCAAAACTGGCTCCATAATCTCTGCATCATCAGAAAGTAAAATTTTTAAATTATTAACCTGTATTTTAAAATCTTCATCCATGTCATGCTTAAAATAAACAGGGGCAAGCTTTGCTTTCATGTATCCTCCAAATTGGTATAAAATTCTTAATTATATAAAAATTGTTCGTTTTTAATTAAAATTTTAAACTATATATTTGGTTTAATATCGTATATATTTGGCATACCAATTTTTAATTATTGGTATGCCATTCTTTAAATTGAAAATCACCAAATTAAAAATTACTTTGGACTTTATTATTTAAGCCCCTCGCTCCACTTAGTGAAGTTTTCAACTTGTTCAGGACTGAGAGTCTTCCATTCAGTCACAATATTTTGCAGATATTCGATACACTGATCCACAGTATAATTTTCAGAATGAATAAGTTGGGCAGCAGGGTATAGACCTTCATAGGCAATTTTTTCAGGTATAAAACACTCTACATTACCTACATAAGGATATTCCTGTGTCCAGTTATATAGGCTTTTTTCCATTTGAGTTTTTAAAATTGATGTGTCAAAATCTTTTCTGGCACAAATTGCACCACTCATATTGTATTGTGCTTCGCCTCTTTCCTTTGACATCATAAACATGATAAAATCTGCAGCCTCCTGCTTATGAGCAGACCAGGTAGTTATTCCCATTGTTTGAAAACTAACCCCAGTACTTTCACCAGTTTGGGCCATTTTTCCTGTACCATGAATTGGTGGTCTCATAATACCTATTTTTTCATCTCCCAAATCCCTTATCCAATCAGGGAATATACATATGGTCATGGCAACTTCTTCAGATTTAAGCAGTTCAAAGCCTTCATAATGGGCAAGTGAAGTTGCACTTTCATTACAATAACCCTTATTCCATAAATCATACATTGGTTCAAAAATAGCTCTTATTCCAGAATTATCAACATTTCCTTCAATAAACGTATTTTGTAAGTCACCAATACTGTCAAATCCCTGTGAACCATAATCATTTAGCCACCATGCCATGAACCATCCATCTTTGGTACCAACACCAAATGGTGTTACGCCACTTGATTTTAGTTTTTCACATGCATCCAAGAATTCTTCCCATGTTTTTGGTGGATTTTCTGGATCTAAACCAGCGTTTTTAAACATTGTTTTATTGTAGCAAACAGGCATCTGAATCGCATACCATGGCACTCCCCATATTTTACCGTCATATATTTCTTCTTTAAGTACTTTTAACTCATCAAAGAATTCCTGCGGCATTAAATCATTCAACGGTTCTACATATCCATTCCAGACATCAGGCATCATATATGTTCCTGGCCAGAAAAATTGTATATCAGGACCAACTACCGGATCTTTTGCTGCAGCAGCTGTCCTAAAAGCAGTTTGTAAGTTATCAACATTTTGGAGTAACGGCACGATTGTAATATTCGGGTGTGTTTCCTTATAAAGACTGATTGTTTCATCGAGCCATTCTTTTAATCCAGGTTTTTCTGTTTCACCCCACCACCACATGTTTAATACAATTTCTTCTCCAGAAGCCGACTCTTCACTTTTTACTTCTGTTGTCTCACCAGCTATACTTTCAGCGACTGTAGCTTCAACAGTATCACTACCAGTAGTCTCTCCTTCTGCTTTACAAGCAGATAATACAAGGGAAGTTAACAAAGTTAGGCTTATAACTAATACCATAAGCCATAGAAAAGATTTTTTCATTTTACTTTCCTACCTTTCTTTTTTGATAATATTCTTAAGATTTCATACTTTATACTATTTTTTTCACCTCCTCGAAATCATTAATATTTTTCAGCTCTTAAATGCTTTTAAATAATTAAAACTTCTTAATTTCTACTATCTATCCTTTAATGGATCCTTCAATCAAGCCTCTAACAAACCACTTCTGAAATACAAGGAAAAGTATCAATATAGGAATGCTTGCTACTACAAGACCACTGGTGATAAGTGGTATATTGAGTTCAGTCTTTCCCATATTTAACATAATTGCAGACATTAAAGTTCTACTTTTATCATTAGGTAGAAATACTAATGCTACCAATAATTCATTCCAGACCCAAATTCCATTGACAATTGCAAGCGTAGCAATAGCTGGTTTGGACAAGGGGATCATTACTTTAATGAAATACTGCATATCAGAACAGCCATCTATTAATGCAGCTTCCTTCAATTCATTAGGTACCGTTTTAAAAAAGTTTGTAAGCAAAAAAATTGAAAAAGGAAGTGTCAAACCTATGTAAATAATTATTGCAGAAAATTGATTACCTATTAATTTGAATTTTCCCATCTGTATAAATAAAGGAATTATCATGACTATAGGTGGTATACTCATAAGTGAAAGGATCAATATATACAAAATATTTTTGAAGCGAAATTTATAATTTACAAATGCGAAAGCGGCTAGCAATGCAGCTACGATACAAAGAATTGTTGATAAAATGGTTATTTGAAAACTATTATACATAAAGCGCAAGAAGTTACTTTTCATAATTATTGATATATAATTCTGCATAACAAATTTTTCAGGTATATTTAGCTTGTTTGAAAGATACTCATCATGGCTTTTAAAAGATGTTATAAACATATAATATAGAGGTAAAAGAATTGATATTACTACTATTATTAAAAATATATATATTAATAACTTGCCTGAAAATTTTTTAAAAAACAATTTACTTTCCTCTTTTTTATAATCTAAGTTAATCCTTCTGTCTTAATCTTAAAAATTGCTGGATGGTTATCAAAAGAAAAACTGCCATGAATAAAAGTACAGAAAGTGCAGTTGCATAATTTGGGGTACTATAACTGAAGGCGGTTTTGTATATATAAAATTCCAATATATAACTTGCATTACCAGGTCCTCCAGCTGTCATTGTATAAATATAGTTAAAGCTCCAGGATAGTAAATTTATAATACATATTACAGTATAAAACTCAATGATTGTCCGTAATTGAGGAATTGTGATATAGAATAATCTTTGCCACCAGTTTGCACCATCAATAATAGCTGCTTCATAAAGTTCTTTGTCTATGGACATAAGCCTTGCAAGAAATAAAACCATACCAAAACCAAACTCATGCCAGATTATTACAAATAGAATTGAAAATATAACAAGCTTAACATTTCCCAACCAATCTAATTGTAAAAAGTTTAAACCAAGCTTTCCAAAAATAAAGTTAATAATACCATCGGACCTATAAAGAAAAGAAAAAACAACTGAAACAACTGTTATTGCTAAAACATATGGCATGAAAAAAATTGTCCTGAAGAATTGCCAGCCTTTTATTTTTTCAAAAATAATAGATGCAGTAATTAATGCTAAAAAAACTAGTACGGGAACACCTAAAAGTAAAATACCATTATTTCGTAAAGCTGTCTGAAATTTAGTATCCACAAAAAATATATTTTTATAATTTAACAACCCAATAAATACTTGCTCTCCTGACTTTAAAGTAAAAAAACTATCAGAAATTATCCTTATCAATGGGTATATAAAAACAAATATTATTAAAACCAAAGCTGGTAATAAAAAAAACAATGGCAGTAAGTTTATTTTTTTCAGTTTCATTTTACTTTAACCCATTTTTTTATCTTATTACTTTCTAAAATGGCCTCTGTTATCTTAACCACATAATGTGCATCATCAAATGTTGCAAAATCGCTTTTATCTTTACCTAACCTTTTATCATCTGCTATAAATTTATAAAAACTCAAAATATTATTTTTTTCCGCATCATTCCAGCCTTCAGGGTGACCAGCTGCAAGAGTCGTAAACTTTCTTGCTTCATCTGTCATAAGACTGGGATTTCGCATAACTTGAAGATTGTGACCATCCCTCTTTCCAACCCACATCAAGTCTGCAATTTCCTGGTTCCAGTAGACAGAATTCTCTGCTCCATCTATCTCAAAATTAAAATAACATTTTCTACCTGCACTGACTTCTGATACAAGAAAAACTCCATGTATCCCGCTTTCCATCTTGAATAAAACTGCACCGTAATCTTCGTTTTTCACTTTTATCTCGTCCCTCTCAACATCCCTGGATGTCGAAAAAGTCTCAACATGAATTTTGGGTTTTTTCCTGATATTATGTATAATTACAAGATCTGAGCAGACTTCTACTATCTTATCCCCAAGTACATTTTGAATGGTATCCATCCAGTGTGAGCCAATATCTGTAAGAGCCCTTGCTGCGCCCCCAAATTTTTCTTCAACATTCCAATTAAAATCCGTATCATAGAGCATCCAATCCTGAAGATATGACCCATGTACGAGAATTGGCTTGCCTATATCTCCTTTTTTTATTTTTTCCTTTATTTCCTGTACCAAAGGGTTCATTCTGTAAAGAAAATTTATGCCTGCAACTAGATTTAGCTTCTTTTTTAATAAATCTATCAGTTCCTGGCTTTCTTTGCTGTTTAGTGTAAGAGGTTTTTCAGAAAAAATATGTCTATCTGCTATTATGCATTTCTTGTTAATTTCAAAATGCAAATAAGTCGGGGTACAATTATGAATCACAGAAATTTCACGATCGCCTAAAAGCTCATCTACAGTCCTATAACACTTTGGTATATTAAATATCTCTGCCTTTTTTCTGGCAATTTCATAGTTAATGTCTGTGACTGCTTCAATCTCTGCAAATCCGGTTCTTCTGATTGCATCAATGTGTGAAGCACATATATAACCTGTACCAATAATCCCACTCTTGATTTTTTTTATAGCTTCCATAATTATTAAATTAAATATATAAAATTATCTAAATCATCGCTTTCCTTATGGTCTTGGCACAATTTTCTATATCTTCATCACTTGATAAAATATTAATACCAAAACCAGCTCCTAAACCTGAATCAACAACTCCAACACTTATATTCACTGCTCTTTGTAAAATATCATCAGTTTTTGGTAACATGTGGTGACTGTATTCCACTTTTTTGCCATAATAAGGACATTCAAAAGGACAAGAAATTTCAGTGGACATTTTTTTACCAAGTATGTTTTCCATATTGTTATAAACATGCCAGCCTGAGTGATACAACGTTTTTGTCCCAACTTTCTCACAGAACTTATCAGCTTTTTCTTTAGTTTCAAATAAAAGAGTTAGCAATGTGGCACATTCACCATCATCATTTATTTTTCTAAAACTAATCCCATTTATATCCGAAATAGCGTCTTTTAATTTCTTTTTTTTAGCCTGTAAAGTTGATATTATTCTTTCTAATTTTCTTGCTTGAGCTAATGCAACTGCTCCCGTAAGTTCATTCATCCTGAAGTTAATACCGATCAGGCTTCTTTTTCCTACTTCCACACCTAGCCTGTTTGGAAGATGCCCCTGGTCGTGAAAACTAAATGCCCTTTCATAAATTTTATAATCGCTGGTTACTAGCATACCTCCATCACCTGTTGAGAGTGTCTTGAAAAAATTCAGTGAAAAAGCACCTATGTTTCCCATGGTTCCAACTTTTTTCCCTTTATAAGAAGCCCCCGTTGCTTGGCATGCGTCTTCTAATATATAAAGGTTATGTTTTTTTGCAATAGTCAGTATTTCTTCCATATTGCATGGATTACCAAGCATGTGAACTGGCATAATAGCCTTTGTTTTTTTTGTAATCTTTTTTTCAATATCAGCAGGATCTATTGTCAATGATTCATCTATTTCTGCCAATACCGGAATCGCATTTGAATAAATAATAGACCCTATTGAGGCAATGAAAGTATATCCGGGTACAATAACTTCATCTCCAGCTCCAATACCCAAAGCATGCAAGCTGGTAATGAGAGAGGCCGTTCCGCTACTTACTGCTACACAGTATTTTACTCCACAGTATTCTGAAAATTCCTTCTCAAACATTGCCACTTTATGTTTAAAATTAACGTCATCTTCACTACCATAGCGAAATAAATATCCCGACTCTAATACATCAAGTATTTCCTTTTTTTCCTCTTCTCCTGTTAAAAATGTGCCTGGTCCCGGCATAATATCCTCCTAAGTTTTTAATTTTTCATAACTTTTTAACAAAAAATTTCACTTGTTGTTAATTTCAAATTTTGAAATTATTTCTTTTAATTTTTCCTGTTTTGTTCTAGGTAATAATTTTGGTTTGTGCTCAGTTATTATCTCATTGGCAATTTTTTTAGCATTATCATTAATAGTAGGTTTACCAGATTTTTTCCAGTTATCATAAACATTTCTATTTGATACTTTATAAGAAACATGTTCTCCTGAGCGCAAGTATTTTATTGTGTGCTCTTCACCTAAAAAATCTTTCCCATGCCCTACTTTTTTTATAATATCTTTGGCAATAGTCTCATTATTTACTTCAATTCCTTTCAAATATCTGTAAACAAAAGATACCATTTCATGATCAACAATTAATTGTTCATAGCTTACAGTCATTCCACTTGAAAACATCCCAGCATTTACAATAAGGTTAATACCTGACTGCAATGTGGCAATTGTATTAAATATTTTTTCAAAACCATTTTGCTCATCATAAATGTTAGAATCTGTTTCAAACGCTGTGCAATGTGAAGGTATGCCATAATATTTTGTCATTTGTGCCTGGGCAATTGAAAGCAGACAGCTTTCAGGTGTTGCAATTAAAACTGCTCCTGTCCCCATATCAAAATTGGTCCAGGCAGCTCCATATATAACAGGGCAGCCTTCATTTACTATTTGTGCTAAAACTATTGCTGATATTGCTTCTATATTATGTACAGTCAAGGCTCCTGCCAATGTAATAGGACCACTCACTCCACAGTATGGCATTGGTAAAAAACAAATGGGTACACCTGAATTTGCAACTTCAACAATTGCCTCGGCAGTCCCTCCTGACCAAGTAAGAGTGCTTATCGGAGATAGCTGGCATGTAGCAATTGGATATTTTAACAATTCTTTCTCTGCGCTTACCGTCCTGAGCATTTCCAGCAAAGCTTTGGTCTCAACAACATTTTCCGGTGAAAAATAAATATGCTTTGTCGTATTATTTAGAGCAGCGTCCAGTGCATGCAGGATGGAAGCTTTTGGTTGAACATCTTGTGGCATAGCCTGTATTCCCACAATATGCACATTTGGTAAATAATCAGAAATTTTTGCAAAAGTTCCAACCTCTTCTTTGCTGATTGGTCTTCTATCCATTTTCGCATCATCAAAGATGAAAATAGCATTATGTCCACTCGCACAATACCCTAAATTTTTACCGAATTCTAAAAAATCATCAGCTTCTCTATTATATAATTTAAACTCTGAAGGTGCTGATTCCAAACATCTTTCGGTTATTTTTGAAGGAATTTTAACTATCTCTTTTTCATAATTTACTTTACATCCAGCTTTCTCATATATCTTTAAAACATCAATACTGCAAACTTTTACTCCAACTTCCTCCAAAATTTCTTTTGTAGTTTCATCAATTTTTTTTATTTCTTCAACCGACAGAACTTCAGCCTGATTTAGTTTCATTTTTATAACCATTCCTTTCGCTTCGCTCAAGGCACAAAACGGGATAAAAGACTGTTGTCCTTAAGCTTTTTTTATACTTTTTATTTTTTTATGGTTTCTTTCAGACTTTTCCTTTAAATAAAATAAATTATTCTTTTATTAAAATTATTTTACCTATATATTTTTAATTATTATTTTATATTCTAAACTGAGAATTAATGGTTATGTTGTAATTACAACATATTCCATCCCAAATAAGCGCCGCTACTTCAAAGGAAATATCATCCGGAATTGGAATTAAGTTTCTTTCCGGCACTAAAAGAAATTCTGCATCGCCTCCGTTTAAATCAAAACCAATTGATTTTGAATTTTCACAATACTTAATATTTCCGTTTCTGCAATAAAAACAACTTCCACATCCAATAATTGGGTAGACAAGAACCCTATTACCAACCTTCAATCGTTCAGCATTATCAACTTCAACGATCTCCCCTGCTACTTCATGTCCAGGAATAAAATTATTATTATTATAAGCATTCTTTGAATCCACTCTGTAAAAACAATTTAAATCACTACCACAAAGAGCACTGGCTTTCACAGCTATTACTATCCAATCATCTTTTGCCTTTGGATCCGGAAAATTATGAAGAACCAATGTTCTATTCCCTAATAATTTAACCCCTTTCATAAACAGCGCTCCGGTTTATATTTTAAAATAACAAATTATGGTCACCTATTAAATTAATGCATTCCTTTCTCATAACAGTGAAATTCCCCTGACTGAAGTCGTGAGCTTTTGCCTATTCTATAAAAAAGTTTACGCCTATCAACTGTAAGATTTATATGTTGTTTAGTTTTTTATTATTCCTGAAATAATATCTGTTTAATATAGAAATAAATGTCTTAAAATATATTGAAATTTTATAATAAAAACTGTATAGTTATGTTGTTACTACAACATTAATTTATCATTTTTTTTTAAAAAGTCAATTAATTTGTAAAATTTTTAAACCTTAAATAATTGAAAGAAAGGACAGTAGGTGAAGCCGTTAAAAGTTTGTCTCATCGGAGCTGGAAGAGTTGGATCTTTTATTGGCCCTATATATAATGAATATATTACAAAAGCTAGAATAACTGCAATTGTTGATACAGATTTATCCAATGCAAGCATATTGGCAAAAAATAATGAACTTTCAAAAAAAAATGTATTTACAAATTTTGAAAACGCTATTTTGAAACAAAAATTTGATGCAGTATTAATTACAACCCCGACATTCACTCATAAAGAATTGACAAAAATTGCAGCTAGCAATAAATTAAATGTTTTTTGTGAAAAACCGATGGCAATAACAATAGAAGATTGTGATGAGATGATTGAGGATTGTGAAAAAAATAATATAATACTGCAAATCGGTTTTATGAGAAGGTTCAATAAAGATTTTCAAGAAGCAAAAAGTCGTATTGATGAGGGTTTGATAGGTGAACCAATAATTATTAAATCTCTTACAAGAGGTCCTGGACTGGCACCAAAATGGTCATATGACATAAAAAACAGTAATGGCATTTTAGCTGAAGTTAACAGCCATGACTTTGATACTGTTAGGTGGCTTGCAAACTCAGAATATGCTAAAGTTTATGCTGAGGCTTACAATTTTAAAAGTCAGGAAATATTAAAAGAATATCCACAATTTTATGATTCTGCTATAGTTAATTTGAAGCTAAAAAATAATACAATGGCAACTATCGATGTTGTTTGCCCATGCGATTATGGCTATGACTCCAGAACTGAAATTGTTGGTACAAAAGGCGTTATATTTATTGGCAGTCTAAAAGGAAACACTTTGTCTTATTGTACGAAAGATAGTAGCGTTGTTACCCCACAATTTTTAAGTTGGAAGAATAGATTCCATGAAGGATATATAAACGAACATAAACACTTCATAAATTGTATTATAAAAGGTGAAAAACCCAGCGTGACCGGATATGATGGGAAAATGGCAACTTGTGCAGTTATAGCAGCAAATTCATCTATTATTAGCGGTAAAGCAGTAAATTTATAACCGATAGAGATGAAGATTAAGGGTTGAAAATATAGATAATTAAGATTTTTTTCATAAAAGTAAAATTAATAGAAATGAATCAGGATGTTTATTATGCGTATAAAATTATTCTTTTACAAGTATCCCTGAATATGTTGAATCATGCGGAATAAAGCCGATTTCGCTAGAGCTTTTCAGTCTTTTTAGCTCAGTAACCAACCTTATCCTATCTCCCCTGTGCAATGCATTATAATACTCTAACGGGGTACCATCTTTCAAATACCCGATGCTTTCAATATATAATAAGGGGGCACCTTTCTTTATATTAAGCAAATTTGCTTCTTCAGTACTAGCATTAACTGCTTCAATATATCTCCTGCCTCTATCAATTTTTAAATTATAACTGCTCTCTATATGAGTATATAAAGACTTATTTGAGAAATCTTCCTTCAATAAGTTTGGACACATTTTATAAGGTATATGAGTCTTATCCAATACTATGGGTTCATCATTAATTTTTCTTAATCTCCTAATAACTACAACTTCTTCACCTGTTTCAAGATTTAATGCTTTTACAATTTTTTCTGTCGCTTGTGCTTTGCCCTGAAAAAGAATGTCATTTTTAACTTTAAACCCCCTTGCGGTCATGTCCTCATAAAATCCCATGAGGCTCTGAACAATATTTTCATTTATCTTTGGATCAGATATATAGGTCCCTTTAGCTTTCTTTTTTATCAGGTATCCTTCATTTACAAGTTCCTGAAAAGTTTGCCTTACTACAGTCCTGCTAATATCAAATAATTCACAAATTTTAATTTCAGGTAATACCTGTTCACCTGGTTTCCAATTACCAGATTCTATTTCCCCGATAATATATTTTTTAAGTTGATAGTAATAAGGTATACCAATATTTTTATCAATTAGAAATTCTCTTATTATTTTTACTAACTCGCTCATATTTTTTATTTATTTTGTTAAATTTACGAATAATTAAAATACCACTATAAAAACATACTTACAATTCTATAACTATTCAAGCTAAAGAATTATATAACTTTTTATTTTTTTTAAGAATTAAATATAATTTTTAAATATCTTCCTGAACTTGCACATTTAAATGCTTCTTCATAATCCTCAAACTTAAATTTTTTACTTATTATTTTTGCTATAGGTATTTTTTTTGAAATAATAAGCTCTAATGCTTTAAAATATTGTAAAAGATTAGATCCGGTTGTCCCATTAATGGTTATAGAATTATAGTGAATGAGGTTTGACCTCAAGGAAATGCTGTCTTCACCTTTTGGCAAGCCCCCAAAGAAACTTATTCTTCCTCCCCTCGCAGTTATTTCAACGCTTTCCTCCTGAGCTTTTGCTGAAGGTGAGGCAATTATAACAACATCCACACCCCGCTCATTAGTTTCTTTAAGAATAATTTTCCGAAAATCAGGATCAGTCGGGTTAAGGGCAATATCTGCCCCAAATTCAAGAGCTTGATTTCGTCTATGCTCCAGGACTTCGCTAACAATTACTTTCTGGGCACCGCTTATACAGGAGAGCATAGTATGGACAATACCCATAGGCCCTGCGCCAATTATTAAAACAATATCAGCATAATTAATCCTACAAGCTTCTGCCCCACTTATTGCTGCTGCTAGCACCTCCGAAAGACTTGCTTCGTCAAATGAAATATTGTCAGGGAAAGTAAAAATATTACCCTGGTCAATAAATCTTTTTGGAATTTTTATATATTCTGCAAATGCTCCATCACAAGTAATACCTATAGCTTCATAATCTTTGCATAATTGTGTATTACCGCTGATACACTCCCTACACACACCGCATCCTATATTTGGAGCAATACTTATTCTGTTACCTTTTTTATATCTGGTAATATTTTTTCCCACTTCTGCAACTACCCCTGCTACTTCGTGACCAAGTATTCTTTTCGTACCTTCTTTTATTTTAAAATGTCCGTTATTAATAATTTTTAAATCTGTACCACAAATTGGTGCAGCATGGACTTTCATCAAAATCTCATCATCATTAATTTTAGGAATTTGAACATCCTCTAAAATAATTTTATCTTTTTCTAAGAAATATAAAGCTTTCATAATAATTAAAAATTCATATTTAAAAATTTATGAAAAATAAATAAAAGAATGTTCGAGCTCATTAAACAATCTTTCTGTTTTACTTAACAATTGCAAATATATACAGGAATATTTTTTATAAATTTTTTGCTTTTCTTTATCTGGTTCTAATTTGTAATAAATTTCATTAAAATTATCGGTAGCTTCCTTCATATCTTGAATTACACCAGTAGCAAAACCAGCAATTATTGCTGAACCAAGGGTACCAAATTCCTCTCTTTTTAATTTTAAATATGGTATACCAAGAACATCAGCTTTTATTTGATTCCATAATTTACTTTTACTACCTCCACCTATAACTCTTGCTTCACTCATCTCCATTTTTGGCACTAAAGATCTTTCAATATTCAGATAAATAGCATATTCATATGCAATAGATTCAAGTAAAGCTCTATAAAGATTCTGCTTTTTATGTCGCCATGTAAGTCCAATAAAAGCCCCTTTTAAATTTGGATTAATAGGACAGACACTGCCATTCATATGAGGGATAAAAAATAGATCTCCTGAACCAGGCTCTATTTCGGAAGCAAGTTTATCATAGGCATTATATTCATTTGTCCCGATTAAGCTTAAAGTACAATTCTTTTCCTTAATAATTTCATCCCTGAACCAACGAATATTTAATCCCCCACCATTTACATATGCAATTGCATACCATAAATCATCAAATACTGTTTTTGCAGTAAAAAGTGTTTTATTTTCTTCATCAGGAACATACTTTTCGGTACATACTGAAAATACAGAAGCGGTACCAGCAACATCGAAAATCATGCCTGGCTTGTTTATTCCTGCCCCAAGAATATTTGCTGCCTGGTCTCCACAACCTGCAGCAATAGGTACTCCACTAGCTAAACCTGTCTGCAATGCAAACTTTTTAGATATTTTTCCAATTATATCATGAGGTTTTATTATTAATGGTAATTTATCTCTTAGAAAATTAAAATTATCAAGCAGTGTGTCCGACCATCTACTCTTAATAATATCTGCAAAATTTGAAAAATGAATATATGTATAATCTATAAAAGCATTCTCTGCTTTTAAATTTGCAATCCTGCCTGATACATACGCAGCTGGCATTATAAATTTCACTACTTTTTTAAATACATCGGGTCTTTTATCTTTTAGCCAAAGCATTTTCGGCCCATGAGAATAAGTCAATGGTCCACCTGAAAATTTTATTACATCTCTCTCAATTTCTTTGAAATTATTTATATATCCAGCACATCTTGTATCAAGCCATGAATCATAAGGTGTTACTGCATTCCAATCTTTGTCAATACCGCAAATTCCTGCCATTTGTCCATCTATGGAGATACCTTCAACATTTAACGGATCTATTTTTGATTTTTCCAAACATTCTTTTACAGTATTAACTACTGAATAATATATCTCATCTAAATTTTGTTCAATAGCTCCTTTTTCAGGATAATAAAGGTTGGATTCTATAAAAGATTCAGCAATTAAAAATCCATGTGAGTCAAATATCGCAGTTTTAGTTCCGCTTGTACCTATATCAATACCAATTAAATAATGTTGACTACCCAAAAATTTTCTTCCTTCTATATAATATTCTTAGAAGATAAGTAATATTATAAAAATAAAAATATATTAAGTATGTAATGTTGTAGTTACAATTATAAATTTTAATCCATTTTTTAATTATGTCAATACTACGAATTGATTTTGTCGATATATAATTAATATAATAAAAATTTTCTATGTGGAGGCTTTTATGAATAATAAAATTAACCTCAAAAAATACAGAAACCTACCAATCACATCATTTGTTACAGGAATACTATCACTTACTACATTTTCTCTTAAAGCATTTAAAGTATTGTTTTCCAGTTATCTCTATACCGATATAGCATCTAAAATATTCAGCACTGTTTTTGTATCTATTCTTGGGCTTGCATTGCCCATAGTAGCAATTGTATGCGGAAGTATTGACCTTGCAAGGATAAAAAAAGGACTTCACAAAAGTGGGCTTTTAAAGCTTTTGATATTACAGGATTAGTATTAGGCTCAATTGTCTTTCTAGTAGTTGCTATTTTTAATTTTGGGCCGATGATACTTCATAATTAAAAAATCTCATGTTGAGGAGGTCTTAAGACGGATGGTGAAATTAAGCCTGAAAAATACAGGAAATTATCAGTTGCTTCCCTGGTTACCGGGATCTTAGCAGTTTCTATTATAGGTCTTTATATCATTCTTTTTGCGCTTATTGGTGATTTTACTCAAAGTTCCATTTTTGCATATGTCAATATAATTTTGCACTTTATAAAATTCAAGGTATCTGCTCCAAAAATATTACATGTGCCCTTGCAATTAAACATTTTTGATATATAATGTAATTACATTGTAATCACTCTAAAACGGAGAATAAATGAAATCAAGTTTAATAAAAATTGGGAATTCAAAAGGAGTCAGGATAAGCTCCAATATTATTAAAGAATGTGAACTGGAAAGAGAAGTTGAAATAAAAGTAGTTGATAAAAAAATAATAATCCAAGCAGTTAAGGAACCTCGTGCAGATTGGAATAAAAGTTTTCAAGATATGCATAAAAACAGTGAAGATGTCCTTTTAATCAGTAATGGAACTACTTTTGACAAGGATTGGGAATGGTAATTAACCAGTATGACATTTTTTGGGTGGACCTCAATCCAACAGTAGGCCATGAGATAAAAAAGGTCAGGCCATGTGCTGTCCTCTCACCAGATGAAATGAATTTCAATATTGATACCATTATTATTGCTCCAATGACCACAAAATCAAGAAGTTATCCTACAAGGGTTAAAATCACTTTCGAAAAAAAACCTGGTTGGATTGTCCTGGACCAGATAAGAACAATTGATAAAATAAGATTAAAACAAAAAGCCGGACATTTAGATAAAACAAAAATTGTAGAAGTTAAGGGCATTTTAAAAGAAATGCTTATTGATTAATTATAATTAAAATTCAATTCCGGTATAAAAATAATCTTGTCAGAACCTGCAATTCTGGTTTGAACATCGTTCGCTATGGCCAGCCAAACCAAAAAAACCATATAGTGTATTCAATAAAACATAATTTTAAGGTTCTTTTCCTTTATTTATTTTAGAAAAGCTGGAGAATTTTATAATTATTGTATATTTTGAGATTCTTGCAAGATACCAAGTTCATTGCTTATATCCGGCAAAATAGGACTTATCGATATTAGAAAAATCGGGTATAGAAAAATTGACAAGAAATTTGGTGTTTCCAATAAATAGGCTAAAAATATTTGTTTTTTCTTCATAAAAATTTTTACATGGCGAGTTCGAGGTTCCCCCATATCCCTATTTTTTTGTCTTTCACAATAACAAGGCCCTTTATGCTGTCAAATGTTGAAAAATGTTCCAGGCTCTTCTGCACATCCTCTTCATTTGAAACGCTGTTTGCAACAGCAGTTGCAGCGGCATCTGCACTGGTTGCCGAGTCTGACATAACCACGGCAAGGTCACATTTTCCCAGGCTCAGCGAATGGCCAAAGGTTCCTGAAGATGAACATAATCCACATGGAAGGTATTTTTTATCAATCTTCAGAACAATCCTGTCCTTAAAAAAGGGATTTTTTATAAATAGCCCGGTCCTTATATCCCTGTCTGATCTTATGAATACATCCCCGCCGTTTTCGATTATGAGGCTTCTACAAAAATCCTGGAGTTTTTCAGCAATGAAATCATTTACAAGGCCTGCAACCGCGGCCATGGGCCCGACTGAGAACTCAGAGGAGAGGAGGCACATTCTTTTTATTTCGGCGGGATAAAAACTCTTTACTCTGACTGGCAGGAGGCTGTCCTTGAATTTACGGTCATGTTCAATTACATATTCAAGCTTGCTGTAAATTTCAGTTAAAATCTTTTCAATTCCGGATCCCACATCAGTGTCAGCGCTGATTAAAAGATCCGAATGCCTGAATATGAAGTGCCAATGGTATTTTTCACCGGAAGAAACCAGACCCCTGTATATATTTGTGTTCAGATTTCCGACCTGCGCCCATACCGGCGGGTCCTGCTGATCAGCCATTATCTATAAAACTTACAGGTTATTATTTTTTACCCACATTGCCATAGAACAGGAAAACCAGAAAAATAACGACAAAATATATTGCAACATTTACAACTATTATAACCCAGGGCATCACTGTTGTTTCCCTGAACAGGTAATGGGTCAAAATCAGAACCGGTATTAAAAATACTGTTGATACAATAGTCAAAACAAGCGGATTTTTGATTCTCGGATTCATGGACATGAAAACCTCTTCCCCTCCCTATTTTATAATCTGACTGTTTTAATATTTATAAATTATAAAGCAGTTGAAAAAATTACTCCACACATCATTTTATTATTCTATAAATTCTTCTTTTACTTCAAGTGCATGTTGAAAAATGCAGTAATAATAGTATCATAAAGCAAATGGCCAAAACAATTGAAGAAATTAATGAAAAAATCAGAAATGGAACCGCAGTAGTTTTAAATGCTGAAGAAATCATCGGTTATGTTGGCGAAAATGGTGTAAAAAAAGCTGCCAGGGACATAGATGTTGTTACTACTGCCACCTTTGGCCCCATGTGCTCATCGGGAGCTTTCTTTAACTTCGGCCATTCTGACCCCCCAATCAGGATGACAAAGGTATGGCTAAATGATGTTCCCGCTTATGCTGGTATCGCAGCAGTTGATGCATACCTTGGGGCAACAGAGCTGTCTGAATCACTGACAAATTATGGCGGCGCCCATGTTATTCAGGACCTGGTTGAGAAAAAACCGGTAAAACTTAAAGCAATATCATACGGCACCGACTGTTATCCGAGAAGGGAGATCAATACTTTCATAAATCTTGAAAGTATTAACCAGGCGTATCTTTTTAATCCGAGAAATGCTTATCAGAATTATGCTGCAGCTGTTAATTCCTCAAATAAGACCATATTCACTTATATGGGAAAACTTATGCCAAACCTTGGAAACATCACATATTCAACCTCAAGCCAGATAAGCCCTCTTTTAAATGACCCTTATTTAAGGACAATAGGAATCGGGACACGCATATTTCTTGCAGGCGCAGAGGGTTATGTGGCCTGGCAGGGTACCCAGCACAATCCCTGCAGGGAAAGACTTTCCAATGGAACCCCGAACGGGGCAGCCGGGACCATAGCTGTAATCGGGGACTTAAAGAAGATGAACTCCAGGTATCTGAAAGCTGCAGTCTTTTACAGGTACGGTGTATCCTTATATGTGGGAATTGGAATTCCCATTCCTGTACTGGATGAGGAAATGATAGATTTCCTGAAAGTAAGGGACGAGGACATCTTAACCCATATATTTGATTATTCCGTCCAGAGAAGAAACAAACCGTCTTACGGTACAGTTAATTACAAACAGTTAAGAAGCGGATCTTTAATTTTGAAAGGAAAAAAAATTCCAACTGGCTCACTTTCAAGTTATCAGATGGCACTTGAAATAGCAGATATACTGAAAGAAAAAATTAAATGCAAAAAATTTTTCCTTACAAATATGGTTGCGCCTCTGCCGGCGGATGAAAGACAAAATGTTTTAAATGGGCTTACAGAAAATGAACTATAGGAAAGTTCTTGAGAATTATGGTAACTAAAAGGTTTGTGCTTACTTTTCCTGAAAGAATTGTTACAAAACCGATTACCTATAGGCTGGTAAAAGATTTTGACCTGCAGTTTAATATTTTAAAGGCTGAAATTACTGCTGAAATCGAAGGAAAAATACTGATTGAAATAAAGGGTGAAAAATTAAAACTGGAGCAGGGAATTGATTTCCTCTTAAAAGAGGGAATAACAATCCAGGATGCCTCCAGAGATATAATCGTTGACAGGCAGCAATGTATAAACTGCGGTATGTGTCCCTCCCTCTGCCCGACACAGGCACTTACCATGGATTCAAAAAAACATGAGCTTATTTTTGATAAATATAAGTGCATTCTTTGCGGATTTTGTGAAAACTCATGCCCGGTTAACGCTATCAGGTTAAAAATTTAATCGACAGGGTTGAACTCCTGCTTGGAGGCTCCGCATTGAGGGCAGGTCCAGTCATCCGGCAGATTCTCAAACGATGTCCCCGGGGTTATATTTGCATCAGGATCGCCTTTTTCCGGATCATAAATATATCCGCAAACGGAACATTCATATTTTTTCATTATAAAACATCCTCCTTGATTTAAGGTTTTACCATAAACCGTTTTTTTATATTTTTTAATGTTATAATGATTTTAAATAAATTGATATACAAAAAATAATGGGTGCTCCTGCACAATATAATTCAAAAAAAATTCCCGGTAACAAAATATACCTGAAAAAACTTGCAAAAAGTAATTTGAAAAATTGCATCAGATGGCTAAAAGACGTGGAGATTAACCGGTATTTAAGTGAAAATGTAAAAAATATTGATTATCCTAGGGAGCTTGAATGGTACAATTCCATAAAGTATTCTGACAGCGACCTGGTTTTTGCCATATATATTAAAACGGGTAACATTCACATAGGCAACTGCGGCCTGCATAAAATAGACCATAAAAACAGGTCATGTGAACTTGGCATATTCATTGGAAATAAGGATTATTTAAATAAAGGTTTTGGAACAGATTCGCTTCAAACCCTGATAAGTTTCGCATTAAATTCCCTGGGTATTCAAAGAATTACCCTGATCGTATATGAATATAATACCAGGGCAATCAATGTTTATAAAAATCTGGGTTTTGTTATTACCTCGGTTCTTGAAAAACATCATCATTACAATGATATGTACTGGAATGCCTACCAGATGGAATATCTTGCTTAAACCCGTCTCTACTTAATAAATACTTAATAAAAATAATATTATTTTGTAATATTTATTTCAAAATTTTTTTAAAGTATAATTATTACAGTTTCATTGAATTAATAATTAAGTAATACCTTATTTACAGATATGTATCCTTACAGGACCAGAAGAGCTGCCGGAATCAGCGCAATTTTTTTTATTGTCCTTTTTTTAATAGTAATTATCGGCACAGGCTGGCTGCTCCTTACCGATAAAGGCAAATTCTGGGACCTTCTTCCTTTTATCTGCATTCCTTCAGTTATAATAAACCTTGTCCTTTTCATTTTTTATTTTGCAAAAAGAAATATTGCCGGATATATATTCACTTTATTTTTTCTTATTTTTCTTACAGGAGTTCTTCTCTCCAGTTTTTACGGACCTTTCCGGCTTTACAGGGATGCAGTGGATGCATATGAGAACAAACAATACGGTGTTTCCGCAGAAAAATTTGCATCAGTCGTGAAGAATTATCCTACAAGCAAGTATTCGGCAGATTCAACAAAAAATCTTGTATATTCATATTACCTGGACAGCAGATATCAGGAAGCCATAGAGTATTTCAACCTGTCCATTGAAAAGGAATTAGTTGAAAGCGAAAATCTTGAAATTAAAAAGATACTGTCTGAGAGTTACTATAAACTTGGAGAAATACACTATTCCGGTAAACAATATGAACTGGCCGCTCAAAATTTTCTGGCATCTGTCGATTATTTTAAAGAAATTTCGGCCAAATTTCCTGATACCAATGAAGCATTTGTTGCCAAGTATAAAGTTCCGGAATTACTATATAAAGCTGCAGAATCACATAAAAATACAAAACAATGGGATGATGCAATAGAGATTCTTGACGAATTAAAAGCAATTTACCCTGACAGTGAATATTATAAAAGCGCAGAAAACCTGCTGTATTATATTTACATTATGAAATCAGGCGAATTGAAAGCAGACGGCAGGTCAGGTGAAAGTATAGAAGTACTGGTGAAGGTTCTTGAACTTGACAGTGAATCGCTTAATTATAATAAATATCAGGTGAAGAGCCGTTTATTCTCACTGCTTCAGGGCATCCGGGAGACCGTTATCATAGAGACGGCCGACCGGCTTTTTCTTCAGGGAAAAAATTCCCAGGCTTTGTTCATTTACGGGTATGTCTATGAGAAGTATCCGGATTTCCGCCAGACGATAATAATGAATTATATTGACTGCAATATAAGAATTGCGCTTGCAGAATCAAATACTTCACTTGAAACCCTTTTACAGACAGAACCAACAGGATTTATCGGAAAAGAAGGCTTTGCAAAAGTTTCTTTTGAAAATAAAACCGGATTTCAAATCATTATATTTATAAAGGGACCGGAATACGAAATACTGGAACTTGACAATGAACTAAAGACAGAACTTGACCTCACAGCAGGAAACTATTCAATCCTGGTTCTGCCCTCTGAAGAGGGTGCCCGTCCTTTTTATGGTGAGCTTTTATATGAGGATGGCGCCAGGTACAGGGAAGTGTTCAATTCGGATTCAGATGTCAATAATTAGGAAGATATCCTTAAAACGCCGCTTGCAAGCAATTAAGATTTTACAGCTTTCAGGCTCTGATCAACAAGGCTTTTTATATTGTCATCAAGATAGGACAGTATGTCAATCCGGTCAGTCTCCCTGTTTAAAAGCATGGATGCTTCAAGATCTGACACAAGCTTCACAAGCAGCCTGTTTGCTTCATCAAGTGATGAGTTAATTTTTCCCTCATCCATTGTGCGGAACTGGCTGGAAAACTTATCCATGAAATTATTGAAATTATTGAAATCATCTTTTAAAAACCCCGTAAAAGAGGCCTTCTGCCAGAACCATCTGCCCTTATTTTTTGCATTATACATGTTAAGAAGGCTAAATAAATAGTAAATATCAAGCCCGGAAAGTTTGCACAGGTAATCTATAATTGCCATTCTCCTTGATATTACGGGAGCTTTTTTTATTTTTTCTATATCAAGCATAATTTTATTGCACTTTTTTACCAGTCATTTTTGAATTGATATGCTTTTTCTTTTTTTATTTTATCATAATATGGAATCAAAATAATATTTTTTTAAAACTCCTCTTTATTTTTCTTCTTTTATGTTTAAAAATTTTTTCACGTCTATGAAAAATCTTAGATGCATGTCTTTTCCGGAAGATACACCAATCCTTGGAGATTTAATGACGGTTACATTATTATTCTCAAAAACCTGTTCAGTTCCCCTGGAGTTTAAAATGTACAGTCCGCTGTTAAAATCAGTGAGATCCAGGCCATTATTTCTGCCGGTAATGTTGAAGGCCTGCGTTAGCCTGCCGGGCCCGGATGCAATAATTCTGTATAATTTTAAACTTTCTGAAATAATTTTATCTTTTGAAAAAGGCAGGTTCCCGCTGTCTGAAGATATATTCCGGTTTATCATCATCAGATTTATTCCTGCAACAGGAATTACCGACCTTACAAGAACAGCTCCGGCAGTGCCTGTTTTTTCAGTTACCGCATTCAGCATATAGTGCACCCCATAACAGAAATAAACATATGCAATGCCTGGACGCAAAAACATAATTTCCGATCTTTTTGTTTTTCCCCTGTATGCATGGCTTGCCGGGTCATCCTGGCCATAATAAGCTTCAGTTTCAGAAATTATACCGGCTATTGCGGTTTCGCCATCTCTTCTTACCAGAACTTTTCCTATAAGGTGACGGGCAACAACTGCCGTGTCTCTTTCATAAAAATCAACTTTTAGGATTCTGTCACCGTTTAAGTTTTTTAAAGTCAAATTCATGTTATCAGGAAAAATTCAAAAAATTTTACTGAAAGAAAAGATATTTCAGGGTGATAATTAAAAAAATCATTGCAAGATATGGACTTGAGAACTTGAATAGAATCCATGCGTATCTGCTTTTATTTTTAATAAGCAGAATAAGACTGAAGACCATTATAGCTGCCCCCAGAAGCGAAGATAATACAAGGTAAACCCAACCAAGATTAAAATAAAATCCGGTAAAAACTGATAAAAAAACGAGCCCGAAGTTTAAAAAAAGGAGCAAAATAAAAAACTTTCTGTCTGAAAGTAAAACCGGCAGCATGGGAACGCCGGCTTTCCTGTAATCATCTTTATAGAAATAAGCAAGGCTCCATATATGCATTGGGGTCCACAGCATTACCAGTAAAAACAGAATAACTGGCAACAGGTTTATTTTTCCTCCTGAAGCGGCGGTCCACCCGGCAAGGATGGGCATGCCGCCGGCTGGTGCCCCAAATACGATATTTAATTGAGATCTTTTTTTACTTGCAGCATTATAAATTACTGCACTGTCCAGAAATCCAAATAATACAAATACTGCAGTGACGGTATTTATCATTGCAGATACCGCAACTCCGGCTGCCACAAGAACAAGGCCAAAAATCAATGCACATATGGCCGGTTTTATAATTTCTGCAGG
>Ga0233425_10004098_pt1 | contig 25054 bp, 15 predicted proteins | sample Watercolumn_Towu_2_FD_181712 | JGI IMG/M metagenome (GOLD analysis project Ga0233425, IMG submission 181712) | Freshwater microbial communities from Lake Towuti, South Sulawesi, Indonesia - Watercolumn_Towuti2014_140_MG | ecosystem: Environmental > Aquatic > Freshwater > Lake | place... | reverse complement strand
ATCTGAATTCCATCGGTCAGCGCGTCGGCGGTGCGGCGAACTGGGACCGCGTGTTCATCGGCCGGAACGACGGCACGGGCATCATGACGTTTACGGCCCCGCGGACGTTCGCCGACCCGGTGTCCTTCCTGATGCAGGGTGCCGGCGGCAAGTTCCAAGTCAACGCGGCATTGACCAGCAGCCAACCCGTGACGGATGCCGCCCAACCCGGCGGCACCACGACGGTTCCAGGCTTCTCCTTCATCGGCTCGGGATCGACAACGGCCTGGAACGCCGATGCCGATTGCTCGACGAATGGCACGCCCCTGGAGGTCTTGGACAGCGTCGAGGTTCAAAGTAATGTCTTCGGTTGCCGCACAGACGATAACGGTAATCTCGCCAGCGGTGGTGCGGTCTTCATCAACGGCGACATCTACAGCGAGGCTAACGAAAGCAACTCGATCAGTCTCAGGACCGGCAATGCCGGAACGTCTGCTGGAGTGGTCATCACGGGAAACATTGGCGTCGCCAACCGGATCAACAATCTCACTTTTTCGTTCGTGCGAGACGTCTTCATCAATGGCGCGGTTCGTCTGGCGGGCAGTCTGGATATCGACACGTTCAATGCGGGCAGCGTGACGTTCAATCAGGACCTCACGATCGCCGGTACAACCACGATCACCAACACCGGCACGCTGACGTTGGCCAACGGCGTCGATCTGACTTCGACCGGGGCGTTCAATCAGGATGGCGCGGGGGCGGTCAGCATCGGCGGGAATCTGACCACCACCAATACCAACATCAGCTTCTCCGGCCCGATCACCATGACCGGTGACACGACCCTGTCGGCCGGCACCGGCGCGATCACGTTGGGTGCCGCTTCCACGGTCAACGGAAACTTCGGACTCGTGCTCAACAGTTCGGGCGTGACGACAATCGGTGCAGCGATCGGTGCGACAACGCCGATCCGCTCGTTGCTGGTCAACGCCGGCGGAACCACCACCTTGAGCGGCACGTCGATCACGGCTCGAGGAAACTCGTTGACGTTTGACGACCCGGTTACCCTGGCGACCAGCTACACATTCACCGACCCCGGAAACGTGACGTTCAACAACACGTTGGCCGGTGGCGGGAACGATCTGACGATGGCGGTCGCGGGCACGACTCGATTTGTCGGACCCGTCTCGAACATCGGTAATGCGGCGGGTCTGGACCTGACGATCAATTCCACCGGACCCACGATCTTCGAGAGCACGCTGACGACCAATTCGGCGATCAGGCAGGCGGACGAAGCGGGGACGATCACCTTCCGCGACGACGTGACCACCGGCGGCGACACGGCCACCGAATTCCGGGGGAACGTGGTGCTGGACGGCCTGACCTATGACCACAATGCGAACGCAGCGCTGACGTTCGGCAACGCCGAATCCGACCAGGTGACGCTCTCCAACGGGGACGTGACCGTGGATACGGCCACCAACAACGTGGCCTTGACGTTCAATGCCCAGGTCAACGGCTCACAGGACCTGACGGTGAACGCCGGAACGAACTCGATCACGTTCAACGCCTCGCTGGGTCAGACCAGCCGGATCGGTGACGGCACGGGGGCCGCGTTGACGATTACCAGCGCCACGGCCGGCGTGACGTTTTTGGGCGCGGTCAGCCTGGCGAGCGGCTTGAGCTCGGCGGCGGATGCGACTCCGGTGACGTTCAATGAGGACGTGAACATTCTCGCCGGCGACACCGCCACGACGATCAACGCGGACGCACTGCGGCTGAACGGTTTGACCTTCACGTCGGCCGGCAACGTGACGCTCGGCAACGCCGCCACCGACGTGTTGACGCTGGATGAAGCGCAGGTGTCGATCAACACCTCGGCGGCCGGCACCAACATCACGGTGAACGGTCTGGTCCGTTCCAACGACGACAACGAAACCACGTTGGTCGCCAACGCGGGGAACGGCAACGTGACGTTCGGCGCGGCGATCGGCGACGCGGCGGCGAACACTCTGGCGGCCTTGGACGTTGACGGCCGAAACATCACGACGGCAAACATCGGCGCGGCGGCGGTCGAAGGCGTGTCCGGCAGCACGGATCTCAACGCCACTGGAACGTTGACTCTCAACGGAACGGCGTACAACGCCAACGCGGCGACGTACACCTCGGGCCTCGGGACCACGATCAATGCGGCGGCCGCCACGACGTTCACATCCACGGCGGATGCGATCCGGTTCGCGGGCGGTACAGTCACGCTGGCCAACGGGTCGGACCTGACGATCAACTCGGCGGGGGGCAGTATCACGACCGGCACGATTCGCGGCAACTCGTCCGAAGACGTGACGATCAATGCCGGTGCGGGCGCGGTCAGTGTCGGAGCGATCGGCAGCGCGAACGAAGTCAACACGCTGGCCATCACCGGTTCGACGATCACCCTGAACGGCAATCTGACGACGGACAATCAGGCCGGCAACACGGTCACGCTGACAGGTGCCGTGCATCTTGGCACGGCGGTCACGATTGACACGTCGAACAATGCGGCGGGCAACGTCAGCCTGACCAGCACGCTCGATGGGGCTCACGACTTCCGGATCAACGCCGGCGGAACCGTGTCCATCGCTGGTGCGATTGGCACGGGCGTCAGCACTCCGCTGACCAGCCTGACACTCGCTGGGACCACAATCAACCTGGCGAACATCGGGACGACGACGACGGCGGGCGTCACGGGCGCGACCAGCGTGACCGCGACCACGGCAATCAACTTCAACGGCACCGTGTACCACACGAACGTGGCCACCTACACCTCGCCGGCTGGGAACAATTCCAACATGGCGGCGGGTGCGCTCACGAGCTTCATCACGTCCGATGACGCTTTGACGTTTGCCACGGGGAACATCGCCCTGGCGAACGGCAGCGACTTGTCCATCAATACCAACGGCGGCGCGCTCAGCATCGTCGCGATCACGGGCAACTCGGAAGAGGACGTGACGATTCAGTCGACGGGCGGGACCAGCAACACCGTGTCGGTGGGGGCCATCGGCACGGCGGCGACCGATCAGATCAACGACGTGACGATCACGGCGGGCACGATCACGCTCTCGGGCGCGATCAACACCGGCGGGGCGAATGTCGGCGGCAACGTGACGCTGACCGGCAGCGTCGTGCTGGGCGCGGCGATCGGCATCACGACGGATCGGGCGTTCGACGGCAACGTGGTGATCAACGGTACGGTGAATGGCGCTCAAGCCCTCACGATCGACGCTGGTGCCGACGGCGACGTGACCTTTGCCGGCGCGGTCGGTGGCAGCACGCCTCTCACCAGCGTCACGGTCAGCGAATCGGACAACACAACGGCGGTCGGCGTCACGACCACCGGTGCCCAGTCGTATACGGCCGACAACGGCATCTCGATTCGCGGCAACTTCAACACGACCAACAACAACGTCACGCTGACCGGTTCGGCCGTGACGCTCACGGGGAATGCAGCCATTGCCACGGGCACCAGCGCGGGCGACATCACGTTCGCGGCCGACGCCCACGTCAACGGCACGAATGCCGGAGCCGAAGCTCTGAGCCTCAACGCGGGGATGGGCAACATCACGCTGCTCAACGTCGGCGCCACGGTCCCGTTCAGTTCGGTGACCTTGCTCTCCGCCAACAACGCCAGCCTGACGGCACCGGTCACCGGCGGCACGTTCCGCATCGCCGATCTGTCACCCGATACGATCGCCATTGCCGAAAACAACGTGCTGTTCGTGTCGTTCACGAACGTGATCGGCGCGGTGACCATCACGGGTGATGCGGGTGACCCCGATTCGCTGACGTACTTCGGCACGACCAACAACGACACGGTGACGGCCACGGGTGCCTCGCTCGTCGCGAATGGCCAGACGTTCACGCTGGTCAACTTCTCCGGTGATGCCGCGGCCAATTCGCTGACAATCAACACCGGCAGCGGCGACGACACGATCACCGTCACAACGGCGGCCGACCTGACGTACAACGTCAACGGTGGCGAACCGACCGCCAGCGATAGCCTGACTGTGAACACAGGCGGTGCCACGTCGAACGTGACCGCTTCGTCCGTTACGGTGACGGGTGGCAGCACGGTCAACTACACCGGCATCGAAAACCTCAACATCAGTGGTGGCGGCGCGGTGTCGCTGACTGGTGGCGCGGGTGAAGACACGATCGCGGTGAACCCGACGGCGGCCACGGCGCGGATCAACAGCGGGGCGCTCATCAACTTTGGCGCCACGACGGCGATCACCGCCGACGGCGCGGGGAACGCGAACGATCTGGCGGTCGTCAACGGGTCGGCGTCGGCCGACACGATCGCGGTGGTTCGGGGCGCGACGACGACGGTCACGCTGGCCGGCGTGACCGTGTCGGTGCCGGTGGCCACCACCGAAAACCTGCTGATCTCCAGCGGCACAGGCGACGACACGATCACCGTGACCGGTGCCGGTGGTCCCGCCCTGACGATCGACGGCGGACTGCCGACGGCCAGCGACACGCTGAACGTGAGCACCGGCGCGGCGGCGACGGTGAGCGTCACCTACGGCACCGATCCTTCTTCGGGCGTCATCGGCGACAACGTCGCGGGCAACGTCAGCTTCCTCAACACGGAAATCATCAACCTGACCGGCTCGGGGGCGACCAGCCTGACCATCAACGGCACCACCGGCAACGACGCGATCAACCAGAGCGGCAACACGGTCACCGTCAACAACGGGGCGGTCGTCAATTTCACGACGTACCCGACCCTGACGCTGAACGGCAACAACGGCGACGATGCGATCAGCGTCGCGCCCACCACGCTGGTCGGCGTGACGACCGTCAATGTGGCGGGTGGAGGTTCGACCGCGGGGGACAAGGTGCTGGTGAACGGATCGGGGGGCACCGACGCGGTGGCTTACACGCCGACCGCGATCAACGCCGGGACCGTCGCCATCACCGGTGCTCCGCCGGTATCCATCACAACCACCGAAGCCTTGAGCTACAACGGCCTGGTCGGCAATGACACGCTCACCGTCAACGGCACGGCCGGCAACGACGTCGTCCTGCACACTCCGACCGTCATCGCCGACGCTGGTCAGGTGGCGGTCAATTCGCTGCTCGCCGTGGATTACTCCAACCTCGGTGCGACCGGCTCTGTCGCCGTCAACGGCGGAGCAGGAACCGACGACACGCTGATTTCACTCGGCCTGGCCTTCAGCGACACCTTCACAATCACTGGGACAGCCAGCCAGGTCGTGAACAATCGCATTCCGTTGACAACCACTCGGGTCGAAAACTACATCCTGTCCGGTCTGGCGGGCGACGACCGGTTCAACATTATCCCGATCATCGACGCCACCGTGGATGATGGCACCGGCACTGTCGACATCACCGTGGCCGGTGATGATCCAGGTGGAAGCGACACGCTGAATTTCACGGTCAACGAAGCCGATGCGGCTCCGAACGACATCGTCGTTGAATTGGATTCGAACACTGCCGGACCTGATGTGATCCAAACGATCCGCCAAGTCGGACTGGGCACGGTGACACTCTCCGGCATCGAGACGGTCAACATCGACGGCGATCAGAACAATGACGGCACGGCGGTCAACTTGGCCGTGGCGGGCACGCGGGTCGATGACGTGATCACCTACACGCCCACGAACACCGACGCCGGCACGTTCACGGCGGCCGGCATCGCCACTGTGTTCAACTTCGACGACGTGCCGCAAGCGACCAACACGTTCACGATCACCGGTGGTGGCGGCGGTGTGCTCGGTGCCGGCGGATTCGCCGACAAGGTCATCGTCAACGGCACCAACGGCAGCGACCGGATTCGCGTGAACAGTCTGACCCGCAACGTCGCCGTGGACATTCAGGGCTTTGGCTTCCCGCCCGTCGTGCTCGCAACGCTCCGCAGCGTCACGCTCCACGACAACGTGGCGGCTCTGCCGGCTGGTATGACCGCGGGTATCATCGAAGCGGTCACGGTCAACGGACGCGACGGTGGTGATACGTTCCACGTCGTCCCCGGCGCTCCGGTGGGGAACGGGTTGTACATCGACATCGACGGCGGTTCACCGCAGGCCAGCGATGCGCTGGTGATCACGAACCTCGATGGAGCCGGTAATCCGACGACTCTGGCGGCGACCGACTTCGTGGTCGTCGGCCAAAGCCGCACGCCCGACGCCGGGAATATCCTGGTGTACCAGAGCAGCGTGCGTCGTCCGAATATTTCCTACACCGACATCGAGATCGTCACGGCGAACGTGCCGGTGGCCGATCCGAACGTGTCCGATGTGAACTTGCTAATCCTCGGACCCGACCTTTACGAATCGAACGAATTCCGCACCACTGCGGCGTTCCTCGGTTCGGGCTCGAACATCAACGTTGACAACCTAGCCATCTTCCCGAACTCCTCCGAGCACGTGGGTGTGCCGCAGGACACGGATTACTTCCGCGTTGTGGCCCATACCACAGGCACTCTCGATGTGCAGGTGTACTTCGAGGATCTGAATGGTCTGGTCCCGGGTGACGGAGATTTGAACCTCGCCGTGCTCGATTCGGACGGAACCATCATCGCCGGCACGGGTGCCGCCGCAACATCTGCCACCTTCGGCACGGATGAGGGTGCGGGGGATTCCGACGAGCGTATTCGCATCCCGGTTGTCCAGGGAGAAACGTACTACATCCGGGTCTTTGGTGGATCGGTCGACGTCGTCAATGGCTACAGCATGACGATCATCAACGATCCGGCGCCGGTCCCGTATGCTCTCGAGTTGCAGGATACGCCGGTCGGTGACGACACCCTCAACAATCTCCCGTCCAACAGCGATACGGGTCGTTCCGAGTTCGACAACATCACGCGCGACAACACGCCGACGTTGTTCTTCCGGCTGGACGACGGTGTGCTGCTGAACGATCTGCCGGGCAACGACGCCACGGGCACGCCGCCAGACCAACTCACGTCGATTCCGTTCCGAGGGACAACCCTGCTTCCAGGTTATCGAATCGCAATCTTCGACGAAGGTAACACGCCCAGCCAGTTGGCCACGGCGCCGCAAACTCCGCTGGGATTTGCCACGGCCACGGCTCAACAAGGCGTCTACACATTTACAACCCCAGTGCTCGCGGATGGCAGCCACTTCCTGACGGCCCGCGTCCAGATGATCGATCCCGCGACTCCGACGGATACCGGGTTCGGTGCCCGCAGCCTGCCGCTGGAAATCATCGTCGACACGGTGCCGCCGCCGGTCTTTTTCGGACTGTCCACGTCGGCCACCGACGGCTTGGATGCCGCCAGCGATTCGGGCGTGCACGCCTTCCCGGCGACGTTCCAGGATCGCGTCACGAATGTCGAAACGCCGACATTTTTCGGTACGGCCGAAGCCGACACCATCATTCGGTTGTATGTCGATAACGGCAACGGCACGTTGCAGACCGCGACGGACCGGTTGCTGGCCCAGGTCACCGCAGTGCCGCTGGATGGAACCAACCAGCATCCGAATGGCCGCTGGGTGGCCACCTCGAATGTGAATCTGAATGAGCCGGCACTCGGACTGGGATTGGACGGAACTCGCCGAATCTTCGTCATCGCGGAAGATGTGGCCGGCAACGTCTCGGCGCCTCAGGTTCTGGACATCTTTATCGATACGCAGGGCCCGCAGCTCTTTACGCCGGCGGGCAGCGCGAACGCGGTCTTCATCACCGCGTTTCCGGCGTACGACCTGTTCGATCCGAAGCCGTCCCTCGGCCCAACGCCGCGCACCGACGCGCTGACGATCAGCCTGCGCGACCTGCCGAATCGAGATGCCGTCAACTTCCCAGGCTACCTCGCGGCGCTCCAAGCGATCCTCCAAACGCCAGGCCACTACGTCCTGCGGGGCGATGCCAACGGCGTCATTCCGATCGCATCGATCACCGCCACGCTGCCGGCCGTGGTCACGGGTTCCCCCGCGACCGCGACTGTCGTCCTGACCTTCGCGGCGCCTCTGCCCGATGATCGGTACACGCTGACGATCGAAGACTCGATCACCGATCCGGCGTTCAACGCACTGGACGGCGAATCGAACGCTCGGGAGCCGCAGGAAACGCCAACCTTCCCCAGCGGCGACGTGAGCCCCGGTGGTGACTTTGTCGCCCGGTTCACGGTCGACAGCCGCTCCGAAATCGGTGCGGTCGGCCAGGGCGGCGCGTACATCGACATCAACGGGAACTTCGGGTTCGACACGACCAACGGGGACTACGTCAACCGAGACTTGGTGTTTGAGTATGGAATCAATACCGACGGCTTGTTCGCCGGAGAATTCAACTCGCCGGGTGCGGTCACTCAGGACGGCTTCGACCGCATCGGCGGCTACGGCTTGCTGAACGGTCAGTTCCGTTGGTTGCTCGATTTCAACAACGACGGCCGGCCGGACTTCTCCGTGGTCAGCGGCCTGCAAATCAACGGCACGCCGATCGCCGGCAACTTCAATCCGGCGCACATCGGTGACGAAATCGGGTTGTTCGACGGTGTGCGGTGGTACTTCGACACCAACAACAATAACAACATCGACGCGGGCGATCTGACGTTTGCCGGCAACATGCGCGGCCTGCCGATCGTCGGCGACTTCGACGGCGACGGCCTCGACGACCTCGGCGTCCACAACGCCGAACTTGACCTGTTCTCGTTCAACTTGACCACGGCGGGCCCCCTTGACGGCAATGCCGACTTCTCGATCCACTTCAACAATCCGGCCGTGCCGCTGGCCCAGTCGTTCCTGCTGCCGGGCGTTCTGGAGCGGCCGTTCGTCGGCGACTTCAACCTCGACGGTTTCGACGACATCGGCCTGATGGTGCCCAACCGAAACGGTGCGTCGCCGGACGGCACGGCGGAATTCTTCATCTTCCAGTCGATCCCGGCCAATGCTTCGCCGGGCACGGCTGGTGCGCTGAATCATCAGTTCGCCCCCGCTCCGCTGGGCGTGGATTTGTACGCCCAGTTCGGCACGAACCTGTCCATCCCGCTGGTGGGCAACTTCGATCCGCCGGTCAGCGCGGTCACGAACACTGCGGCCCGGAACCCGCAACTGACTCGGCTGTTCCGATCGTTCAACTTCGGGGCGGACGGTCACTTCTTCACGACGTCTTACACGGAGTTTGCGAATACGGTCGCGAATGGGTTCCGGGATGAAGCGACGGGGCGAAGTGGGTTTGCGGTCTACACTCAGCAAGCCGCCGGCTCAACGCCGATGTTCCGGTTGTTCAACATCCAGAGTGGTGCTCACTACTACACGCTGAATCAAACCGAGCGGGACTTCTTGGTGGCGATCAATCCTCCGCCGACGTCGGGCCCCGATACTCGGACCTTCGGGTATCGCAATGAGGGGATTGCCGGCTATCTGTTCACGACCCAGCAGCCCAGTTCCACCCTCGTTTACCGGTTGTACAACAACAATTCGGGTGTGCATCTGTTCACGGAGAGCCTGGCACAGCGCAATGCGGTTTTGGCGGCGTTCCCGGGCATCTGGGTTGAACATGCGCCGCTGGGCTTTGCGTTTCCAATCGATGCGAACAACAACCTGACAGCGGGTCCCGTGTCAGCAGCGGCCCGGAGCGCACCCGCCGTGGCGGCATTCTCGCGCGAACCATCCACCAACCTGGCTTCGCTGATCGCTGCGAGTCCGGAAGAGCATCGCACTTCGTCCGTCACCGGCAATCTGGGCGGCGAATTGCAAGCCTGCATCAACGTGGCCGCCAATCTGTCCACCAGTTTCTCTGGTTCGGGATCGGCGGTGACTGAGCGAACCGTCCGGGTCGGCTCGGGATTGTCGGACGCTGTCGAAATGGTCGCGGACGCGGGCCTGACATCGGACCTCAATGCCGCTTCGCTAAACGATCGCCGCCCGGCGGCCGTGGAACCGGTGGTTCCGGCTGACACCGCTGTGGTTGACGACTTCTTTGGCGATCAGGCAATGCTCGACGAAATGTTCGAAGAGATTGATTGAGTGATTCGTTGGAAATGACGACGGCCGATGGTTTCCGGACTATCGGCCGTTTTTCATTGGGCTTGAGGATCGGGCTGTCTTTCGAGCCGCTCGGTCAATTGAACCCTGAATGTTGACCGTGTCACTCAAAACTCCGGATCACATCCATGATCCGGTCGAGTTCGTTGGCGACGACGATTGGCTGGTTGGCGAAAGGCGCTTCGCGTACACCGCGGTCACCCAGCACCTTGTCAAATTGTTCGCGATCGGTTCCGTGGTATGCGACGGTGGTCGTAGGGTCCTTCAGCTGGTGTCCCGTCAGAATGCAGACGACTCGATCGCTCGTTGCGATCACTCCCTCGGCTCGAAGCAACTTCGCCCCGGCGACGCTCGCGGCCGATGCGGGTTCGCAACCGAAGCCGCCGGAACCGACCTGCGCCTTCGCGTCCAGAATGTCCTGATCGCTGACTTCGCGGACGACGCCGTGGCACACGTCGAGTGCTCGCAGTGCCTTCGTCAAGTTGACGGGGCGGTTGATCTCGATCGCCGTGGCGATCGTGCTCGCCCGGCGTTTCGATTCGTCCATCTCGCGGTAGAACTGCGCGATCTCGCTTCGATCCGGACGCCCCTCCGACCACCGCAAACCGCGCCGTTCGACAAGCTGGTACAGCGTGTTGGCTCCCGCGGCATTGATAATCGCCAGCCGCGGCACGCGGTCGATCAGGCCCAATCGCCTCAACTCTTGGAACGCCTTGCCGAACGCGCTCGAATTCCCGAGGTTTCCGCCGGGGACCACGATCCAATCGGGCACCTCCCACCGCAGCGATTCCAGCACGCGGTACATGATCGCCTTCTGCCCTTCCAATCGGAACGGGTTCAGGCTGTTGCACAGGTAAATGCCTTCCTGTTTCGCGACCTGCTGCACCTGATGCATCGCGTCGTCAAAGTCGCCGAGGAGTTGAAGCGTCTTCGATCCGTAATCGAGAGCCTGCGACAACTTGCCGTACGCGATCTTGCCGCTCCCGACGAACACGATCACCTTGAAAAATCCTGTCGCGGCGGCGAACACGGCGAGCGACGCGCTCGTGTTTCCCGTCGAAGCGCACGCAGCATGCTTCGCCCCCACCATGCGGGCATGCGTCGCGGCGGCCGTCATGCCGTTGTCCTTGAAACTGCCCGACGGGTTGAGCCCCTCGTACAGGAGAAACAGATTCTTGTCCGAGATGCCGACGTACCGCGAGACCGATTCCGACGTGCGGAGAATCGTCTGACCCTCGCCGATCGTGACGATCTGGTCGTCCGGCGCGAACGGGAGCAACTGGCGGAACCTCCACACGCCGCTGAACTCGAGCGGCTCGTTGCGACGTGCCCAGCGGTTCTCGAACTCGCGCAGCGACCGCGGCACTGGCAACCGGTCCCAGTCGTAGTCCACGTCCAGCAAGCCGCCGCAGCGCGGGCAACCGGTCAGTGTTTCCGCGACATCAAACGTCGCAGCGCAGTCGGGCGAAATGCACCGCTGAAAGGCAGCGGCCTTCATCGAAGTGGCAATGGTCAGACTCCTTCGCTATCGTCCGTGGCACCGGCGTCCCGCCGGTGAAAATCGCCAGCGCACCGTAGCAATCACCACCACGGGATTCAATCGCAGATGTTCGACCGCGAACGACAAATTGCCTTGGACGCCGTTCAGTCGGCCACCCGGATCGGTCGCGCGGTGCAGAGCGAGGTTTCACTCGGCCGCTGGGACAAGGAAGATCGCTCGCCGGTGACCGTGGCCGATCTGGCGATCCAAGCCGTCGTCGGCTCGCGGCTGGCCGCCGCGTTCCCCGGCGACCCCTTTATGGCAGAAGAAGGCGCCGAGATGCTGCGCACGCCGGAGGGTGCGGCGCTCCGCGACCGTGTTGTCGAGCAAACCAGATCAATCCTTGGCGGCCATATCGGCACCGACACGATTCTCGATGCGATCGACCGGGGCCAGCAGGAACAGGGCACGTCACGACGCTACTGGGTCCTCGATCCGGTGGACGGCACGAAGGGTTTCCTCCGCCGCGAACAGTATGTGATCGCCCTCGCGCTCATCGAAGACGGCGTGGTGAAACTCGGAGTCCTGGCCTGCCCGAACCTGCCGGAATCACTCGACGACACGGGAGGGCGAGGCTCCTGCCGAGCCGACAACACTGGCTCCATCTTCGTCGCCGTGTGCGGTCAAGGGGCCGAGTGCGTGCCGTGCTTCGACGCATCAACCGGTGCCAAGCCCCGGGCCGTGCGAGTTTCATCCAACTCCGAATCGGCTCACGTGCGCTGGTGCGACCGGGTGGAATCGAGCGCGAAGAATCACGACACGCTCGCGGACGTGACCGCAGCCGCAGGGATCACGCGCCCGCCGCATCGCCTCGACAGCCAGGCCAAGTATGCCGTCGTCGCGCGCGGTGAAGCCGATCTCTACCTGCGCTACTCGATCAAGCCCTACATCGAAAAAGTCTGGGACCACGCGGCCGGAGTCCTCGTGATCGAAGAAGCCGGCGGACACGTCACCGACATCCTCGGCCAACCGCTCGACTTCTCGTGCGGCCGCGAACTGTCGCGGAACAAGGGGATCATCGCGACGAACAGAATCATCCACGAGCGAGTCGTCGCTGCCGTGCGCGATGTTCTGAAGCCAACCCATTGACGGTCCTCCCTCGCCCCCGCAGGGGGAGAGGGAGTTAGAGGGTGAGGAGCACACGCCTTGGAGATTCGCCGGCTCGCAAAGCTCGGAATCGACCGCCCCTCACCCCCGACCTCTCTCTCCCTGCGGGGGCGAGGGGGGTGACGCGCTGCCCACAACATCATGCACTCGCTCACGCGTCACTGGCCGGATCACGCCGCGTTCGGTCACGATGGCGGAGATGAGTTCGGCGGGGGTCACGTCGAACGCGGGATTGAACACGGCCACACCGGGCGGAGCCGTCTGTCGGCCGAACCCGTGGGTGATCTCGTCCGCGGCCCGCTCCTCGATCGGAATTTGATCGCCCGACGCGAGCGACAGGTCGAAGGTGCTCGATGGGGCGGCGACGAAGAATGGGATGCCGTGAGCCTTCGCCAGCAGGGCAACCGAATAGGTGCCGATCTTGTTCGCAGTGTCTCCGTTCGCGGCGATCCGGTCGGCTCCGACGATGACCGCCTGCACGCGGCGTTCCTTCATCACCCAGCCGGCCATGCTGTCGCAGATCACGGTGACCGGGATGTTCCGCTGCTGTAGCTCCCACGCGGTCAGCCGCGCACCTTGCAACAGCGGTCGCGTTTCGTCGGCGTAGACCTGGATCGACTTGCCCTGCGCCGCGGCGGTGAAGATGACGGCGAGTGCCGTGCCGTCGCCGGCCGTGGCGAGGCCTCCGGCGTTGCAGTGAGTCAGCACGCCACAGCCATCCGGCAGCAGTTCGGCACCGTGCTGTCCGATGGCGGCGCACATGTCTCGGTCTTCGGTTTCGATCGCCCGCGCTTCGGCGAACAGCCGGTCGTGAACCTGCGTCGCCGTCGCGGACGGCAACGCCCTCGCTACCTGGCTCAGACGATCCAACGCCCAGAACAAGTTGACCGCCGTCGGCCGGCTTGTGGCCAAGTCATCCGAGACCTCGCGCAGCCGCTGGTCGAACACGCGGCGGTCCGCATTCCGCGCCGACCGCGTGCCAATCACGACGCCGTACGCCGCCGCAACGCCAATTGCCGGCGCGCCGCGGACGCGCAACTTTTTGATCGCCTCCCAAACTTGTTCGACGGACGTGCAGTCGATTTCACGGCACTCGGTCGGCAGCAGAGTCTGGTCGAGCAACCGCAACGAACCGGTCGCGTCACCGATCCACGCGAGAGTCTGTGGGGCGTTCGTGGGCAGTGGTTGATAACCGGTCGACATGCGTTCTGTGTTCCATCTCTGTCGGTCCATCCAACACTCGGGACGGCCGAGGGCGGCCATCCTACACCCGGAATTCACAGCAGGCGTAGAATAGCGACCATGTCCGCGACCGAACATCACAGCCGGAGACAAGATTTCGCATGGCGAACCGCGCTCGTCGTTTCGACGCTCGCGTTGTCGTGGCTGCTGATGCAGGTGGTCCACGAGTTCGGCCACGTCCTGCATGCGTGGGCCAGCGGCGGAATCGTCGTTCGCGTCGTGCTGCATCCGCTGGAGATTTCTCGAACGGATGTGTCGCCCAACCCGCGCCCGCAATTTGTGGCGTGGGGCGGAGCGGCGTGGGGGAGTTTGATACCGCTGTTGATGCTGGTTGTCGTGCGGTGGGGGGGAAAAAACAAGATGCCACGGCGAGCGGGGGGCGTCAGCCCCCTGATTGCGTGTCTCGTGGCGAATCATCAGGGGGCTGCCGCCCCCCGCTCGCCTGATTTGGAAACGAGCGCCGGTTGGCCGTCGTGGTTGGCGACGTTTTTCGCCGGATTTTGTTTGATCGCGAACGGCGCGTACCTCGCGATCGGTCTGCTCGACGGGATCGGCGACGCAGGCGATCTCGTCGCGAACGGTGCGCCGGCTTGGTCACTGATCGCGTTCGGGGCGGTGACGATTCCGGCCGGACTGTGGCTCTGGCACGGATTGGGACCGCGCCTCGGGTTCGTTCCGATCGAAGGCCAGATCTCCCGTCGAACGGTGATCGCGGTTCTGGTCACGCTCGTCTGTCTCGTCGGATTAGAGATTGCGACCGGCTGAACTGGTCGGGCAACGATTTCAGTGCGACCAGGCGGTGAGTTTGGTGAAACCTTACTTGTGCGGCGAGTAATCGGTCACCTTCATGAACACCGATTCGACTTTGGCGACGATCTTGCCGTCCTTCTCGGACTCGTCGCGGGCCTTGATCCAGTCGGGGTCTTTGACAAACGCGGCGAACGATTTCTTGGCGGCGTCTTCGCTCTCGTGCCACAGGACGTAGATCAGCGTGTTCTTCGATTTCTCGGCATCGGTCGGCGTCCAGTACATGACGTTCTTCATGCCGTGCTTTTCGAACAGCTTGAGCGTGTGGTTGCGGAACCGGGCGTTGAGGGCGTCCAACTTGCCTTCGTTGGTCGTGTAGGTTCGCATTTCGTAGACGCCTCCCTTCGGGGCACCCGCAGGTTTGTCTTGCGAACTGGCCGTGCCGAACAGACCGGCCACCGCGGCGAAGAGGGCGGCGGGGACGAGTATGAGCGATGCGGAACGGCGAGTCATGGGGGAGGCTCCTTGGAGAATGAAACGGGGGGACGGTGGACAGTGAACGGTGGACGGAAACGATTCAGCCGCTTGCAGGCGCGGCGGTTGCGGGACATCATGGCGAGATGATGACTCCGCCGTCAACCACGTCCGCCGATCCAGCCATCGTCGCCGCGATGCGTCGCGCGCTGGAAATTGCCAAGCGCGGCGAGGGGTTTGTCGAACCGAACCCGATGGTCGGCGCGGTGGTACTCGACGCGAGCGGTGCCACGGTCGGCGAGGGGTTTCACCAGCGGTTTGGCGAAGCACATGCGGAGGTCAATGCGCTGGCTCAGGCGGGTAAACGGGCGCGTGGCGGAACGCTGGTGCTCACGCTCGAACCGTGCTGTCATCACGGGAAGACGCCTCCCTGCACCTACGCCGTGATCGCGGCCGGAATTCGTCGCGTGGTGGCGGCCATGCAGGATCCGTTCCCCAAGGTCGCCGGAGGCGGTTTCGTCCGGCTGCGCGAAGCGGGGATCGAAGTCGATGTCGGGTTGCTCGAAGATGAAGCAAAGCGGCTGACCGCGCCGTTCCGCAAGCTGGTCGAAACGGGGATGCCGTTCGTGCATTCGAAGTGGGCGATGACACTCGACGGGAAAATCGCTTCACGCACCGGGGCGTCGCAATGGATTAGCGGGCCCGAATCGCGAGCCGTCACACATCGGCTGCGCGGTCGGATGGACGCGATCGTCGTCGGAATCGGCACCGCGCTGGCCGATGACCCGTTGCTTACGGCTCGTCCGCCGGGTCAGCGGATCGCCACGCGGATCGTCCTCGACAACCAGGCCCGTTTGCCGGCTGATTCGCAGCTTGTGCACACGATCGATCAGGCGCCGCTGTTGGTCGTCACAGGACCCGACGCGCCGGAGGATCGCGTTTCAAATCTGCGCGACGCGGGAGTTGAACTCTTTGCGATGCCGTTCCTGCGGGAGAGTACAGCTTCGCTTCACACTGGCGGACAAGCCGCCAGTGGCACACATTCTTCAGAAGTGCGGCCGCGGTTCGACGACCGCGGATTGCTCCGCGAACTGGGTCGGCGGCAGTTCACGAACGTGCTCGTCGAAGGGGGCAGCGAGGTGTTCGGAGATTTTTTTGACCGGCAACTGATCGACGAAGTCCATGTGTTCCTCGCGCCCAGGCTGCTCGGCGGTTCCGCGGCGAAGTCGCCGCTGGCGGGGATCGGCCTCGCGTCGCCCGATGGATCGCCGGCGCTGGACGATCTGACGGTCGAGCGGTTGGGAGACGATGTGTACGTTCGTGCGCGGATCAAATCAGAGGCTGGCCCGCCCGCCCCCGGTTCGTGAGGGGAAAACACTTATTCATTCGAGGAGAATCGCGACCATGAAACCTTGCCCCTACTGTGCCGAGGAGATTCCTGCTCAGGCGACGATCTGTCCATACTGCAAGTCGCAGGTGGATGCGCCGCCGCCCACGGCGAAGGTTCACGATGACCTCGGCCAGAACGCCGGAGTGTGAATGCTCCTGCCGGTGCGTCGCTCCGGCTGGGCGATCGCCGCGGGATACCTCGGATTGTTGACCCTGCTTCCGTGCTTCGCGCCGTTTGCGATCATCACGGGCATTCTCGCCATTCGCGACATCAAGAAGAATCCGGGTTCGCACGGGATGGGCCGAGCCATCTTTGGCATCGTGATGGGCGTACTGGCGCTGCTGGCGGTCGTGGTGGCGATGATTCTCGCGGGGAAGTGATGTGGTAGTGTGTTCCACAATTCTTGAAGCAGCGGCCTCAGAAACGTTTGCCCCTCACCCCCAACCCCTCTCCCCCTTCGGGGGCGAGGGGGGATCGATGCGACGCGCTGTCATTTCGGCTCAACCGTCTCGAACCGGACCGCGAGCGGCTTGCTGTTCAGTTTTTTCAGATAGTCTTGGTACTGCTGGTCGAGCTCTTCGAATGGGACGCCGGTCAATTCGTCCAAGCCCTCGGGGTTGTCGCGGGTGAGTTTCTTGTCGCTGTAGATTTGCGACAGGTGTTCGATCAGCGAATCACGGTAGCGGCCGCCGTCGAAGTGCATGAAGAAGTGCGTCAGGGCGGCTCCCTGACTGTAGTTCCAGGCAATTTGCGGCTGCTTCACGCTTTGGAACGCCGCCATCCCCATGCGCGAGAACTCGGCGAGCGGGACGTAGTACCGGTCGTTCTCCAGATGCAGCCGGGCCGCGACAAAGCGGGAGTAATACGGATCGCCGAGCGAGACCTGTCGCGTTTCGGGGTCGATCACGCACGATTCCATGTAGCACGCGATCCCTTCGATGATCCAAAAGTTGTTCTTCTGTCCCAGCGGCACGGCTCGCGGTCGGGCGACGGAGAAAAGTTGGTGGGTGGCTTCGTGGTACAGCGTCGCGTCTTGTTCGGCCTCGGTCGCTGCGGGATCGTCGTGGAAATAGCAAATCTGTGTCTCGGGGAAGAACATCCCCTTTGTGATCTGAATGGGCTGGTTCGTTTTCTTGCTCAGCTCGGCGAGGTATTCGTCTCGCAGCCGGTAGAAATGGACCACGTACGGAGCATTCTGGCGGACCGTGCCGGAGCGACCGGCAAACAGGTTCTGCACATCCTCCGGCGAATGGAAGAAGCCGGCGAACGTCTGGAAGAATACCGCATGAAAGTCTTCCAGTTTTCGGGCCAGTTCAACGCCCCGTTCGAGGCTGTGGTTGGTCTTGATCAGAAAGTGATCGGTGCGGACCTCCCAGGCTTCGCGGAAATCCTGCCGGAACGCATCGGCTTTGGCCGCCGACATCCAGCGGCTTTTGACCTGGCGTTCGCCTTTCTCATACCGTTCGACGTGTGACTTGAGCAGCCACCCGAAACGGTCGTGCCAGACGTAGCCGGTCTTGAGCTTCGCAGCCTCGAACGGCGAAACCCATTCGTTGCCGAGCCGGACGTAGCCGAGAATTTTGCGGGCCGTTTCGTGGTCAGTGTCGTGGAAGGCGGCTTCGCGCACGAGGTCGAATGCCAGGCTCACGTGGCCGGCGGCGAGTGTTCGCCGCGACAGCAGATACAAGTCCTTGGCGTACTCCTGCTGATGGTGACGAGTCTGCGAGCGCCAGAATCTCTCGTCCGCAGGCAGATCGGCGGGCAAGTCGGGTTGGACTTCGCGCGGCAACGGGGTGACGCGCAATCGCGTCGTATCCACCGGCACCGCCAGCGATCGAATTCGCTGCGCGGCTTCGGTCAGATCCTTTGCGTCGCACGCGGCCGCGACGTCTCCGAGTTCCTTCTCGAACTTGCGATGCAGTTCGTCGTGCTGTTTGACAAACGACGGCAGATCGCGGCCCGGCTTGCGCTTGGCCTGACCCTGAACCGGCATCGCCACCAGCGAGGTCACGACGGCAATCACCACGGCCGCCACGAAGGGCAACCGGCGTTTGCAAATCGTCGGGAAACGAGTGAGAGTCATCACGGTCGGATTATGTCCGCAGGGGGGGATGGGTCAAGGTTAGTCATTGGTCACTCGTCATTCGTCATTGGGAAGTTGGCAGCCAGCGCACATTCCTAATGACGAATGACCTGTGACCAGTGACTCCATCGGCATTTCCCGCCGATTGAGATTGTGGCGAAATCGAGGTCTGGATACCATCCGCCCCCGCCAGCCGGGCGAAGGATCGTCCGGTCTGAAATGGACTTCGACAGGGAGGTCAGGTATGCGTGGATCAACGCCGGGTCCGATTGGTGCGCTCTTGATGGTCGTGCCGCTGCTGGCGATCCCCATGTTCGCCGTGATGGGTGTGCCGCAGTTTGCTCCGCTGGCGGCCTCGCCGGGCGCGGATGCCGGTTTCTCCGAGAGTTGGAACGCCCGAGGACCCGCTACGCGTCCAGAGCCGACGCGACCTGGCGCGGCCGGACTACCGACGATCGCCGACAAAACTGGAGTTGGCGAGTCGGCTCGATACAGTGTCGACGACTTGTTCGCTCCATACGACGACACGACGAGTCTCGCCAGCGTGGGGCTGTCGCTTGAATCGAACCGGCGGCCAGGACACGGTCGAATCGGGTTGGCGCCGGCGTCCGATCGAGCGAGTGCGGCAGGTTCACGGACGTCACCTTTCGACGATGCGAACCAGGTGCTTGCCGGACCGTCCGTGAACGGCCTGCCCAATGAAGCGCTCGAGGGCTTTGCCGCCCTGCCTGACCGTCGCGGGTCTGGCAGCAGCCGCACCGCGGCGGCTCCGGGCGCGAAACCGAGCCGCACCACCAACGGTTTCGCCACGGAGAACCCACACACCGAGCCCACCAGCGCCCCGCTGCACCGTTTCGACCGAGAACCCGACTTCACCTGGGATCAGGCGGTGCAGCGTTTGAAATCGCTGGGCATCAAAAAGTATCACCTCGAATCGCTCCTCGACGACGGCGGCTTCTCGTTCCGCTGTTCGTACACCGCCCCAGACAACCCACGCGTCACGCGGCGTTTCGAAGCGGAAGCCCCCGAGCCGCTCGCGGCCGTGCGCATCGTGCTCGAACAGATCGAGGCCTGGCGAGCGGGACCGTGACGGACGAACGGAGGCGCTCGATGGCGACGTGGGCAGTGGGCAGTGGGCAGTGGGCAGTGGGGAATGGCGGCCACTCGCCACTCGCCACTCGTCACTCGTCACTTCACTCGCAGTGGTCGTTCTGGCTCCGACGGCTAGATGACTCAGCGGAAACGGCATCGCAGGATCCAACCGTACGCTGCCGACGATCGGCCAAGATCGCGAGGCTGGAGGCGGCGTTGCTCGTGTCCGACGTGGCTCAATCGGCGCGGCGGCTGTCGCAGATGGCAACGCTCGCGGACGCCACCGAAGCACGCACGCTGATCGGAAAACTCAACGACGCCTACGATCTGGCGGGAACACCGTTCCGCGTCGAACGAGTCGCGGCTGGGTATCGCCTGTTCACCCGCGCGGAGTATTCGTTGTGGCTCGGCAAGCTGCACCAACGCGAAGCGGAACTCAAGTTGTCTCCCCCCGCGCTCGAAACGCTGGCGATCGTCGCCTACCGTCAGCCGGTCATCCGCGCCGAACTGGAAACGATCCGCGGCGTGCAGTGCATCGACATCCTCAAGCATCTGATGGATCGCGGGCTGGTCCGCATTTCGGGCGAAGACGATTCGCTGGGCCGGCCGTTTCTGTACGAGACGACGCGAAAGTTCCTCGAAGTCTTCGGCCTGCGTGACCTCGAAGACCTGCCGCTGGCGAATCGACTCCGCCGGCCGTCATCGCTCGTGCCGCCCACTTCGCTTCCACTGACTGACCTCGACAAGGTGGCGTGATGCGGGCGCTGGCAACATCTCATCGAGCCGTGTCGTCGAGGAACTGCCGGCTCGTTTGCCACGTTCATCAACCGCGCAGCCAAGTCGAGTCGCACGAGCTTCTCCAACTGCGAAGAAGGTTGATCCGGGTTGGGTCGAACGCACAAACCGACGAGGTTGTGGATGATCTGAATGGGCGTGAAAATGAGCCCCCACGGGATGCCCCACCAACCCAGCGCTCCGCTAAACACGATCGCTCCGAGTTTGGCCGAGACTCCACAACGTCGACAGCAAATCTCCGGGCGGCTGCTCCAAGTTGTGATGACCCCTGCGGACCAGACGCGATGCGACGTTTGAACTTCGACTGGTCCGGGACCACCACATTTCGGGCAGTCCCCCTGGTGGACGCCCCGGAGATGTTCCTGAACAACATCTTCGGGAATCTGTCGGGCAAATGTGAGCAGCACGCCCTCTGTGCGGCAGGTTTCGTTACAGAATCGCCATTCGCCGTCGCGAACGCCGCCGAACAGAATTGTCGAACCGCAGTAGTCGCATTTGGCCATGTCGTGCCTGCTCGCGAATTGGAACCGAGTGATGCTACCGGAATCGCCGCAGTTTGACCACGAGAGCGCCCTGCACGATGTCGGGACGGGATTGGCCCATCACCAATTCGTGTCGATGAACAGACAACCCGGCGCGGGCGGCCTCCGCTGTTGACCGCGTCAGAGTAACCCTCGTATGCTGAGCGAGCGATGTGCGAGCCGATTCCCATTGGTGCTCGTGCGTGCGAATCGAACCGGAGGAACTCCGATGCTGGAAATCCGCGGGAACGGCCGGCGAGGCGTTGACGGCGTTTGTCGGCGAGGATTTTTGAAAGCGGGCACGCTGGCATTCGGCGGGCTGACGATGCCGCAGCTGCTGGCGATCCGCGACGCGCAGGCCGCGGCTTCGCGGCGCGACACGGCGGTGATTTTGTTCTGGCAGGCGGGCGGGCCGTCGCACATCGACATGGTCGATATGAAACCCGAACAGCCCGCCGAAGTGCGCGGGCCGTTCCGGCCGATCGCGACCAGCCTGCCCGGTTTCGACGTGTGCGAGTTGATGCCGCATCACGCCCGCATCGCCGACAAACTGGCCGTCGTCCGCTCGCTGCATCACGAGCACAGCGTCCACGACGACGGATCGCACTGGGTGCAGACGGGCTATCCGCTGCTGAACGCCCGAGCCAACGGGCAAAGCCACCCGGCGCAAGGAGCCGTCGTCGCCAAGGTGAAGGGGGCCAACGATCCCGAACACCCGCCCTACGTTTGCATCCCGCAAGCGTACAACTCGCAGAAAGGGTTTTATCAAGCTGCGTCGTATCTCGGCTCGAAGTACGAACCGCTCAACGCGGGCGGCGACCCGGCGCTCGGCAACTACAAGCTGCCTGATCTGACGCTGCCGGCCGATGTCACCATGCCCCGACTCGAAAGCCGGCGCGAACTCCTGCGCGTGTTCGACAATGCCGCGCGATCGGCCGACGCCGCGGCGGCAACGCGCGACCTGGATGTGGCTCAGCGGCGGGCGTTTGACCTGCTCACCGGCCCCGAGGCCCGCGCGGCGTTTGACCTGTCGCAAGAGCCGGCCGAGTTGAAAGAGAAGTACGGGCGACACGCCTACGGCCACGGAGCACTTCTCGCCCGGCGGCTGGTCGAAGCGGGAGTCACCTTCGTCACGATCAATTTGTACGAAGCCGATGTCGATTGGTGGGACGATCACTACACGATCGAGAAAAACCTCCGCAAGCGGTTGCCGATGTTCGACCAAGCCTTTGCGACGCTCGTGGACGATCTCCACCAGCGCGGCCTCGCCGACCGCGTGCTCGTGGCGGCGTTTGGCGAATTTGGACGAAGCCCGTTCATCAGCAGCAAGGATACAGGTCGCGGTCACTGGCCGCGGGCGTTCTCGGCCGTGCTGACCGGCGGAGGACTGCGAACCGGCCAGATCGTCGGATCGACCACCTCGAACGGAGGCGAACCAGCCGACCGGCCACTCACCCCCGGCGACCTCTTGGCCACGATCTACCATCAACTCGGGATCGACCACGAGTTGATGCTGCCCGACAAACTCAACCGCCCGGTGCGGCTGGTTCCCGAAGGCGAACCGATCGCGGAGCTTTGATGATACCTGCCTTTGGTCGAACGGCCACGGCCGTCGGAGTAGTTCTCACGATAGCGGGTTTGGCGATGGAATTCGTTGCGACGATCGCGATGAACTCAGGTTGGTTGCGAAACAAACTCCCGATCGCATCACCATTCTCGTTGATGGTCGTCGGTCAGATGTGTTTCTTTGTCGGTGTCTTGGTCATTTTGGTTGGCCAATGGTCGAGCCGGTGAGTCGGACTGTTCATCGGTGTCCGTTGCCACTGCGGCGCGACTTTCGAGCCGGCAATTCTTCCAATGCCGTCACGTGGAGCATTGACAGGTAGTCGTTATGTTCGGAAATCCGCGGGTCGTCTTGTGCAGGCGTTCCAACAATGATCTCCCGTCGGCCAACGAAAACGAGTTCCGGATGGTGGATTTCGTAAGCTTCGCCCGAACTCATCACGATGCGAAACGGAATGAACGGCTCGTGTTTGACGCGAGCCAAGACTTCTTTGGCAGTCCGCATTTGGACTCCTGACGAGATCGCTGAATCAAGCTGTTCGACCAAGGTCTACCATCACACTCCCACGACTTCCCATCCTGTTCGGTACTCCTTCGTGAGGTACTGTTCGGCCTCGGCGGTGTTGAGGACGCGTCCTTGGGCGTCGTCCCATTCCAGCGTTTTGCCGGTGCGGAAGGACACGATGCCGAGCAGGATCGTCGCGGTCAGGCCGGCGGCGTAGTCGAAGTTGCAGATCGTCGGTGAACCGGTCTTGCACGCTTCGACCCATTCCTTCCAGTGGCCGATCGACGGGCGGATGTCGGTCGGCGGTTGATAGCCCTCGAACTTATCCGACGGGAAGAATTCGAAGTGGCCGTAGTCGGCGGCCAGCATTCCCTTGTCTCCGACGAACAGCGTTCCGAGGCCCCAGTCGCTGATCGACTTCTCGTTGCGACCGATCGTGTTTTTGACGAGGTCGAAGTGCGCTCCGCCATCGGACCACGTGAACGTGAGCCCCGGCTGCTCCCCCTTCGCGACGAATTTGTACTCGCACTTCGTCCAGGCCGGGCAGCCGTCCGGGTGAACTTCGGGGCCTTCGCATTTCACCGTGCTGGGGGATCGCAGGTTGAGGGCCATGAACGGCAGACCCATCACGTGGCAGGCCATGTCTCCGAACGTGCCCGATCCGAATTCCCAAAATCGACGCCAGTTGGCCGGATGAATGTTGGGGCAATACGGCCGCTGCTTGGCCGGGCCGAGCCAGAGGTCCCAATCGAGGTGCGCGGGGGCCGGCTGATCGCAGTTCTGAAATCGTCCGTCGGCCCACCCCTTGTTGCACCAGGAGTGAACCTCCTTCACCGTGCCGATGGCTCCAGTTTGAATCATCCGCGCGACGCGGCGGTACAGCTCGGACGAATGCGGCTGGCTGCCCATCTGCGTGGCGAGTTTGTTCTTCGCGGCCAGCTTGGCAACCGCCCGTGCTTCGCGAACCGTGTGCGTGAGCGGCTTCTCGCAGTACACGGGCATCCCCAGATCGAGAGCCATCGCCGTCGCCGGAGCGTGCGTGTGATCGGCCGTCGAAACGGTAACGGCGTCGATGTTGGCTCGCTCGGCTTCGAGCATCTTGCGGAAGTCGCGGTACTGCTTCGCATGCGGATACTTGTCGGCCGCCTTGCCCAGGGTGTTCGCATCGACATCGCACAGCGCCACGACGTTTTCGCTGGCGAGCTGCTGCACGTTGTCCCAGCCCTTGCCTCCGACGCCGACATGCGCCAGGTTCAACTTCTCGTTGGGAGACTTCGACGGCGCCGCGGGCAATCCGGAAACGTGCAGCCCCGAGGCGATGCCACCGATGGCCAGACCTTGTAGAAACGTACGACGATGAATTCGGCGAACCATGCGAAATACCTCGTAGGTGGAGTAGAAACCCGGCAACGGAAATACAATCGCTCTTCACGTGCCGAGAAGCGTACCACACCAACAGGAGCGAATCGAGGTTGCACTGATTTCGGTCGTGGTCCAGTTTGATGCCCTTTCATAGCGAGGAATTCATTCCGATCTACGAGACCAGGATCCTGTTCATTACTCCGGTTGCGCCGTTATCGAAAGAGTCCGCGAACCTCGGTATCCGTGAGCACACGATTGTAAACGGTCAACTGGTCAGCCAAACCGTGAAAGGCAATTCCAGGGCAGTAGGTTGTGAACGCAAAAAGTTTCTCGATGTCGTGGTAATGCGAATTGATCACCGGCAATGCAAAGCCAGTGGGGAGATCGACCGTCTTGACTTTTGTGCCATTGAATAACACGCCGATTTTCCTTTGCAGCAAGTCAAAAGTGGCGGCCAACTCAATCCATTCACCAGGGACCAGGCGAACCTCCGGAATGACGAAATAATGGCGATAGTTGTAGAGAAAGATTGCCAGCGTTCCGTCGGAAGTCTGACCTGCTTCGCCTTTTTCGGACAGTACGACTCACTATTCTGGACGGCTCCCAAGGAGCCATCCGATGTCGAAGAAGAAGTCTGTGAGAGTCGTGGA
>Ga0233425_10004097_pt1 | contig 25080 bp, 21 predicted proteins | sample Watercolumn_Towu_2_FD_181712 | JGI IMG/M metagenome (GOLD analysis project Ga0233425, IMG submission 181712) | Freshwater microbial communities from Lake Towuti, South Sulawesi, Indonesia - Watercolumn_Towuti2014_140_MG | ecosystem: Environmental > Aquatic > Freshwater > Lake | place... | reverse complement strand
GCATCGATGAAGTCAATCCCCCTCAAACGAAGCGCTTCGCCGATTTTTCTGCTGGTCGTGGGGTAAATCGTGCTGGTATCGATGAATACCTGGCCGGCGCGTGCACCCTCCAGCGCTCCCCCCGGTCCAAGGTATATGTGTTCGTCCTGCTCCGGCGTCAGCACGCAGGAAACGAGGATTTCTACCGAACGCGCAACCTCGGCGGGTGTCGAAGCGGACATAGCTCCGAGTGCAACCATCCGATCGACGGGGCCCCGGCTGCGGTTGTGCGCCACGACCGCATGCCCCGCCTTGATAAGGTTGCTGGCCATGGGAAAACCCATTCGCCCCAGGCCGATAAATCCGACTCGCATGCGTCATCTCCTTCGGAACAGGGCGGCCTCCCGGTCCCGTTCTTCATCTTCGTCTCCGTCGCGGACCCCCGAGAGGCGCGCCGCCGGAAGATGTTACGAATGTTTCATCACGAGGCTCGATATGATGTTGGCCGCCTCGTCTCCACGGTCCGCGGCGTTGCTGAGATGGCGATAGATCTCGCGCATCTTGAGCATGAACACCGTGTCATTCCCTCTGAATAGATGTGACAGGGCGAGGCGGTACGCCCCCTCCATTGTATTCTCGTAGGCCTTTGCTTTGACCGCGTGGATGGCTGCCACCTTCGGCTGATACTCGAGAAGTTTGATGGCATTGTTGATCTCGCGCCCCGCGCTGATCAGGATGTTCACCATCTCCCTCACATGCCCATCGGCACAGACCTCGTAGATTTCCATTTCATAGACGGTGGAATTTGCATAGTCCATCACATCGTCAATAGCGCGGGACAGATCGAAAATATCCTCCCGATCGAGCGGAGTGACAAAGGTCTTATCCAGTTCCTGGATCAGGATCAGCCTCAGATCATCCGCCTCGGTCTCGCATTTTTTCACCCGTTTGGCATTCTCCGGGATGCAATCGTCCACGTAAAGGGCCAGGGCCTCCAGCCCTTCCAAAGTCTTTCCCGACTGCTGGTACAACAGGTCGTAAAAGATGTTTTTCTGCTTCGCGAAGAATCTTCTTCTCAGATTGAATACCACGACGCAGCTCCTTTCTTGATTCACCCTAAAAATGTGGATGTATCGCCTTTATCGCGGAAAACACCAATCCGGCTGCGATTGCCGATGCCGGAATGGTGACGAACCAGGCCATCACGATATCCTTCGCCACGCTCCAGCGCACCGAGGAAAAACGCTCCCCCGCGCCCACGCCCATGATGCTCGAAGATACGACATGCGTCGTGGATACAGGGCCCCCGAAGAGCGCCGCCGAAAGAATGACGAAGGCGGAACCCGTCTGCGCGCAGAAGGCGTGTATGGACCGCAGCCGGCAGATCTTCGCCCCCATTGTCTTGATGATTCGCCAACCCCCGGTGGCGCACCCCGCGGCAATCGCGGTGGCACAGCTTGCGACCACCCAAAAGGGAATCGAAAACGAGGGGTAGATCCCCAAAATGACCAGGGTCATGGCGATGACCCCCATGGATTTTTGGGCGTCGTTGGCCCCATGGCTCAGGGCCAAACCGACGGAGGAGACGATCTGCATCTTGTTGAAGAAGTCATTCGCACGGGGCGTCACTTGCTGTTTTTCCGCAATGGAACGCGTGACCTTCAAGAACAACCAACCGAAAAACAATCCGATCAGCGGTGAGAGGATTAACGAAGCGAAAACAAACGTTACCCCCTTCCAAATGATCTTCTCCGGCCCGTAATAGACGAGCACCGGGCCGATCAACCCCCCGATAAGGGCGTGGGACGAACTCGAAGGCAGGCCGAACCACCAGGTGATCAGATTCCAGGCAATCGCGCCGATCAGCGCCGCGACGATCAGACCGGCGGAAAGGGCAATGGCGTTCGGATCGAAAGCGGACGTATCGACGATACCCTTGCCGATCGTCGTGGCTACTGCCGTTCCAAAGAGAAAGGGCCCGATGAATTCGCAGATCGAGGCAATGGTCAGCGCCCTTGCCGGCGACATGGCGCCGGTGACGATGATCGTCGCCACGACATTCGCCGCATCATGGAAGCCGTTGGAAAAATCGAAGAACAGCGCCAGGGCAACCACAAGAACGGCCACGATCAGGACTGAAACTTCCAAGGAGTTCTTTCCTCACACTTCCACAACGCTTCTGGGATCGGGTCGCTGTTGATACGACCCTGACTCATCCAGGCAACCTCAGCAGGTGACCCCTCTGCCCGGGACAGGTTGCCGGCCGGATCCATCGCGGTCTGTCAGATCTTCCGTTTGGGATCGTCGATCTCCTCGACGATGGCCCATCCGGAGCCCTTGATCTTCTGCCTCTCGAGAAAAATCTGCTTCCACTCTTCGGGTGTCTGGGCCTCCATCGCCTTGGCCACCGATTTCCGTTCCTCGAGGGTCGGCACCGGCCGGTCCGCCGGCCCGTCGTACCACTCCTTCGGTGTCAATGTCTGGCCTAGACGGACAGGTTCCTCCTGCTCATTCTCTTCGCAGTAATGGGCGCCCGTCGCAAAGGCGCGCGTCACCGACAGGATGCACCACGTGGCCTCGGGGGTGAAGCCGAGGTCCAACATCACCGCCCCCGTGGCCCCCAGCATATCGATATCCACCGGTTCTTTGCTCAGCTTCTGCGCGGCCTTCACGACCTCTTTCATCAGCGGAATGTACTTCCCCGCCACACCCAGCTTCTCCGCCCGGGCTATCATCCGCTTGGCCATCGGATCCTTCAACATCAGGTTGGAAACGCCCAGCGCCGGATCCTTCAGCCGCTTTTTGACAATCGCCCCGACCACTTCCTCGAGAGGTTTTCCTTCCTTTGCCTGTTTGGCCAGAATCCCGTCCAGCATCTTCCCGAAGGTCTGGTATGCCCCGTAGGCATGGCCAAAAGCCAGTATGGAGGATCCGGCGGCCTGGGTCAACAGCGTCTTACCGCTGGCAACGATCCGCGCGATGTTCGCCGGAGAAGAAAGCCCGTCTTCGAACATGCACACCATGACGTAGTTGAGCATCTGCTCTTCTTCGATCAGGGGAATCCTCGACTGGAAATCGATGAAAAGCATATCCGTCAGGCCGTATCCCTCCTCGACCAGCTCCGTCGTATCGTACCCCCTCGCCACGATACGGTGGACGTTCTTGTACGCCACCTCGGACACCCACTGGAAACGCGCCCTCTTGGGGTCCGCCTCGACCGTTCCGTGCTCCCGCGTCCGGTATTTGTACATGAGTCTCGGATCGTCTAAATTACCCATTTCTTGTATTCTCCTTCCTCTTTCTGCTTTTTCGCGTATTCCTGCCGCTCGGCCTGGGTGGGAACTTCACGGTCAGCGGGACCCACATACTTGATCATCGACAAATCCAGCATCTGGACCATGGGTTCCCGCTTTGAAGCACCCCATGCCCTCCCCTTCTTCATCGTGAACGTGGCGTGCGCCGCACAACTGAAACCGCGGCAGACACAGCCGATGCACCAGGCGGCGGTGGGGGAAAAACCCAGCTCAGCCAGTGCCGTGTTGCCCGCGCCGATCATGTTCACCGCCACGTATTCCTTGCCCTCTTTCTTCCTGCGCGCATTGAAGTGCTTCTCGATCGACCTCTGCAACTCAAGATAGACACCGCTGCAGAGCTGCTCGTGTTTGATGTGCGTCGGTTCGGCGCGGGGATCCCCATCGAGGTGCTGGGGCTGACCCAGACCCATCACCGCCAGTCCCGCATCCATGTATTCGTCCACCAGGATCTTGCCCATCTCTTCGATGCTCTTCCCCTCCACGCGAGCCCGCTCGATGTACTTGTGCATCATGTATCCGTGCGCCGCTCCGGGACCATGAGCCGATCCGAAGGTCATCACCGACGCGGCCACCGCCGCGGGAAGATTCGGCCGACCGTTGATCACGCCGATCGCCGACACCGCCGACGGCGACATGGAATGCTCCAGAAACTCTCCCGTCTCATACCGCAGCATGTCCACCTCGTTCTCCGCCGCAATCCGGTTCTGAAAGAGAATGAAGAGCATGTCGTAAAACGTATACCCCGCCTCCGCAAGATCGCTCACGTTGTATCCCCTTACGACCGTCTCCTCCTCGGTCTTGTACGATATTGCTGTCCTCCTCTTAAACAACGGCTGTCTATCCATCTAACTTCCCTCCAAATAACAATTGATGATTTCTGAACGACTCGCTTGCCGTCCCACCCGATACCCGCATCATGTCCCATACTCACGCAGAACACCCGCCTTCGATCCCTACTTGCCGGTCCTTACGGATCTATTCCCTCTGCAAATCGACTGACTTATTATAAATACGCTGTGAACAATAAGTCAAAATAATAATATTAATAGCTTCGATAATAAAATATCATTTTGGTTCATCCGCAGGACGGCATCGGGTTGAGGGCATTTAGGGGAGATTTCCCCTGGGACACCCTGAGAATGTTTTCCCGGAAATAGGCGTACCGTTTTTGATGAAATTTCAACCCATCGGGCATTCCGGCGGTATGCGGCGTCAGGATCACGTTCGGCATTTTGCGAAGCGGGCTCTCCTTAGACAAGGGTTCTTTCTCAAAGACGTCGAGCCCCGCACCGGCGATCCTTTTCGTTTGAAGGGCCTCGATCAGCGCCGTTTCATCCACAATGGCCCCACGTGAAGTATTGATGAGAAAGGCGCTACGCTTCATGGAATCTAACTCCCGGCGTCCTATCATATGGCGGCTCCGGTCATCGAGGAAGACATGCAGCGTGACGACATCGGAACGGCCGAGCAGCGCCGCCATATCCGTCATTTGAACCCCCCCATCCGCTTCCACCGGACGAATGTCATGTCCCAGAATATTCATCTCGAAGGCCAGGGCCCTTCGCGCAACCGCTTGACCGATTCTGCCCATCCCGACGATTCCGATGGTCTTCCCCGCAACCTCCGACCCCTCGTAGTCCGCACCATACCCACCCTTCTTCAGCATCGCGTCGAGGCGGATCATCGCCTTGTACCAGCAGAGGATGAATGCAAACACGTGCTCGGCTACCGCGGTGGAGTTGACGCCCGCCGCGTTGGCGACATAGATGCCTCTTTTTGTACATTCGGAAATCACGACGTTATCAAAGCCGGCTCCCGTCTGCACCAGCTTGAGTTTCCTGGCCCGATCCAGAAAGGGACCATCGACCGTTACATGTTCGGGAATGATCACCTCCGCATCGGCCAATTCAGGTTCCATGTCCTGCTCTGACACAATCGCCACCCTCCAATCGGAAGGGAATTGCTTGACGATCATCTTTGTCGATGCCTTTGAAAAATCCCCGATGATGACAACCTTCATCCTTCACACCCTCTTTTTAAAAAATAATGTGGCTCGTCAGGTGGCAATTGGAGACATATTCATCCCATTTCGAAAGATCCACTTTGGCGTTATAGACGACCAGGGGAACGGGGATTTCATTGAGTGACCCGTGGGCTCGAAATTCCTTCGGAAGCGCTTCCAAAGAGCCTTCTAATGGGCCGAAAACGGTTCCCTTGTCGCCAATGACCATCAGATCTCCGATTCGATCCGGATGGAGATGGAAGAGTGACGCCGCTTCATATTTACTGTAAACCGCCTCTATTCCCTCGGTCCGACGCAAAATCTCCATCGCCTTCATGTAATCCGTCACTTTATCGAGCCATACATAGGCCGTCCCGCCGAAGGTGCGGTGGTGCTTGATATAGGGGTCGCGTTCCGCAGACATGGCAAAGAAAATGGGGAGTCCCTTTTCCGGCATATACCGGTTCAGGTCGTAACACCGGCTCTTGAAACCCATGCCGTGGTCTGCGGTCAGATACACTTCCATGTCTGGAAATGCATGCAAGATCTTGCCGAGGAGCCTGTCGGTCTCGTTCAGATGGAATTGGGAAGCATCACCCGACGGGTCCGACATATGCATGGTATAATCGGTGGTATGACAGTAGAAGAGATCGATATCGGGGCGCTCCCGGAGCAAGACCAGTACCGCATTCCATATCCAGTAATTGATCTCGGCAGAATAAATATCGGCCGGCGCCCCCAGTTTGTTCACCCAATCCCGGGTCGGATGTTCGGCCGCCTCAACCAGAGCGGCGCCTTTATTCAACAGGGTGATGGTTTTTACCTTTGCCGTCAGCAACGCGGATTTCATCCCGGCTTTTTTTGCTTTCTCGAAGATCGTCGGCGCCAAAAGGAGCTCTGCCTTATCCATATAGCACTCTTGCTTCGAAGCGAGATCGAAATAGGAATTGGCCGTGATGCCGTGCACCTCCGGGTACTCCCCCGTGCAGATCGAGGCGTTGTTGATATTGGTCACCGTCGGCATGCAGGCGTCGACTGTCTTATAAAATCCTGCCTTGATCATCTGTTTTAGATTCGGCATGTCGCTGGCCTGGAGATAGTCCGGACCGAATCCATCCATCATCGCCACTAGGATCTTCCTCCGCTTTCGTACCGTCATGGTAAATGGCATCTCCTCATTGTTTCATGTCACCGAATGCCTGAAAGCAAGCGACAAAGTGATCTTTTGCGACTTCGACAGGTTTGGGATTTTCATGACTGCACACCTCTTTCCTGGAGGGACATCTCGAAAAGAACCGACAGCCCGGCGGAGGGTCAATGGGACTGGTCGCCTCCCCCTTGAGAGCAAAGGGCGGCTTGCCCTGCTCGATATTCGGATCCGGCAACGGTATCGCCGACAATAAATTCCCCGTATAGGGATGTCTGTGCGCTTTGTATAAAACTTCGGAAGGCGCCATCTCCACAATTTTCCCCAAATAGACAACGGCGATCCGATCGCTGATGAACTCCACGGCGCTCAGATCGTGGGCGATGAACAGCATCGTCAGGTGAAATTCCTCCTGAAGCTCCTTGAATAAATTGAGCACCTGCGACTGGATCGACACGTCCAGCGCAGAAACCGGTTCATCCGCCACGATGAACTCCGGATCAACGACCAACGCCCTGGCTATCCCAATTCGCTGCAATTGTCCGCCCGAAAATTCGTGCGGATAGCGATTCATATCCGATGCCCGCATCCCTACCCGTTTCAGCAGGCTGACAGCCCGCCTTTCCCTTTCCCCTCTGTATAAATCTTGCACCTTCATTGGAAATGTGAGGATATCCCCGATCGTCATCCGGGGATTCAGCGAGGCATAGGGATCTTGAAATACGATCTGAAACTTCCGGCGCATCTTTCGCATTTCATCCTTTGGCAGCCCATTTAACCTCATCCCTTCGAACTCCACTTCACCCGATGTCGAAGGCAGCAAATTCAATATCAACCGACCGATGGTTGTCTTACCACAACCGGACTCGCCCACCAAACCCAGCACCTCTCCCTTCCGAATCCGGAAATCCACCTCGTCGACGGCCTTCAGCACTCTTCCCCGGGAAAGCGGGAAATATTTGCAAAGCCCGCGAACTTCCACCAGCGCTTTGGTCCCGTTCATCGCTTGTCACCATTGATCGGATGATAGCACCTTACCTCGTGACCCTCGCTCAGGCGGTTCGATCCCGGCGCCCCGAGCCGGCACTCATCGGACGAATATTTACAGCGGGGTTCGAAGGCGCAGCCCGGGGGCAAGCGATTCACCTGGGGCGGCTGGCCTTCTATCGAGTCCAAACGATTCCTCTTCGTTCCCAGGCGAGGCAGCGATCGCAACAGCGCTTCGGTGTAGGGGTGCGCGGGCCGTCCGAAAAGTGTAAACACATCCGCATACTCCACGACGCGCCCCGCATACATGACGGCCACCCGTTGACACATCTTCGCCACCACTCCCATATCGTGGGTGATCAACAAAACCGCTGTCTGCCGCTCACGGCAAAGCCCTTTGATCAACTGCAAGACCTGGGCCTGCACCGTCACATCCAGCGCGGTTGTGGGTTCATCGGCGATCAAGAGCGCCGGTTCACATGCCAGCGCCATCGCAATCATCGCCCGCTGACGCATCCCGCCGCTCATCTCGTGGGGATAGTTCTTCACCCTTTCCTCCGGTGACGGGATTTCCGTGGTCCTGAGCACTCGAATCGCCTCGACCAGGCTCTTCGCGCGTTCCATATTCTTGTGAAACCGGAAAACCTCCGCGATCTGATACCCTATCCGCAACACGGGATTCAGACAGGTCAAGGGGTCCTGAAAGATCATCGAGATCATCTTCCCCCTGATTTTTCGCATCTCGGCATCGCTTACCGTCCTGAGATCTCTCCCCATGAACTCGATCTTCCCGTCCACAATCCGACCCGGGGGGGAAGCGACCAACCGAAGGATGGACAACGCCGACACACTCTTTCCGCACCCGGACTCACCGACGACGCCCAGCACTTCTCCTGTGTTGATTTCGAAATCGACCCCATCGACCGCCTTGACGACCCCTTCGCTGGTAAAAAAATGGGTCTTCAATCCCGAAACATTGAGAATCGTGCGGTCATTTCCTTTCGGTTCCATCGATCCCGTCATCTCTGTGAAAGTCTTGGATCCAATGCATCTCTCAACGCATCGCCCAGAAAATTGAAAGCCAGCACGGCAAACACGATAGCAAAACCCGGAAAGACGGCCAGCCACGGTGCAAGCTCCATGAAATCGCGGCTTTCGTTGAGCATCCCTCCCCAGGAAGGCCGCGGGGGTTGCGTCCCAAGGCCGAGAAAACTCAGCCCGGCTTCCGTCATGAGGGCATGAGAAAGATTGAATGTGGCCTGAACGATAATTGGAGACAGAATGTTGGGCAATATGAATTTCAGCATGATGGTTCTGTCATTGGCGCCCACCGATCGCACCCCCTCGATAAAATCCTTTTCCTTGATCGAGAGGACGGAACCGCGAACGATCCGTCCGATCCGGGAACTGTATATGACCCCGATAATCACCAGGAGGTTGAAAAGACTCGGGCCGAATGCGGCCACAGCGGCCAGGGCCAATAGAATAGTGGGGAAGGCAAAAAGGATATCCAATAACCGCATGATGACGCTGTCGATCCATCCGCCGAAATAACCGGAGATCAGGCCGATAATGATCCCGATGATCGTCGCAACGGCAACCGCTCCGAAACAGACGATCATGGAAGTTTGGGACCCCACGATCACACGGCTCAGTTGGTCCCTCCCGAAACGGTCCGTACCCATGAGATGCTTCGATGAGGGACCTTGGAATGAATCCCCGTAGATCATCTGCAGGGGATCGTAGGGGGAGAAGTAATGGCCGAACAAGGCAGAGCAGATGAGGATCAGAACCATCACCGAACCGACCATGCCGATCTTGTCCCGCTTGAATCTCCTCCACCCCAACTTGGACGGCGAGAGAATTTCCCCCTCCTCCTTCTCGGACAGGGGAATGTTCTCCCTGCCCATAAGAAAATCCTTCATTTCAATACCTGATTCTCGGATCTAAAAAGCTGTAGATGATATCCACGACAAGATTCATCAAGACAAAAACCACCGCGAGGAACAGGATACCGCCGGTGACCGTGACCAGGTCCCGCTGATGGATCGCCAACAGAAGCATCGTGCCCAATCCCGGCATGACAAAAACCTGCTCCGTCAGGACAAACCCTCCGATCATGACGCCAATCTGAAAACCAAGAATCGTTACGACGGGAATCAGGGAATTCTTCAATACGTGTATGAAAAGAACGACCTTTTCCGAGGCCCCTTTGGCCCGCGCCGTTCGAACGTAATCCTGACGCAGGGTGTCCAGAGCCGTCGATCGGCTCATCCTCGCGATCAGGGCCATGGTGCTCAGCGCCAACACAAAGCCGGGAATCAGCATGCTCTTGATATTGCCCATGGGATCTTCGGAAAAGGGGACATAGGTCAAAATAGGCAGCCACTTAAAATACAATGACCCCAAAAGGACCGCTACCGTGGCTGCCCAGAAATTCGGGATTGAATAGCCCAGAGTGGTGAGAAAACGTACAATGTGGTCTAGGAGGGAAAATTGCTTATAGGCGGAAAGGATCCCTGCGGGGATGCCGATGATGATCACAAAAACCATGGCAACCGAAATCATTTCAATATTCACCGGAAGTCGGCTCAGGATTTCTTCCGTCACTTTATGACCGGAAACGAACGACACTCCCAAGTCGCCTTGGATAGCCTTCCACAACCACAATCCGTATTGAACATAGAATGGCTTATCCAGATTGAAATTCTTCCTGATCTCCTCCCGTGCGCTGGGATCGCCAAAGGATTGATCCCCCATCATGATATCGACCACGTCACCGGGAACAAGCCAGAACAGGGAGAACACGATGAAGGAAACACCCAATAAAACGGGGATCAACGTCAGTATCCGGTAACAGATATATCTGATCATTTTTCAACCCTTCCTTCAGCGCTCACGGTAAAAATGTGAAACTCCCCGACCACAGAGCGGGTCTTCCCGGCAAGACACCGTTCTTATGCGCCCCGCAAACCCCAACCACGGGGCGCGGCTTGTTGAATACGCTCCCAGTCCAACTATCTCGATGGCTTAAGACGGCCGGATCATCCACTCCCTATTGCGAGATCCACGCCTGTCTGATATAGGCTCGGCCTGAATTGCCCATGAATTGATAGCCTTTGATCTTTCTGTTCACAAATTCAATCCGACTCTCCATGGCATAGGTGAAGATGCCCGAAACATCCTCCGCCACTTTTTGCTGCAGCTCCCGGTAATATTTCTTGCTCTTTTCAACATCGGGTTCCGTCTGGCAGAGGTCCATCAAGCGGTTGATCTCGGGGTTGTTCTGCCCGGTTTCATTAGCCGGGAGACCGCCGCGAAAGTATTCGTAGAAATAGCCGGCGGCATCCGCCCGCCAACTTCCCGCAAAATAATTGGCCTCAAAATCCTTGGTACGGCGGACCTTTTGAAAAACCCCCCAATCCATCTGCTGGATCTTGGCCTTGATTCCGACCTTCGACAACTGTTCAACAATCATCTCCGAAGCGGGAACATAGTCGGGGCTGTGGGGCGACGTCTTGATGGTAAATTCAAAACCATTGGGATAGCCGGCTTCTTTGAGAAGCTTTTTAGCCAGATCATAATCCTGTTTGTAAAACGGAAGCTTGGCAATCTCTTCCTGGGACATTGCATAAGGCGCCGTGCACGGCGGTATGATGCTTGAGAGCACCCCTTCCCCGGAAAGGACCTTGTCGATGATCGCCTGACGGTCGATACTTGCCGAGACCGCCTGACGCAACTTCAGATTATTGAACGGAAACCGTTCATGGTTCAGCCAGAAGCGCCCTTGCCTGGAAGCCAGACTCTTTGCGGTCACCATATGCGGCTCTTTGGCGGCCAGTTTTGCCATGTCGATCGATTTGACCCAGGCGATGTCATAGGCGCTCCTTCGTATGCCTGCCAAACGCGAGGCTTCATCCTTGACCACGAGGAGATCGAACCCGTCGATATAGGGAATGCCCTTTTCCCAGTAATCCTCGTTGCGGACGTAGGTCGCGCTGACCCCGTGCTTGTATTCCTTCAACTTGAAAGGACCCGTCCCAACCATGACTTTTTGCAGGGTGCCGTGCTTTGAGATTTCCTCTTTGGGAATGATGGCCGTATTCCGCTCAAAGGCGGCAAAGTTCAAAAAATCGGGAAAAGTCTCCTTGAGTCTGAACCTGACGGTGTATTTATCGATGACCTCCACGCTCTTGACGGGTTTGATGAGTCCGGCCGTAGGGGACCCGGTCTTGGGATCCAAGATGCGGTCAAAGGAATATTTCACATCCTCCGAGGTCATCTCCCTTCCATTGTGAAACTTCACCTCTTTTCTCAGGCGGAAAATGTAGGTCAAAGGATCGGGCTGCTCCCAGGAGGTGGCCAGACAGGGTTCCAACTCCATCTTGTCATTGTACCTGAGCAGGCACTGATAGACGTGCTCGGTAAACGTGAAGGTGGACATGACCATGGAAAGATGCGGATCCAGCCCAACCGCCTCGGCATCGGTGGCGACCTTTAGCCACCCCCCCCTTTTCGGTGTCTGAGCATGCGATGGATCGGTCTGACAGAAAAAAATGGCTAAAACAATGACCCAGAAACACATCATACCCCGCGTCCGAAGATAGTTCTGCATATCCGCACCTCCTTGTTGATTGCTGGTGGTTCCCTTTATCCGCACCAGTTGAAAATCGTCAGGGCAAGCGTTTTAGCGCTCGAAATCAAATCGTCGATTCGGACCGATTCGTCGGTAGAATGGGATTGGTGGAGCCCCCCGGGACCGAACACGACGGAAGGGATCTTTCCCTGATTGACGAGGTGCCTGCAATCATTGGCGCCGACACCCGCCATGATTCCCGGTCTCTGTCCGAGTGCCTGTTCGCCTGACACAAGAATCGCCTTCACAATATCTGCATCGGGACTCATGACATGGGCGTCATCATGATGGAAGAACAGAAGCTCCGGAGGATTTTCCCTCAACCAGGGATCCTCCATTGCCGCCTTCATGACGTATTCGCGGATCGAATCCATGACCCCCTTCACCGAACCCACATCAGGGCCGAAATAGATGCTTCCCCTCAGCGAACAGCTGCCGGCGCTGGCCGTATCGTAAGATCCGCCCCAAACCCTTCCGATGTTCAGGGAAAAGGGCATTTTCCCGGTATAGAAAAGGCTCACGGGTTTCCTGTTCTGATCCGCTTCCAGTTGGAGGAGATGTTCGATGACACAGCTCAATTTCTCGATAGCGCTTACACCCATGTGAACGCCGCCTTCCCAACGGTTTTTGGTGTGCAGCACCCTTCCCTTTAAATTGATCCCCCAGTACACGCCTCCATAAGAACCAATCCGGACCTGATTCTCCGATGACTCCATGGCAATCGCCGCATCGGCAGTATATCCCCTGGCAATACAGGCCAGAGTTCCGTTCCCTGCGTGCTCTTCATTGACCACGCTCTCCAGAATCACATCCCCCCTTAATTTTACCCCCACCTCGCGCAGAGCTTGAACAGCCCCCATAGCCGCAACAAGCCCCCCTTTGTCATCCGAAGCGCCTCTCCCGTATAACGCGCCGTTTTTTATCTCGGCGCCAAAGGGATCGCAGGTCCATGCATCTCTGGGCTCCACGGTCACGGTATCGATATGGCCGTTCAATATCAGCGAACGCCCACCCCCTGACCCTTTCCATGTTCCCACCACATTGGGACGATCCTTATAGTTCAACACATCGATTTCTTTCGATCCGATCAGGTCTTGATAGGTCGGAAGATCGCGGTAGGGCAGTATCAAATCGTGTTCCCAATGGCTGGGATACTGGGCGACTTCGGGAAATTTATGAAAGAGCTCTTCCACATCCGGCTCCCAGACATCGACATCGAGCTTCATCGCCTTATACTGTTTGACGACAAACTCCTGCGCTCTTCCCTCCTCGCCGGTCATGCTGGGTATTTTTATTAAAGTCTTCAAGAGGTCGACGATCTCCTCGCGCTTTCCCTCAACTCTTTTGATAATCCGGTCCTCCATCATCCGATCCTCCCCGATAGGTGTCATGCTTTTTGATACACATAATAATAGGGTATGTCAAACAGGAATCGGTCATCGGCGTGATACATCTTTTAGGTGGGATCAATCATTTACCCTATCGCAGCATTATCTTCTGAGAATTTCCGTCGGTTTCCGTCTGTTTCTGTTTCCGTCTGTTTCTTGACATGCCGTCGACTTCCGTATTTAATAGCGAAGCTGCCCGCCCACGGAGCGGTTCTTGCGGGATGCGCTCCAGGTTGGTGAATAAAAATGGAGGCGTTGAAAATGCAAGGATTGTTTGCCGATCTGGTCATCAGAAACAGCCATATCATCACCATTGACGCCCATGATACCTCTGCGGAGGGGGTCGCTGTGCGCGACGGAAAAATCGTCCGGGTTGGAAACGACAACGAAATGCAGCCTCTCATAGGCGTGAACACACGCGTCATGAACCTCGATGGCCAAACGGTTGTTCCCGGATTCATCGATTCCCACGTCCATAACGCCCATCTTGCCGAATTCCGCTACAGTTTCAGTCTTTTGAATCTTGCCGCGGAATTGAATCCAACCATCGCCGATGTGCTGGGCAAGATGAAAGCGAAAGCTCGGGAAACACCACCGGGTGAATGGATCGGCGGAAAATATTTTGATCCCAAGGGGCTAAAGGAAGGCAGATGGCCTACCCGAGAGGAGTTGGATGAGTGTTCACCGGACCATCCGCTGATGATATCGATACGGGGCGGTCATGCTTGTGTCGTCAACAGCAGGGCGCTTGACCTGGCGGGCATCAATAGGGACACTCCCGATCCGGAAGGAGGGATCATCGAGAAGGATTCGGTCACAGGTCAGCCTACAGGAGTCCTTCGCGACGTGCTGTCCATCCGTACCGCACCCCCGGCGGCCACGATAGAGGGGATAAAAGAGGCCCTCGTCAAGATCAACCATGAATATATCAAGACCGGCGTGACATCAACCGGCGACGCGGGCACAACGGACCGCCCGGAGCCGTACCGAGCCTATCAGGAAACCGTCGCAGAGGGCAGGCTGAAAACGAGAACCTACCTCATGATCAAAGAAGCCTATTATCGGAAAAACGATCTGGGATTGCGCACCGGGTTCGGCAATGACCGGCTGCGGCTGGGGCCGGTAAAGCTGTACGCGGACGGCTCGATTCAGTGCTATACTTGTGCCTTTAATGAGCCGTATGTCACTGGTCGGACAAAGGGTCTCGAAGGACTGCGTTATCAGCAGGAGCGTCTTAATGACATTGTAGGCGAAGCGCATCGGCTCGGGTATCAGGTTGCGATCCACGCCCAGGGGGACTACGGCATCACGGTAGCGATTAATGCGATCGAGCATGCCATGGAAAAATATCCCCGGCCCGATCCCAGGCACCGGATCGAACATGCCCTGTGTCCGACCACAAAAGATTTGGAGCGAATGAAACGATTGGGCATCGTTGCCAATTTTTACCTGTTTCATCCCTGGTTTTGGGGTGATCAGCATATCCATCATTTCATCGGCCCGGAACGCGCTCATAAAATGGTCCCCGTCAGGACGGCCATGCGGATGGGCATTGTTGCCTGCGCTCATTCGGACTGCCCCGTCTGCATGCCGAATGATCCGGTATGGCCTGCCAATCCACTGTGGGGGATGTGGTGTGCGGTCAACAGAAAAACGCGCAGCGGAGTTGATATCGGTCCACAGGAGAAATTGACCCCGCTGGAAGCTCTACGGGCCTACACGATCAACGGAGCATACGCCTCTTTTGAAGAAACGATCAAGGGATCGATCGAACCGGGTAAATTGGCCGATATGGTCGTTCTGTCGCACAATCCCCTAACCATCGATCCCTTGAAGATCCGAGACATCGATGTGTTAAAGACGATCATCGGGGGCGAGGTGGTTTACGAGAAGGATTGACATCACCCGTTTGGGTATGGGTTCTTCGCGTTGAAAGCCGGCATTATCGGATCAGGAGATCGACCCGAAGTGGGAATGCTGATCGAACGTTCCAGGTTCTTCAACCAGAGCCCCTGCTTGTGGTCATAGGTCTTGACAACCACCCGATCCTGAAAAAGGAAAAGTGAATTCGTCCAGATCGTATCGTGTTTTCGCGCCTTGATATCCCTATCGGATAGGACACTGTTCCCGTCCATATCCGAATGATGAATCACCCGCACCTGCTCCTCGTAGAGGTTGATCTCCGAGTTGAAATCGGCGTTTGTGGCTCCTATATGCAGATGCCCGGCAACCCATAGGAACACTTGCCGGTTCTTCAGCAGGATCTCCTTAATCTTCCCGGCCGGTTCTGCGTTGTAGCTGTCCGGGGTTTTCGCCTCCAGGATCTTCCTGCTTGCATAGGTCCCCTGCAGCGGGCCATGGAAAAAAATCACGGTCGGCAATTCCATGTTCCGCTCCAGTTCTCTATCGAGCCATTCCAACTGGCGGTCCGACATCCGGGTATAATGGTTCGAGATCAAATCGTCCGGAGTGAGAAAAACCAGAAGGTAATTTTTTATTTTCTCGCTGTAAAAGAGTTCCTTCAGCCCCCAGGTCTCCTTGAACCGTTCCAGCTTTTTTTTTCGGGCTTCCGGCGAGGATTCCTTCAGATGGTGCCCCGTTTCCTCGTTGATCGGATAGCTGTCGGGATACATATAATCGTGATTTCCGCCCACCACACGGAGAGTGTGGTTCAGCCTGCTCAAAAACCGCTTGGCAAAGGACAACTGGTCCGCGGATCCGTCCGTTGCCACGATGTCGCCGATGACGACCACCCGATCCACATCCTTCCAGGAAGTGACCGTCTGGAGCACCCTTTCCTTAGCCTGGAGAATATTTCCCGGAAGATGAACATCGGACAGAATCACGATCCGATGGTAGTCTCTATCCGCCCCCTCTTGCCCATTGCACATGCACTCGGTTAAGGAGAGAGCTGCGCCGGTCAAAAAGACAGAAGTCATGCGATCACAACAGAATGATGGACTATGGGTCAACCTTGAAACCCAAGCAGGAGATTCCATCAAGAAATCTCAGGCTCACCCGAACACGAGATTAGGGAGCCACATCACGATTTGCGGGAACAGATAGAGTATTGCCACGGCCAATGCCTGGAAGAACATGAAGGGCATCATCCCCTTGTAGATGTCGAGCAGCTCCCATTCCGGCATGATCGCCTTCAGATAGTAGGCCGACAGCGCCACCGGGGGTGAAATCCAGCAGCTTTGCAACGTGACGGCCAGAACGATGCCGAACCAGACCATATCGACGTGGAGGCCCTTGAGGACCGGCAGGAAGATCGGGATGATGACGCACACGATCGGTATCCATTCCAGGGGCCACCCCAGGATGAAGGCGACGATCAGGATGCCGATCACAAAGACCCAGGAGGGCAGGTTTAAGGACAAGAGCGCATCGGCAATGAACTTGGGGGTTCCCATGGATGAGAAGACCACCCCCATGAACGTGGAGGCCGCCAGGAGGATCATCACCATGCTCGTCGTTTCGGCGGTCCGAAAGGTGGCATCCTTTATGACTTTGAAGGACAGGCGCTTGTGGGCCGCCGTCACCCCTACCGCCCCCAGGCAGCCCAGGGCTGCCCCTTCCGTCGGCGTGGCCAGGCCCGAAATGATGCTTCCCAGCGCGAGCAGAATCAGTGTGGCCACCGGCACGAGACCGATGAAGAACTCGCGCCAGATGTAGCTCCTCTTCACGTTGAGCATCTCGTCGGGGAGAGGCGGACCCAGTTTGGGATTGAGCATGACCCGGATCGACGTATAGGAAATGTAGAGGAATGCGAGTAAAAATCCGGGTAAAAACGCAGCCGCGTACAACCGCGCAACGGACACCTGAAACACCGGTCCCATGACGACCAGCATGACACTGGGGGGGATCAGGATACCCAATGTCCCGCCGGCGCAGATCGTTCCGGCAGAGAGTCCCGTGTCATATCCCGACTTTCTCATCACAGGTGCGGCCATGAGTCCGATGATGGTGACGGATGCGCCGACGATACCGGTGGCCGCCGCGAACAGCGTCGCCGTGATGATGGTTGCCAAGTACATGGAACCATGGAGGCGGCCGGCGATAAGCTGGATCGCCCGAAAGAGGCGTTCCATAAGTCCGGCGCTCTCCAGGATATAGCCCATGAAGGTAAAGAGGGCCACCGCGGCCAGGACGGTATCCTGCATGGTCCCGAAGAAGGAAAAGGTCATCAGATAGAACACCTTCGTACCGAGACCGATATAGCCGAACACGATACCGAGGGTGATCAAGGTGAAGGATATGGGAAAACCGATACAGATAAAGACGAAGAGACCGACCAGCAGAATCAGGCCATAGATTTCCAAACTCATTTACGCCTCCCGCACTCCTGATAGTGCATACTATTTCCAAGATTTCCGGCTTTAGCGGCCATGCCGCGCAATTCGGGAATATGATGGTTCAAGTGGCTTCACGGGGGGCATCCTGCTTGCGGCGGTGATCCACTCCCGTCACGATCGTTTGGATCAATTTGATCAGTTCCGAAATTCCCTGGAGCAGTATTAAAGCGCCGCTCACGGGGATGACCAATTTGTAGGGGTATGCGGGGGGTCTCCAGGTCGTCAACAACTCCTCCTTCAGGTCCCAGGATTCGGTGAAGAAGACCCAACTCAGCCAGATGAACATCACCATTCCAGGGAGAAAGAGGAAGAGATAGCAGATCAGATCCACCCAGCATTGCGTGCGCACCGACCAGTATTGGTAGAAGAAATCGGTCCGGATATGCTTCCCCAGATAGAGGGTCATGGCCCCGGCGATGAAAAAATGGGTGCCGTAGGATATCGTGGATATATCCACCGCCCAGAGCGTGGGCTCGACGGTATAGCGGATGAACACCTCCCAGACCAGCACAGCCGCCATCGGGAAGATCAGCCAGGATACGGCTTTCCCCGACCAGAGGCTGATCCGGTCAATCACTTTTGTTATCCGATCGATGTTGTTCATGGCAGGACGCTCCACAATTTCGGGGCGGTTCATCCGGATCCGTCCCTTCGGGTTGAAATGACCGCTTGTCGAACTTCCGGTTGGTTTTCCCGCCTCTGAAAATCTGCCCGGCCGGCCGAATTGTCCCCGTTCATCAGGGGTGTTCGGCCGACCAGGCAAGGCAAGGGTTACGATCGGGCCCGTCGTACGACGCACCCGCAGGTTCCGTCTAAAGTCTATTTCGTTTCCAAAGCCCCGGCGATCAGCTGCCCCAGCTTGTTGGTCTCTTTGGTGAAGGGAACCACCAGTTTGGCATAGCTGCGCTGTGATTCGAGGACCTTTTTGAAGAACGGATCCTTCGCCTCGAATTGGGCGAGGATCTTCTTCGACGATTTGATGAAGGCCTCCGAGTAACCGCGGGGCGCGTCGAACAACTTGACGCCCTTTTGCGTGGTCAGGATCTGGAGCGCCTTGGCGTTTTCCTCCACAAAGTACAGGATCCCGTCGAGAATCGACTTTGTTGCAGCGGCTTCGACTATCGCCTGGATGTCCGGGGGCAGGTCGCGCCATGCCTTGCCGTTGATCATGATATCCTGGATGCCGATCGCCTGATGGAGGCCCTGGATTGAGTAGTTCTTGGCAACGTCCTGGAGCCCCAGTTTCAGGTCGCTGGCCGTGTTGATCCACTCCCCGCCGTCGAGCACGCCTCTCTCCAGCGCGGGAATGATCTCCTGGCCCGCCATGTTCACCGGGTGGCCGCCCATGTCCTTCAGAACGTCCGACGACAGACCCGAGGACATGCGGAACCTCATTTTCAGGTAATCCTGGAGCGTGTTGGGCGCTTTCTTGGCCCACCCGAATGCCTCGGGGCCGTCCGGCGCGATCAGGAAGGGCATGACGTCGGTCTTGAGGATCTTCTGGTAATATTCCACGTAGAGCCCCCGCCCTCCCCCGTTCATGTACCAGGAGAGATGGTTCATCATGTCCAGACCGCTTCCGGCGCCGCCAAGCGGGGAGCTGAAAAGACTGCCGCTCGGGTTCTTTCCCATCGAGTAATGGGTCCACCACTGCCCGCATTCAATGACTCCCTTGTTGACGCCGTCCAGGACTTCAAAAGGATTGATAATGGCGCCACTTGCGAGGACCTCGATCTTCAGCCTCCCTCCCGACATCTTGTCGATGTCGGCGACCATTTTGTTCAACAGGTCAATTTGAGGGGCCCCCGCGGGGTGCGAGCTCTGCAACTTCCACTTGATCGGCCCCGCAGGCGCCGCCTGCGTCGGGTCCGCCAGACCGAACCCCGTCAATATAATGGTTGCCGCCACGAGAATCATCAGTTTTTTCATACTCTCTCCTCCTTTCCGTGAGTGTTGCCGACTCAAAAAATGGGGTTCCGTGGGTAGAACGGTACCGCCGCTACCTCCTTGAGGGTCAAAACAATTCCTTCTCGATCAGTGATTGAGACTCCCCGCGGTGCGCGTCGGATACTGCAATCACCCATGCATCCTTATCGACAAACAATACGTTGATCACCAGTAGGCGATGGCCTCCCCGAACATGCGCTCCAAATCCTCTTTGCCGACCGGTCGCGGTGAATTGTCGAGAAGTCGTTTTTGCGGCGCCGCCTTGGCGGTCAGCGCGGAGAGATCCTCCTGTCCAAAACCGACACCGGACAGCCCATTGGGGATCCCGGTCTTTTTCATCATCTCGACAAACCGGTTCGCCAGCACGGCGCCGGCGTCCTTTGGGTCCGCTCCCCGGATGTCGGCGCCGAGCGCCTCCGCCGCACGCAAATGGCGTTCGGGGGATACGGGTCCCGTGAATCGGAATGCAACGGGCGCATTCACGACCACGGCGACCCCATGGGGAATCATCGGGTGATCCTGCGGATATCCCGGGGCGAAATAATTCTTGACAAGACCCGAAACGGCGTAAGACATGCCATGGGGTATATGACAACCGGCATTGTTAAAACCGATTCCCGCGAGCATTCCCGCAAACATGAGCGGTTCCAGAACGGAAACGGACGGATCCAGTACCGCCTGTTCCAGGTATTTTCCCGTCACCCGAATGGCCTCTAAACAGGAAAAGTCACTGTAGGGATTTGCACCCTGGCTGGTCGGACGAAGCTCGGGTTTATCCGGCTTCGGTCTTTTCGTGTAGGGGCGCGCGGTGTAACTCTCGATGGCGTGGGTCAGCACGTCAAATCCGTTGGCGGCAACGATGAAGGGGGGGAGGGTCTGAAGTACCGTCGGATCGAGAAGGCCGAGAACCGGCTTGAGCCGTTTCGACACGATTCCGGACTTGGCGCCGAGCTTCGGAAAGTCGCATATGGCGTGCCCGGTACACTCGCTCGCCGTACCGAACGTCGTCGGACAGGCGATGTGGGGTTTCAGCGGCCCGGGAACCGCTTTTGCCGCGCCCACCGGCGCGTTGACATAGGCCATCATGTCGTCGGGGTACGTCGAGTAAAGGTTTGCGGCCTTGCAGGTGTCTATGACGGATCCGCCACCGACCGAAACAAACCCATCGAAGTGACCCTCGACGGCGAAACGGGCGCCCGCCTGGAACGACGCATCCGTCGGCTCGACGGCAACCTCGTCGTAGATGACCGCATCGATCCCCGCGTTGCGCAACGCGGCGACCACCGAAGCCAGCGGTTTCAGCTTCGCTACCCATCTGTCCGTGAACACCGCAACCCTGGACACCCCCAGAGCGCGCGCATCACCCCCGATCTCCGACAATACGCCGGGACCGAATTTCACCGTCGCGCCTTCCACGGCGAAGGCGGTATCGCCTGTCTCGGTCACATCAAAATGGGGATCTATCGGCATCTCGCTCACCTCCATGGTTCAAATACGTTACGATCCGGATGACTATTGACGAACCATACGGTACGGATGAAATATAAATTGATAAGAATTTCTTTCTGACGGTCGGAGTATATGGAGGCTGTTTTTGCCTGTCAAGGGATATTCTCATTGCGTGATATTCTCATTGCGATCATATGGTCGTTCATGTCCGGAGGGGTTAGATAATCCTTGAGCGGATTTTCGTACCAATAAAATCCGTTATGACCGTCAGGAGAACGATGGTGATTAGAATGATAGACGTCGTCTGGTAATCGAACAGTCGGATGCTCGATATGAGGTGAAAGCCGATTCCGCCAGCGCCAACAAGACCAAGAACGGTTGCGGATCTGATGCTCACCTCGAACCGATACAGGGTGTAGGTGACAAAATGAGGAACAATCTGGGGAACGATCGCATAGACGATACCCTGCGACCAACTTGCCCCCGTCGCTTTTAGGGCTTCGACTGGCCCCGGGTCAACGGCTTCGATCGCCTCGGCGAAGAATTTTCCCAGCATGCCTGCATTATGCAGAGCAAGGGCGAGTACACCAGGGAATGGTCCTAATCCCACGGCTGACACAAACACCAGAGCGAAGACCAACTCGGAGACACCGCGAAGTGCGTTCAGTAGGAACCGCGAAAATTCGAATACAGCACGGTGGGGTGCGATGTTCAAGGCGGCCAGAAAGCCAAGCGGCACGGCGATGAAAACGCTAAGGAGGGTACCCCATATGGCGATTTCGATGGTTTCGATTGTCGGAACCCAGATCGTTGTCAAATAGGACCAGTCGGGAGGGAACATTCTTGAAAGATAATTGAGAATAGCCGGTATCCCGCTGATGAACCGCGATGTGCTGAGGTCAACGCCTTTCCCGGACCAGTAAAGGACAAGCATCGCGACCAGAATGATGATGAACTTTATAGTATACCGGAAATAACGTTTTTCTGGAGATATATTCTCCTTGAGCAGTTTCGTCAGGTGTTCCGGATAGCCTGGATTGGTGATGTTGCTTGGTGAGTCATTTGATTTCATCGTAGGTCTCCTCAGGCTTCCCTCCATATATCCGATGCAGCACATCGTCGTTTAAATCCGATATATCACCGTCGAATTCAACAATTCCCCGTGCCAGACCTATGACCCGCCGACCGACTTCTCGGGCATAATTGACCTGGTGGATATTGAGAAGGACAGTAATCCCCGTCTCTTCGTTAATCTTCTTCAGATAACTGAGGACCGTCCTTGCGATAGTAGGATCGAGGCTCGCTACAGGTTCGTCGGCCAGTAGAAGCAAGGGTTTCTGGTTGAGGGTGCGGGCGATTGCAACGCGCTGCTGTTCTCCTCCCGACAGGGTGTCGGCGCGCTGATGTGCCTTGTGCGAAATGTCCACGCGATCAAGACACAGAAGGGCCTCCAGTTTTTCCTTGCGGCTGAAGATGTGGAAAAGGGAGGGGAGCAGTGGTTTATATCCCAGACTGCCGATCATGACATTTTTCAGGACAGAGAGACGTTTGACCAGATTGAAATGCTGGAATATCATCCCGATTCGGCGACGGTGAAGCCGCAATTCCTCGGCGTTGTTTCCCAGTGATCTGTTTTCAAATATGATTTCCCCCGCAGTGGGATCCGTGAGGCGATTGATACACCTCATCAGTGTCGATTTCCCGGCACCGCTTCTGCCAAGGATGACGATGAATTCTCCTTTCCCCACGGTAAAATTGATGTTTTCGAGAGCAACGTGAGACCCGAATTCTTTTCGAAGCCCTCTGATCTCAAGCAATATCGGGTTGTGCACCGTCATTTCCTGTCTCCTCATATAACCGGTATGCCTTGTGGATTCAACAACCGCCGCGTGCCGGTTATCCGGGTATGGGGATCGCAACGACCCCGCTGACGCGACCAAGGCAGACCCCGGCGCATGGCGGAGTCTGCCCTTTGATGATGCCCTGATATCCTCTGTAAGGGGGACCAAGACAGAGCAATACCCGAAACCGTTCGGAATCGGATACTATTTCTTCTTTTGAGCCTTCAGCCTTGTTTGCAGCTCGACAAGTTTTCTAATGATATTGTAATCGGCATCCGTGGATGGATCCATTTCATTAACGATCCCCAATTTGCCGAACCGGACATTTTTGAGACCAAGGAATCCCTTGGTAAGCTTTGCCTGAAGTTCTTTCGGCAGATTTGTCCTGACGACGAACGGCGATCCGGGAATGGGCTGGGACTTGAAGATCACCTTGATGTCGGATGGCTTCATATGACCGCGTGATATTGCCAGATCGTAAACCTCGGAGGCGACCGCACAGGCATCAACCTTGCCCTCGCGAACGGCGATCAACGACGCCTGATGAGTTCCCGAGTAAAATACGGACTTGAAATCCTTTTCCGGATCGATACCGTTTTCACTAAAGACATATCGCGGGACAAAGTTGCCGGACGTTGACGCCGGATCCACGAATGCGAACGTCTTTCCTTTCAGGTCTTGGAGGGTTTTAATGGGGCTGTTGGGCTGGGTGATGATGTAGCCCTCATAACTCGACTTGCCTGTATCAGCCATAACGCCGCGGGCAACAGCTTCGACGGGGGCGCCTACCTTGTCCTTTGCCAGCACGTAGGCTGCAGGTCCGAGGAAGGCAATCTCCAACTGGTTTGATTTCAGAGCCTCGATGACGGCGCTGTAATCAATGGCAACGAAAGGTTTGATGGGGATACCGATGCTCTTTTCCAGCGCGCTGATGAACTCTTTGGAATCGGCGACCAGCTTATCGGCGTCCTCCGAAGGTATCAAACCGAAGCGGATAACCTTAAACTCATCCGCCGCAAGGGAATTCGCAGAAGGGCTGACCACCAATAAACTGGTCACTATCAGAATCAATATGAATACGCGTCTTTTCATGTGATCCTCCTTTTTTAAAATCGCAAGATTGAAGCGGTGGAAACGGATACTGATGGGATCTTGCTTTTGAATTGATTGATAAGAATTTCCTTTCTGACGGCCGGAGTATATGGAGGCTGTTTTTGCCTGTCAAGGGATATTTTCGTTAAAAAAATTTCATCAAAATTCGGGGGCGGCGATACCTTTTGGCGAGGAATTCTGAACCCAGCTCACGTACCGCTTTCACTTTTATCCGTTGAGCGATGGCCCTTTCATGCGGAACCACCGGATCACTCCCGCAGACCACATTCATGAAGATACGTTGTGGGCAGCGACCACAAACATATTGCCAATCACCTTATTATTTGATAATTTCTTAATAATGACATCGAGGCGCAAACCCAATCTTTATATCATTGCCGGGCCGAACGGAGCGGGGAAAACCACGTTCGCCCGCGAATTTTTACCCTATTACGTGGAGTGCCTGGAATTCGTCAACGCAGATCTCATCGCCGGCGGGCTTTCCCCTTTTGTACCTGAACGGGCAGCGATCCAGGCCGGCAGGATTGTCCTCGAACAGATCCACGTCCTGGGTTACCAGCGCAGGAACTTTGGATTTGAATCCACTCTTTCCGGGAAGGCATATATCAAACTCCTGCGCGATCTCAAGAGAGACGGCTATGTCGTTCATATCTTTTATCTCTGGTTACAAAGCGTCGAACTTGCCGTCAAGAGAATCGAGGATCGCGTCCGGAACGGGGGGCGTTCCGTGCCGGAGGAAATCGTGCGCAGACGTTTTGGCAAGAGCCTTTTCAATTTCATGAATCTATATCGACCGCTCGCTGATACATGGCACCTCTTTGACAACTCCACAGAAAGACCCAAGACGATTGCCGAATTTGACGGGAAACTGAATATACTTGATTTCCAGCTTTACGAACATCTTTCTCTGCACGGGGGT
>Ga0233425_10004096_pt1 | contig 25082 bp, 26 predicted proteins | sample Watercolumn_Towu_2_FD_181712 | JGI IMG/M metagenome (GOLD analysis project Ga0233425, IMG submission 181712) | Freshwater microbial communities from Lake Towuti, South Sulawesi, Indonesia - Watercolumn_Towuti2014_140_MG | ecosystem: Environmental > Aquatic > Freshwater > Lake | place... | reverse complement strand
TATGAAAATACGCCTATACATCAAATACTTAATATTGAGACGGCATGGATCAAATAGATGTATTAAAAATTCGGCAACTTATCCGTGATGAAAAATATCTTATCAAATCTCACGCAAGAAAGAGAATGGCGGAAAGAGGTATTCGTGAAAGCGAGGTTTTGCAGGTTCTGTTAAAAGGGAGTATTGTTGAAGAAACACCTGACGCTAAACCCTTTCCTAAATGTTTGATGATGCATTTTATCCGGGAAGATGAGCCTCTTTACGTTTCTTGCGCAACAGATGGAGAGATTGTGTACATAATTACAGTTCATTGGTACGACGCTGGTAGATGGATTGACCCATGGACAAGAAGGAGGTGATTTTTTATGCAATGTCCTGAGTGTGGTGGTGAGTTTGTGAAAAAGAAGATTGTTCATAGCGAATGTCACGAAATGAACTTTTATGTCTTTAAAGATACTCCTGCTTGGGTATGTTCACAGTGTGGTGCTGAATACCTTGAACCTGATACCACAAAAAAGATTGATTATATAATTGACAATCATGTAGAACCTGAGAAATACGAAAAGATTCCAGTGTATTCTTTAGGAAAGGCTGACTAGAAACTGCGATAGAACCAGCCTGGTAGGCATAGTTACACGACGGAGATAAGTAATCGGCTTGAAACTGTCACAATGTCAACAAAACACAGAGAAGCAATGCATTACGTCCCGCAAACGGCACCGACAAGGAAAGAGGTTTTTGTTTAAACAGACCCCCTGTAAACGGCCGGTATTGGTTAGAACTATGCGAGACATTGTCAATAAAAAAGTTGACAAGAGGGTGGTTTTTTGATATTTTGCCCAAAATTTTTTAGATACCCACTAATCCGTTTAGAGGAAAGTGAGTGGCATATTCATTGCAAGCCAAGCCAAGCCAAGCCAAGCCAAGCCAAGCCAAGCCAAGCCAAATGATACCTAATTATCAAACGGACACGTCCTCCTTTGCGAAAGGAGGTATACGTGGAATACAAACGCCTTTTCTGGCCGGAGCGCCGGGAAAGGCGTTTGTTATTTATAGGGGTACACTTTAGAGTATTTTTTCATCCTCATATCTTTAAGGAGAAATTTGCAATGAAATACATGCTCATGGTTTGTTTTGCTTTCGTTATTGGCGGAGTGTCTGTCACAGAAGTCATAGCCGATAGTCACAAAAACCGGTCAGTAAAAACTGAGAAAAGGATGCAATTAAACAAAGGAATCAAAATACAGGAGCAAGATGATGATGAGGGTGTGGTTATGGAAGGATTTGGTATAGTAAAATACGTCGAATCAGATAAAGAATATTACAATCTTGAATTTGATATCGATGGCCTTCCATTAAAAAATGTTAAGAAGGTGCAGTTAGAAGCGCCAAATGGTAGGAAAACAGAATTTAAAGTGAAAGATAACTTGGGTCTTAATTCTGTTAGTTCTGAAGCAGACGACCTGTATACAAGTTATGAAGATTTTAAAAAGGTGTTTCCTGAAGGGAAGTACATCTTTACGTTTACTCCCAAGAAATATGGAAGTCTGACAGTTTACATGACACATGATTTTCCTTCAACCTCTGTAATACTATCTCCGGAAGATGGTGATACCGTGCCAGCATCGGGCTTCACAATCGAATGGGAGGATATGGATGACGATCTGGAAAGTTTAATCCTCCATATTGATGACGATGATGATTTTTCTTTGGATGTGCCGGTTATTGATACGACGTCCTTCGATATCCCTGACGGTTTACTGGAGACTGATACGGAATATAGAATAGAGTTGCGTGCACAAAAAAATGCCAACATTAGTAACGTTTACGATGAGAATTGTTGGATAACCACTGTTAGGCGCATCGATTTTTTTACGGAATCAGAATGATAGAAAAAAAGTAATTATTTAGTCAGCCAAGTGAAGTCCGGCTATCATTCCTTCGCCTTATGTCATTCTAAGACGAAGCTGAAGATCCCATGCAGGTTCAGGTTTGCAATTTAAATCCGCAGTAATGTAGGGTGGGTATAGCCCGTGAAGGTGAGGAGATAGTAATATGAAAAACAGATGCTTTAGTTTTATGCGTAACGGTTCTTTGTTTCGTGTATGCGGGAGTAAGCTTACGGGTTTTTGGTGTGCCTTGATTTTGTTGTTGTTGGGTGCGATGTTGGCGGTAAACAGCGCATCGCTGCTTGCATCGACCACGCCTCAAATTTCATGTGGGGGTAATCATTCTTTATCCTTGAAATCGGATGGCACGGTCTGGGCGTGGGGGGATGAGTATAGCCGAGTGGGTGGAATGGGTGACGGCCCAACAACCAAGATAACCCCCATCCAGGTGAACAGTCTGAGCGATATCATTGCGGTAGCCGGTGGAAAATATCATAGCCTTGCCGTGAAGTCTGATGGCCGGTCTGGGCGTGGGGAGAGAATGAGTATGGGCAATTGGGTGACGGCACGACAACAGATAGTGAGACCCCTATACAGGTGAACAGTCTGAGCGATATCATTGCGGTAGCTTGTGGAGGGTCGCACAGCCTTGCCCTGAAGTCTGATGGCACGGTCTGGGCGTTGGGGGGGAATCGGTATGGCCAATTGGGTGACGGGACGACAACAGATAGTGAGACCCCCATCCAGGTGAGTGGTATTAATCTTTATGACACCACTCCCACTCCCACTCCAACACCTATACCCACATCTGCATCCGCCCAGCTTCCAGACGCAGGAGTCGCACCTGTGCAGTACGATCCAACCACAAAACAATTCGCCAGGCTCCTAACCGACAAGGGTGGTGTCTATTTCGGATACCGTGACTCGTCTGGAGAATGGGGCAATGAGTTCGTTTGCACGTATTATGGAGGCGATGCCCAGTTGCTTTTCGACTCGGAGGGCGTGCCGCATGTGTTCGTTAACTCGGAGGACAGTGAGTACGAATCAGAGGTCTTGCAGTTGTTTCACTATCGAAAGGCCACGACAGTTTGGAAATTGGTGGAGGAAATAGACTTACCGTCTTCGTATAATGGTGCGACGGTGGTACGGTTCGACAACAAAAACAATATCCATGTACTCTCGAGTTCAGGGGACTATGGCACGAATGCTTCGGGCTCTTGGGCTTGGGAGGACACAGGCGTTAACGGCCGGTTTGCTCCGTTTACATTTGATTTTTATGGTTGGAATCACAGTCGCAACACTATGGACCTTGCTATTGATTCCCATGGTTATGCGCATGTTATGGGGAAATACACCTATGCTTCGAACAAATCGGGAAGTTGGACTACACAGGTTGTCGATAAACGATTCGACAACTCACATTATAGTGAAGGCAACTACGAAGGTGTTGGGGCCTCGACCATGGCTGTAAGCCCGACCTCCCAGCAGCCTGCTGTTGTAATCTGGGGGAGCACGCACGTAGAGACCGGCTCCATCAAAGCCGCATATCTGACCTACTACACGCCGGGAGAAAATGGTCGTAAGTGGCGTAAACAGACTATACCCGCCGATGTGGATGGTTATGTCGGACCTGACGGATGCCGTGGTTCCGGGGGAGCAGGCGCGCGCCTGCAATTCGACAAGGATGGACTTCCTCATGTGGTCTTCTGCGACATGGCAACCGGGCACAACCCCCATCAATACTCCGTCGTTGGCCAGATTCGTCATGCGGTACGGGGAAAAGGTGGTGAGTGGTCGGTAAAGACCGTCTACCGCCAAACCGACCACACCAAAGAAGGTATGTTGAACGTTGCGATGGCGGTGGGGGATTCGGCGATCCTGTTTGCGGGCAACAGTGTGAAGAAGGTTAACTCCAAGCGCAAAGTACGTCCGGTGATCGTCCGAAGGAAGATTGATGAATTGTTTGTAAAAGAGTAGTACCGTTGCCTTAAGCAATGTAACCAACAAAAGTGTTCAGGGTGTTGCAGGGCGAACCATGTGTTCGCCCTTTTCTTTTAACGGAACGTTATAAAATTCTTGAATTTATCAGCGTTTTGTTAGATAATCTTCTGAAACTCTGATGGGAAAAACGATAAGAAAAAAACACAACCCCCCTTAAAAAACCAGGAGGGCTTAATGGAATCCCCCTTAATAAACTAGGGGGCGAGGGGGTTGTTTATAATGGGCATTTGCGCATATCAAAAAAAGTTTCTGACAAAGGCAGCTTAATTTAAAGAAATATATGACTATGAAACGGCAATTGTTGTATTTACTTATCGGAGCCACCTGTGTGGTTTTTTTGGCCTCTATAAGTTTTTTTATATACTTAAAACGTTTGCACCGTTCCGTTGCTTATTTCCAAACGGTGGGAGAATACGTACAACAGGGCAAGCTGGATGACGCTATTATTATTTTGAAGAACACCCTAAGTAAAAACCAGCGCATTGCTGAGGCCCACGCCGCCCTTGGTATGATTTACAACAAAAAAGACATGCTCGACGAGGCGCTTTCAGAGTTAAAAACAGCATTAAATATTAAACCCGATCTTATTAACATTTATCAGGAAATGTATCTGGTTTATAAGAAAAAAGGGATGGAAGAAGAGGCACAAAGAGCCTTGAATTCATATGAAAAACTCAAAGAAAGCAGATAAATTTATTTTGTATAGCCAGCGTGAAACTGTTAAAATTTGAAAAACGAGATATTTTATTAGCCATTTTATACGGAGATACAAAGTAATTAAAACCCTCATGTAGATTGAGAGGAAAGAAAATGAAAGAGGCATTACGCTATCTGCAAAACGCAAAGGAAATACTTACGCGTATTCCAATAGAAGATGATGATTATACAGACATTAAACCTGTGCGAGAAGCATTTGGCACAGCTTATTTGGCAATATTAGAAGCAATCAATGAAGCATTGCTAAAAAAAGGATTGAGCAGAAAAGATTTGCCTAAATCAGTTGATGGATACCGGAATGCATTGCAGAAATATTATGGCGCATACAACGGCAAGCTTGCGAAAAAGTTTGAGCATCTTTACGATACTTTACATATTGCAGGATATTACAGAGGCCTTATCTATAATGCTAATGTAATAAAAGAATACTTTAAAGTTACAAAAGAATTTATAGACAAGTTCAAATAGTGATTAGGGAGAATGGCGTATTTTCCGATGAAAAAATATTTTGTAGTTTTTATTATTTTTAGTTTCGTTAGCATGCTTCACGTGCAAGTCCTGCTTGCAGACCGGGATGATGAAGCGAATAAATACTATCTTGATGCATACAACCTGTACAAACTGGGGAAAATGGATCAGTCTCTTGAGTTGTTGAAAAAAGTCGTAGAGGTTAGTCCTGATCACGCTGAGGCGCATTTTGGCATGGGAAGTATCTACTTCAGACAGAATATGTTTGATGACGCCGTTAAGGAATTTACGAAGGTTACGAAGATTAAACCCGAGTATGTCGAGGCATATCAGCGATTGTGGCTGGCGTATAAAAAATTGGGTATGAACGATAGGGCGGAAGAGGAACTGCAAAAATATAAAAGACTAATCGAAGAGCGCATGCAGGCCATGGGCGGCGGTTCTCCCCAGGTAGCAAAACCTGTCTCGCCTCCCCCGCAGAGAGAGGAACGGGTTGAAGAGACCAAACCAGCAGAAACAAAGGTGGAAACGTATCGCCCCCCTGAAACACAACCCCCGGAAACGACTGTCCCGGAGACGAGGGTTGCTGAATCCAGACCGCCTGATGTGGAAACTCAAACAGAGAGATCGACTGTGGTAAAACCGGTGGTTCCTCCACAGGAAGAATACCGGTCACCCGTTGCGCCACCGCCGCCACCCCCTGTTGTAGCCAGGCCGGTTGAGCCAAGACAGGTTGACCCCCCCCAACCACCACGGGAAATGAAATCTGCCACGAAGCTTGAAGAATACAAATCGCCGTATATAAAGGTGGATAAAAAAGATCCTACTTATAAAAATCTTTTTACACCATTTAAAAAAATGAGTTCAACCTTATTCCAGAGCCCTCAAAAAAAGAGTGGCGCCGTAACGAAATTGCAGAAGACGTATTTTGGTAAACTGATTAAGGGTTTTTTGTACTACATTATAATTGTGCAAATCTGGCTGGGTATAGTTGCCTCTTTTTGTATATATTTTTTAAAACCAAAGGGGAATAAATTATGAAGAGATGTCCTTATTGTGCAGAAGAAATCAAGGACGAAGCGATTAAGTGCCGTTTTTGCGGTGAGTTTTTAACCCCTCAAGCCGCTGATCAAGGGAAGTCAGCCGCACAGACAAAACCAGAAGCCAGGCCGCAACAAAAGATGCAAACCCCGCAGGCTGAAAGGCCAAAGATCGAGACTCGGAAGCCTCAAAAAACGACGTTACCCCCTGTGGAGAAGGCAAAGAGTCCGGAAATAAAACCTGCCGCAGTGGTCACGGAACAGACTGTCGTTGAAACGAGAGAGGCAACGGAAGAAAGAACCGTTGCCCCTAAAGAAGAATCCACTCTTGCCGGTAAAAAAAAGAAAAAAGACTGGGTTTTAATAATTGCTATTATTGTCTTTGGTATCTTGTTGCTGGTAATACAGTTCAGCAAACAGTTAGGTATCGAGGGTTTTCCTTAAGGCTTATACCGATCTTGCCCGGTATTACCGGAACAAGGGCATATCTTTTGACTCAGAAAGGAGCGTCGTAACAATTCGAGTTACAGCCTCCGTGTCACTTCCAACGTAACGTACCTTGCTTTCCCGATCCAGTAAAACCATGGTGGGTATAGCCTGTATATGGTATAAGCTTGGAATTGCGCCCTGCCAGCGTTTCCCATCAAAAATCTGCGGCCACCCAACCTCAAACTGCTTCACAAAACCGCGTAAATCCTCAATATCGTCATCCAGGCTGACGCCAATGAACTGAACCCCTTTATCTTTGAATTTGGTGTATAATTTTTTTGCATTGGGAAATTCCTGGAGACAAGGGTCACACCATGTAGCCCAGAAATTAATGATAATAACATTTCCTTTATATTGTGCAAGATCAAGAGGTTTCCCGTCAACGGCGGTTACATTAAAGGTCGGAGCTTCCGCGCCTATTCGCAGCGTCCCGCTCAATTCCTCGCCAAAGGCATCGGCTGCCCTGGGCTCAATCATCCGCAATTCAGCGACAACCTCTTTTGCAGTTGCCATGTCTCCTTTTCCTATCAGGGCCTTTGTCTTAAAATATAATGTGCGCGCCTTAAAATTTCGATTTAGATTTCCCTGACTCAGCACCGTATCAAAGCTTTTGATTGCTTCATCAAAATTATGCATCTCGTTATGCGCAGCGCCCATGAAAAATTTTGCTTCCAGCGCCTCTTCCGTCCCGTCATACTTTCCGATCAAAGTATTCAGATCATTCAGCGCCTCGTTATAATATTTCTTTGCATCGGCAGACTTCATTTCTGTAAGACTGCTTAAGTTTCTTCTGATAAGCTCTAACTGTTTTGCTGCAGTAGCGTCGTGTTTCAATTCCTTTGCGTGAACTGCGTATCCTGCCCAGATAAAAAATACGGATGTGATTGCGGTTAAACTTAATAGACTCCCTTTTTTCATAATGACCGGCTCCTCGTATGTACTTAAAGACACCCTTTTAACGAAATAATATCTTAATGTTAAGTATCGTTAGTAATTGATATTCTTCGATTGTATTACATTTTCGAAGGACAATTGAGCACTCTGTGGAACAAATCAAAGAGGTTAATTTGTTGATAAATATTACCATGAGTTCTCCTTATAATGCAAGAGTCATTTCTTGCGTTACCGTTTGCACGCTAATAACAAGTTTTCTATTATCTGAGTTCCAGAAAGACGAGTATATTTTCATGGAGGTTAGAAAAACAATTTGGAAAATTTACATTGCAAATGTATCCACTTTCGCTTTAGAATTCTAATCTATAAAATTATTCATCCAATAATACCATAGCGCAACCAAAGAACCCCTTTCTTTCCCCCCTTTGCAAGGGGGGACACAGGGGGGTGTTAAAAATATTTATACAAAAAAGAAGTTTTTATAAGGTAATACTATAAGAGGAGTACGGGGAAAATGATAAAAAAGACAGAGGTATCAATTCTTTCTTTTATAACGTTTATTGTGCTTTTTACCGGTAGCGTATTTGCCGATTCGCTGAAACTTGACGTAAAAGAGTATGTGCTCAAAAATGGTTTAAAATTACTCATGCTGGAAAAACATGACGTGCCCATTGTTTGCCTTCGGATTAATTATAAGGTGGGTTCTGTGGACGAACGACCGGGAATCACTGGGGTTTCCCACCTCTTTGAGCACATGATGTTCAAGGGCACGAAGATATTTGGGACAAAGGATTATAATGCAGAGAAACCTTTGCTTGACAGGGAAGACGAATTGGTGATGAAAATCTCTGCAGAAAAAAATAGTGGTGATACTGCTGACAATAAAAAGATTGAATCACTTCAAAAAGAATTGGAGGAAGTAAGGAAAAAACTCAGGGACTTGGTGGTGAAAGATGAAGTCTTTTCGCTGTATTTACGGCATGGGGGGGCTGGCCTGAATGCGGCAACCGCAACCGATGGCACCTACTACTTCTGTGACCTTCCGGTAAATAAACTGGAACTGTGGGCGTTTTTAGAATCCGACAGGATGAAGAATCTTGTGCTCAGGGAATTTTATTCTGAACGGGATGTCGTTATGGAAGAAAGACGGCTTAGAACGGAGAACAATCCGTTTGGTTTGCTGGTTGAACAGTTGAATGCGGTAACCTTTATTGCACACCCCTATCGTTGGCCGACCATTGGATGGCGATCAGACGTGCAGAATATTACCAAGTCTGAAACCGCAGAATATTTCAAGAAGTACTATGCCCCCAACAATGCGGTAATCGTAGCCGTGGGAGATTTTAATCCGGCCGACATGATAAAACTCGTTGAACAGTACTTTGGCGAAATCTCAGGCCAGTCCGCGCCTCCCCGGGTGAAGACCGTAGAGCCTGAACAGAAGGGGGAACGGCGTGTCGAGATCGAGTTTGATTCGAATCCGTATATTGCAATTTCATATCATATCCCTGAGATTGGGCATCCTGACCTTTATGCGCTGGATGTATTAAGTTCGCTCCTTTCGGATGGTCGGACTTCCAGACTGTATAAATCCATGATTGAAGAAAAACGAATTGCCGTCATGGCGCATGCCTACGACCAAATAGGGAAGTATCCCGATACTTTCACTTTTATTGCGGCGCCTCGTGCGCCGCATACGGTTGCAGAGGTTGAGTCTTCCATTTATGACGAAATTGAAAAAGTGAAAAACACCCCGCCGTCTGATTGGGAATTGCAGAAGATCAAAAATCAGCTGGAAGCGGATTTTATTCGAGACCTGAATTCGGCTTCCGGGCTTGCTAATGAAATAGGGCATTTTGAAGTTCTTTCCGACTGGCGTTACATTAATACCTTTATGGATAAGATAGTGCAGGTAACTGCCGATGACGTAATGCGGGTAGCAAAAAAATATTTAACAAAGAGCAATCGCACGGTGGCCATACTGGTAAAAAAAGAAAATAGCAATAAGACGAAAGAAACAAAGGAAGGCAATGCTAAGCCGGAAAAAACGACAGCCGCCTATTAATTACGAAATGCGTTTAAGCTATAGTGAACACGGAAGGAAAATCGTCATTGCAAGAGCGGTTGCCCGAAGCAATCTCAAAATTCTCCACATTTGAATGTATAGGAATTTTCATTTTATTTAAGCGGGTTATGCGATGTATGGGATAGAGAATCCCCCCTTAGAAAAGGGGGCGAGGGGGTTGTAAACTTGTTCTCATGAAACTCGTCCTCGTGAAAGCGGGGAATGGGGAATAGCCCAGAAAAAACACAACCCCCTGAGTCCCCCTTTGTTAAGGGGGACTTAAATGGAATAATTTAAAAATCTGAACCTTGGGAGATTTTAAAGTGAACATGCATAAATATTTTGTGTTTCCTGTTGTATTCATGGTATACGTACTTTCTCTTACCTATTCTTCCAATCTCCATGCACAATCCCAGGGAGGACATGAACGCGTTGTTGCCCCATCAGTTGGCAAGCCTGAATCAGAAGGGGCAAAAATCGTTTCGGGTTTCAAATTCAAGCCCCTCAATTTTGTCCCTCCGAAAGTGGACAGGGTTGTTCTGGAGAATGGTATGATTTTGTATCTTTTGGAAGATCATGATTTGCCTATATTTAATATCACCGCCCGTATCAGAACCGGCGCAATTTATGAACCTCAGGAAAAGGCAGGACTGGCCAGTTTGACGGGGTTTGTCATGAGAAGCGGCGGTACCGTGTCTATGCCCGCCGATAAGATGAACGAGGAACTCGAATTCATGGCGGCATCTGTAGAAACCGCTATTGATCGTGAATCCGGCAGTGCAAACCTATCCACGCTCAGGAAAGACATTGACAAAAGCCTGAAAATCTTTGCCGATGTGCTTATGAACCCCGCCTTCCCAGAAGACAAGATAAGGATGCGGAAGGACGAAGTCATTGAATCCATTCGACGCGAGAATGACAACCCATCACAAATCGCGCAGAGGGAATTTCGCAAGATTATGTATGACTGCAAACACCCTTACAGCCGAAAGGTTGAAGGGACTTTGGAATCCATTGAGAAGATTGCCAGAGACGATATGGTTGCCTTCCACAAAAAGTATTTCCGTCCCAATAACATCATCCTTGGTATCTCAGGCGATTTCAACAAGGAGGAGATTACCAAGAAGCTGAATGCGGTATTTGCAAATTGGAAGAAAGAGGAAATTCAATTTCCCGAAGTGCCAAAGGTCGACAGACGTTTTGAAAAGGCTGTGTTTTACGCGTATAAAGATATTAATCAGGCGAATGTAATCATGGGACATCTGGGAATTCACCGGAAGAGTCCCGACTATTTCCCCGTCATGATTATGAATTTTATCCTTGGCGGCGGCAGCTTTACGGCGCGCATTCCAGGCAGGATTCGTTCGGACGAGGGGCTTGCCTATTCGGCGTACAGCGCTTTTCAAACTGCACGAGACATCGGAATGTTTTTTGTATCGTGTCAGACCAAGTTAGAGTCGACCAACCGTGCTATCTCAATTGCGCTTGAGGAACTTGAAAAAATTCGTAAGTCACCGATTGATAAAGAGGAGTTAACGCAGGCAAAAGAAACCTTCACAAACCAATTTGTCTTTCGGTTTACAACCAGCGCCAGTATTGTAGGACAAAAGGTCGATATTGAATACGAAGATTTGCCTTTGAACTATCTCGAAGCCTATATAGCTAACGTGCAGGCCGTTACCCAGGAAGACGTTCAGAGAGTCGCCAGAAAATATCTGCACCCGGACGAAATCAAGATTCTTGTGGTTGGCGATAAAGAAAAGTTTGATAAGCCCTTAGACAGTTTTGGGAAGGTTAACGTTATAGAGTTGAAATAAACCGGGATTTCACCGCAAAGACGCAAAGAACGCAGAGGAAATAGAATTGTAGTAAACGGCTTAAATAAGTTGGCATTGAATGCCTGTCATTCCGATTTTACAATTTTATCTATTATTTAATCTCTGCGACCTCAGCGTTCTCTGCGGTGAGGCGATTGTTATAGGTTAACTATGATGGAAATCAAGACCGTTGTTATGGAAATACCTGAGGGTGCCAATATTATCATTGGTCAGACCCATTTTATTAAAACGGCTGAGGACTTATACGAGGTCATGGTCAATGCCGTACCGGGCATTAAATTCGGCATAGCATTTTGTGAGGCCTCGGGTCCGTGTCTTGTCAGGGCTGAAGGGAACGACAGCCCTCTCAAAGAAGTTGCCATTCGAAATGCAAGCAACATCGCAGCCGGCCATACGTTTGTTATTCTCATCAAAGAGGCATTTCCTGTGAACGTGTTAAACTCCATCAAGGCGTGTCCGGAGGTGTGTTCCATCTTTTGCGCAACGGCAAATCCTGTACAGGTCATTGTTGCTGAAACCGAACAGGGCATGGGCATACTGGGCGTCATTGACGGTTACCGTCCTAAAGGTATCGAGACTGAAAAGGACATCCAAGACCGCAAGCATTTCCTCCGTAAAATTGGATATAAATTATAATACAACCCTAACCCAAACGAGTCAGAAGGGACGAAATCCGAAGCACAAAATCCGAAACAAATTCAAATCTGTTGAAGCGAAGCGTTATGCTGCAGCTTCGTTGGGAAGTTCCCAGCCGGGGGAGACCAGAACACCTGGGTGACACTTCAGTGCCCGAGCCAGAACCTTCGCGCGCCCTACCCCAAGACGGACTCGGTCATTTTCGATTGCCGAGATCGTAGCCTGGGGAATGCCTGTAAGCTGCGATAGTTGATTTTGGCTTAATTCCTGAAGTTCACGAATGATTCGCACAGACTCGCCAACCGAAACCGCAATTCGTTTCTTTGCAAGGAAGTGGCTTATCTGTCTCGATGAGTTTGAGTATTTCGCGTTTTTCGTCGTCAGTAAGTTTCATTCACAACATCCCTTTGTGTCTGGTCACAGTTTATTTGAGCGGGCTAACGTCTTGGATAGCCAGCTTTCCCGTAACAACCATTATGGATACAAGGATGAACGTTCAAAACAAGCAATGCGCTTTGACAAAAAGTGGCAGGAAAGAAGTCTGTGTTCATTCAATTGTTAGGTTGTTTTTTCAAAGCCCCATGAATTGTTTATGAGCCTCCCTAGCAATTTTATTTAGGTTTTCCATTTCAATATTTACTTTATCCATATTTCCTTGCCGATTATTAATTATTTCTACAATTGAACCATAAAGACTATGAACGGAATTTTGCACTTCACCACGCATTTCTGGTAAAAAAACAAGTTGCGAAACTAAATGCAATCCCCACCTTTTAATATCCCAAGCTAGACCATTGATGTGTAACTGTATTTTAGTACCTTCCTCATCATTTTGAGTACCTTGAGACACTTTGAAGTTTAGCTTCTCCAGTTGAAATATTATTTCATTTATTGATTCTTGAAGTTTTCTAAATGAGTCAAAAAATATATCTCCCCACTTTGTTTCCCAGTCTTTTTGTTTAGCAGTGTTATTTTTTATCACTTCGATTTTTCGTGTGATAATTAAACCAATAATTGCAACGATAATTGGAGTCAGAAATGAAGCAATCAACGTTCCTATGCTTGCAATATTTTCAATGTTCATGTTTACCCTTGATTTAATGCAACCCAACAATAATTAGATCGATCCGCATAGTATGCAGATCACCGGTTTCTGACCCAAATAACACGCCTTTGAAACAGCGAATGCCGCTGCGATAATGCCTGTATGCTCGACCACGTGTGTCGCCTGCTATTTGTTATCTTGGCATCTTATGGGGATTGGCATAAGAAACCTCACTCCCATCTTGTGGCAGTTGTGTAGGTTGCTCGCCGTCGGCTGCAAACGCTTGTTCTGCCAAGTATTTATATAGAGTACAACTTTACTTCTGCAACTCTTTTAAAATCTTGTATATTAAAGGTAGCAATATTATCTATTTGGTGGGCTAATGCAATGCTGATAATTTCAAAATCATGTATTTGAAGACCTGTCGGTTCATATTTTTTGAGTAAATCTATGAATATCTTATAAGATTTCTCGCTAGGATACAGTATAGTAAAAATGGTTTTAAAATCTTGAAGTACCGTTAAAGCATTTTCTAATGTGAGTGAATTTCCTGGGAATCTGGTGATGACGGCTAAAAATTCAGATAAATTTTTAGAAGTAGTAAATAAATCTATATTTTGTTCAGAAATTAAGTTTTGTGCCTTCTTGAAATATTTTGATTCTTCATCGATTGAATAAATCAAGACATTTGTATCCAGAAGAACTTTACTCATAGGCACTTTCACGGATATCTAAATTATCAAATTTACCTTTAAGTTTATAAGTATGAAGTTTCCCTTTTCTTGTTTTTGTTGTTATGATGTTACTTATGAATTCATAAACTTCTTGCACTAAATCATCCGGCATTTTATCTATTTCTTTTTTTACTTTTTCTTTGGTAATCATCTTAATCCCCATTCAAATTACTCGATATACTTATCCGAATATAATTTAAACTGAAAGCCTTGTCAATTTATTTGGCATAACATTTACTTTTATCTTTATTCTACAATTGCCGGCATCCTATCGTATGATATAGTGGATGTCAAACAAAAATCGGCAGGATTTATGTTGAAAATATGACCGTATTTCTATATAAAATGCAAAAACTTAGATTGAATTATGATACGGTTTTAAAAACCTATTTTACAGATGATTTACCTTGAATTGGTTTATATTATCTCTGCTTTGTGCCTTCTTTTCAGCATCAGCCGATGCGCTCTCCAAGAAATCACTCGTTAAGAGTAACGAGTATCTCGTTGCCTGGGTGCATGTCGGGTTTGCCGCGCCTTTCCTGTTGTTACTTCTTCCCTTTATAGAAATTCCCAGATTAGACATACATTTTTTTATTGTCGTAACCATTTTATTGCCGCTCGAAATTACTGCCCTCATCTTATATACGAAGGCTATCAAATTGTCTCCTTTATCCATAACATTACCTTTTTTGGCGTTGAGTCCGATATTTATGATCTTTACCTCAAACCTCATTCTCGGTGAGAGGCTGGACAAATTCGGGATCACCGGTATATTGCTTACTGCGGTTGGGGCGTACTTGCTCAATATAAATACCGCAAGACAGGGCATATTAGAGCCTTTCAAAGCCATTCGCAGGGAACGGGGATCCCTGTATATGATCATCGTTGCCTTTATATACAGTATCACATCTAATCTGGGGAAGATGGCAATAGTGCACTCAAGCCCGCTGTTCTTTGCCGCTGTTTATTTCCCAGTGCTCTCTGCAATCCTTTTTCCTGTTTTGATGTGGAAGAATCATGGCGAAGTTAAACAATTATTTTCTCGATTTACACTATTTAGTCTGATTGGGCTGGTAGTCGCCTTTGCGGTAATTACCCACCTTTTAGCGATAAGTATTATTGAGGTCCCCTATGTCATTTCAGTAAAGCGTACGAGCCTTCTTTTTGGTATCATGTACGGCGCCGTCTGGTTTAAAGAAACGAATATTAAGGAACGCTTCATCGGCGGTATTATTATGATTATTGGGATAAGTATCATTACCTTATTTTAAAAAATGCTTATTGAGTTAATTTTGATTTCCGCGATGTATAAAAACATACATACAATGTCATCACATCATACGGGTACTTGTTGAGGCAACTCAATAAGTATTTTTTAAAATGAATAAAATTATCGAATGTGTCCCAAATTTCAGCGAAGGCAGAGATGCCGGGAAAATAGCGAAGATTGTCGGTGAAATTGAAAAGGTCGAAGACGTTACATTGCTGAATGTAGAATCTGATGCAGACTATAACCGCACCGTTGTCACCTTTGCGGGCAAGCCAGAGGCAGTCAAGGATGCAGCCTTTTATGCCATCGAAATGGCCGCAGAGGTCATTGATATGTCACGTCACAAGGGCGCACATCCCCGCATTGGCGCTACCGACGTCTGCCCGTTTGTTCCGGTATCCGATGCAACGATGGACGAGTGTGTTCAGATCGCACGCACACTGGGTAAGGAGGTGGGAGAGTGGCTTGGTATCCCTGTTTATCTGTATGGAGAGGCCGCGATTGTACCGGAACGGCACTTACTACCCGATATCAGAAAAGGTGAATATGAAAGCCTGCCGGAAAGGCTGAAAGACGGAAAATGGCGACCCGATTACGGTCCAGTGGAATTTAACGACAGCGTAAGAAGGACAGGCGCTACGGTAATTGGCGCGCGTGAATTTCTGATTGCCTACAACGTGAATCTGGATACACAGGATATCCAGATAGCCAACAAGATCTCAAGGATTGTAAGGGCATCCGGAGTCATGCAGATCAATGAAAAGGGTGAAAAGGTGCGTGTTCCTGGGCTTTTAAAATGTGTACAGGCGATGGGTGTCTATATAAAGGAACATAATATTACGCAGGTCTCCATTAACCTGCAAAACTACAAGGTCACGCCGCCGCAAGTAGCCTTTGAGGAGGTGAAAAAACAGGCCGGAAAATTTGGCGTGCATGTCACGGGAAGTGAAGTGGTGGGTCTCATGCCAAAAGAGGCATTGCTGGCCGCCGGTCGTTTTTATACAAAGGAATTATTAGAAAAGCAGCTTATCGCTGTTGCTGTGGAAAAACTGGGTTTGAGCCAGTTAAATAAATTTGTACCAGAGAAGAAGGTGATTGAATATCTGTTGGGGTTGGATTAATACCGACATTTTCAAATTACTCTTCTAAGAACCATCGGTCTTGATTTTCGTCGTAGAAAAGATTAAAAGTAAGTCCATCATCTGTTTTTATCGTGTACCTTTTCCTTAATCCTTTGCCGGAAATTTCTTCGTAAGCTTGGCTTATTATCTTCTTAATTTTGTGCCTTTTCTCTTTGAATGTAAACTCAAGCGGTCTTTCGTCCGCCTTGTATCCTGCGTATGAGCTTACTTTAATATCATGTAATTCCATATTGCACCAAAGCCACGACCAAAATAGTTTTATAATCCCCCTCGGCTCCCCCATTTAGTAATAGGGGAATAAGGGAGATTTGTGCGGAACAATATAAAAACTTTCTTAAAAGAGAAGCTTTTATTAAACATTACTCTACACCTTTTTCAAGATTGCGATTGAAAGAGTTCAATGGTAGGCTGCTCGATTAATATGTCTTCTGAATATGTATCGTCCATTTACTAGCCTTTTTCCTCACTTGTTGGAGGCGAAGGCTTCTGCTGGTTCTCTTTTATATGAGCAATGATGGGAATGCAGCAAAGTCGTAACGTTATCCACCAAAAATATGCAGTCTCGATAGAATAAAATCTATCGAAAGACATTAAGCCGTGGGCAACTCTGTTTCTGAGGTTTGAGCCGTATCGTTCAATTAAAAGACCACGCAAATCGAATGCTACATCCTCACCAAATATTTCATCAACTTCAGGGCAATATAGTATATCGTTTAATGGTCTTTCATCCTGGATTCCATCAGCATCTAGCCGGGACACCGTCACGTCTCTTTGCTCAAGTAAATATCGAATTGAATTTTCAACCTGCGGAATTAGAAGATGAGTAGCCGTCAAATAATCGCTGGTAAGCCCCGCATGAAGTCCCTGTGCAAATAGTTGCTCGCGGTCTTCAGGAACAAACGGACTGTCTTTAACTATGGGGTAAAAATCTCTTATCTGTACATTGTGTTCTGAAATAATCAGATGTCTCACTGGTTCGATTAGGGATTGTGCTATAAAGCCTTGATCGAATCTTGCCTGTGAATACATTTCTGCCTTTTTAGCCCGATCAACTTCCGCTGGATCACTTGACATCATATTAGGCATTTTACCAGTAACCTTACCCTTATCGTTAACAATAACCCTTGAAACAAGAAATTGTAAAGGGTGTTTCCTGACTGAATTTTCAACCTTCTCTTTTAACTTTTGAACACTTGGAGATGTACCCATTAAACAAAATTCAAAAAGAGCATCTTGCAATTTTTTGCCTTTGAAGTGTTCTCGATATCTTTCAACCATTTCGGTAATATTCATAGTTTGCGAAAATGTTTTCATCTCGCTTGGAACGTTTTTCTGAATTTTCACTAACTTTGAGTGTATCTCATCGATGCGTTGTTGTTGACCTCCAATTCGACGAAATGTCTCTATTGCTTTTTGTAACCACGTTGCGGTAACCAAGCTACTATTTGCTATTTCAGCTTCTTTTACAAAAGTTTCAGCAGCAAAGACCTTAGACCTAATTTCAGATTCAGTATTTCCACCTAATGCATCCCAACGAGCTTTTATATCCCAATATGTTCTCGCCCAGCAATAATTGCCTTCTGATGCGGCTGTATTAGCAATTTTTTCCGCAAGGGCGGCGTACATAGCTGTATTTCCCTGCTGTTGCTCAAGTAAAAGTTCCATAAGTCTTGACGATAAAAACAAAGGGCCTTTTCCACTATGCTTAACTAGAAGTTTTTCAATGTGCTGAATAACCTTATCCCAACAACCAGCTTTTCTTCCGAGTTGAGTTGCAAGCCTGAATGCTCGTTCAATTCTTTCCAAACAGGGGGACCATGAGTCAGGATTTTCTAATGTAGTTGCTGACTCTAAATAGGCATTTACTGCCAGCATTGCTGCTTTAAAATCTCTTTTCCTAAGCCAAAGAACATCTGCAATTCTTGCACGCATTTCTGGATCCTTGATATCAACAACAATTTCCTGAAGTGGTATAAGGTGTTCGTTGGTAATATCGTCAACTATTGGACTTCGGCCAGTACTCATGACCAGCATAGGACCAAAGGGTTCGTCTTTATTCTCGGGTGTAAAATGAAAAGAACAAATTGCACCTAATAATGTATATATCTCACAGGCTTTATCATTCCCAGTAGCTTGGGCTTCTTTTGCCTTGGTAAAAAATTTATCCATATAATTGGCACATTCCTTTTCATTACATTCATTAATAAGCTGCTCCCAGTGTAGCGTGTCAAAATCTGCTTTTGTCAATGGGATATTTTTTAAGACCATACTTATTTCTCGAATGGACTTACTATGATATTTTTTTGTCAAGATGCAATGTTACTGAATTTCTCTTATCTCTTCATTCATCTTAATCACCGCCGCCTGTGTGGCGTCTTTCCATCCATTTACACCGTATTTTTCTTTCCACGGTGGATTATTGTAAGCATAGAGGATTGAGCGTGATGCATTGATGATAGCCCCAAGACCGTCAGGATTAAAGCAGTATTTTATATCATTTGCCGTAGCGCCCTGAGCGCCGTAACCGGGGACAAGGAAATATGCTGATGGCATAATTTCCCGCAATAGTTCTATTTCGTGTGAATAGGTGGCTCCCACAACAGCCCCAACGGCGCTATAGCCTTCCTTACCAACCAAACCCCTTCCCCATTCATTGGTTTTTTGTGCAATAATTTCATGAAGTTTCATTTCCCCGCACATGATGTCCTGAAATTCGCCGGAGAGGGGATTCGATGTTTTTACCAGAACAAATATACCCCTGTTGTGTTTCTGCGCCGTGTTTATGAAAGGGAGCAGGCTGTCTGTACCCAGGAATGGGTTGACAGTTATGGCGTCTGAGGCGAATGCGGTTTCTGTAATATCGTCTATGTGGACTTTTCCGATATGCGCCTCGGCGTAAGCCTCAGCCGTACTGGGCACATCGCCCCGTTTGACGTCTCCGATTACGATCAACCCCTTGTGTTTGGCGTATTTGATGGTTTCTGCATATGCCCAGACGCCCCACCAGCCGTACAGTTCATAAAATGCAATTTGAGGTTTGACGATGCCTACATGGGGTGCAATGAGGTCAATGACCTGCCGGTTAAATTCCAGAATGACACGCGCCGCATATTCAAGGCTGGGTTTGTGCGATATGATGGGCTGTTTCTTAACGACATCGGGAATGAGCCTGAAATAGGGGTCGAGTCCCACGACCACACAGCTATTTTTCCCGCGAATGGTAGCAATAAGCCGATCGGCAAAATTTTCCATGTTGTCGAAGTAGAAACAGATTTAAAACCTGTCTCTACAATTTGGTCAAAGTGACAGGAAATTTTTAAGAAGACTTGGGCCTTCTTCGGTTAAGAAAGATTCCGGGTGGAACTGGACTCCTTCCAATGGATATTCCTTATGTCTGATGCCCATAATCTCATCATCGTCTGCCCTTGCGGTAACCTCAAGGAAATCAGGCAGTGTGTCTTCTTTGACAATAAGAGAATGATACCGTGTCGCCACAAAAGGATTGGAAAGCCCTTTAAAGATGGTTTTGCCGTCGTGTTTTATCATGGACGTCTTGCCATGCATAAGCCTCCGAGCCCGCACAACATCAGCGCCGTAAGTGTATGCAATACACTGGTGGCCAAGACAAACCCCAAGGATGGGTATTTTGCCGGAGAAGTTCTTTATAATCTCATTTGAAATACCCGCTTCTTTGGGGGTGCATGGTCCGGGGGATATGATGATATGGTCAGGCATTTTTTCCTCAATTTCTTCAATGCGAACCTTATCGTTTCTATAAACTTCCATCTTTTCACCAAACGCACCGATTTGTTGTACGAGGTTGTAAGTGAAAGAGTCATAATTATCAATAATAATTATCATGTTTTAAATAGTAACAAAATAAATTTTGAATATCAAAGAGATTTTAAGTGGCATTCAAACAAGTCCTTGCATCCACTTACATTGAATACACTTACTGTAAAAATAACTTGACAATGTTGGTTTTTCTGTTAGAATTTTCCATAATATTATTGATAATAAAGCGAAAGGGATAAAATAGATGCGTTATCCTTAAAGGATTTCTCAGCAGTCGTAATAACTAACTAAAAGGAGGTTGCAGGATTTCAAAAAGTGGGGATGACCCACTTTTTTATTTTAAGGGGTAAAAAATTTCCTCAAATGTTATTGTTGACTGGTATTAGGATGCTTCGTTAACGGTAAAAAGGTATTCATGGACAAAGAAAGTTTACTACGCCTGGTAGATAGTTTGCACAGGGATAAAGAGATTGCAAAGGATGTTGTGTTTCAGGGCATCGAAGCTGCCCTGACTACAGCAGCCCGGAAGCATTTTAAATCCCCGGAAGCAATATCTATTCAGATTGACAGAAATACAGGAGAGATTGTGGCTATGGAAGGCGATCGTAAAATCGATCCTTCTGAGCTTGGCAGGATTACTGCACAAACTGCAAAACAGGTGATCATTCAAAAAATACGCGAAGCCGAGAGAGACGTTATCTATGATGATTATAATGGCCGAAAGGGCGCTATCGTCAGTGGTACGGTTCAAAGGTTCGAAGGCTCTACCATGGTTGTCAATCTGGGTAAAACCGAAGGTGTCTTACATAAGTCAGAACAAATTGCAGACGAGCATTACAATACAGGTGAGCGAATCAGGGCTACGGTATTTGACGTTAAGAAGGTAGGCACACGGGTAAAAATAATGCTCTCAAGGGCACATACTGATTTTGTGCGCAGGCTTTTCGAATTAGAAGTGCCTGAAATTGCAGAAGGTACGATTGAAATTAAAGCATTGGCGCGAGAGCCTGGACATAGGACCAAGATCGCTGTTGCCTCAAGTGATTCGAATGTTGATTGTGTCGGCGCTTGTGTGGGAGTGCGCGGGTCAAGGATTAAAAATATTGTGGATGAATTGAACGGAGAGAAGATTGATATTATCAGATGGAGTGATGAACCCGAGGTGCTGCTGCCCAATGCGCTAAAGCCTGCCGAGGTTTCCGGGATTATTCTGTCATCAGAGAATCAGGTCGCAACCATTGTGGTGCCGAACGACCAGCTTTCTCTGGCTATAGGCAAAAGGGGACAGAACGTGCGTCTTGCGTCTCGTTTAACTGCGTGGGATATTGATATCATAACGGAATCGGAACTTGAAGAAAGGCAGAAAGCCGGTGCCTTGGAAACCACAGAAGTCGCTGGATCGAACAAAGCGCCCTCTGATAATTTAAACGCAACTCCTCCGGAAGCCGGGACTACAGAAGGTGTTGAAACGAGCAGTGATAAAGAAAATGCATAATTTTATTAGGGTATTTGATTTATAAGTTTAGGAGTTTAAATGGATAAAATTCGGATCAGTTTACTTGCTAAAGAGCTTGGGGTAAAGAGCAACCTGTTGATTGAGAAGTGTCATGAAAAGGGGTTGACTCATGTTACTCACCATGCAAATACCCTGTTGCCAGAGCAAGCAGAAATGATAAGAAAATTGTTCCAACCGGCGGCAAAGACAACGCCTCAGAAAGAAGCGCCTAAAGTAAAAGAGGCCGTCACGACACAGACCGTTGAACAAAAGAAAGAAATCAAGGTGTCACCGCCTGCCGGTCCAGCCACTCATGTTGCACAGGTTGTTCAACCGCCCAAAGTTGTTAGAATTCATAAGGGTATACCGCAGCAACCACACGTAGTAAAAGTAACTCCGGTAAAAACAATGTGGAAGAAGAAACACCCCTCAGGTTTCGTACCGCAGAAGAGAAGGGGACATGAGGAGGAAGTAGCGGAGTCAAAGAAGACGGCAGTCAAAAAAGAAACAAAGGTTGCCATGGAATTGCCCGTAACCGTAAAAGACCTTTCTTCTAAATTGGGGATTCGTGCAAACGAGATTATAACCAAGTTACTCCTTGAGCACAATATTCGCGCAACAATCAATCAGATTCTCAGTGAAGAGATTGTCCTATTGCTGGGCATTGAGTTCGGAGTGGAAATTGAAATTAGAAAAAAGGAGAAGATAGAGGAACAGGACTTTCTCAATGAGCAGACTTCGTCAAAGGCCGAAGACATGGTAAATCGTGCGCCCATCGTAACTTTCCTGGGACATGTAGACCATGGGAAGACATCGCTTCTGGATAGTATCCGGCAAACGAACGTGGCTGCGGGAGAGGTGGGAGGAATTACTCAGCACATAGGCGCTTATAAGGTAGAGACGAACGGGAAGTATGTTGTGTTTCTGGATACGCCTGGCCATGAGGCTTTTACCGCAATGAGGGCAAGGGGCGCGAATATTACCGATGTGGTAGTGCTTGTTGTGGCGGCGGATGATGGTGTTATGCCGCAGACGGAAGAGGCGTTAAACCATGCCAAGGCAGCTAACGTACCGATTGTTGTGGCATTGAACAAAATTGATAAACCAGGGGCTAACCCGTTGCGAGTCAAACAGCAACTTGCAAGCCTGGATTTGTCTCCGGAAGATTGGGGCGGGAAGACGCAGTTCGTTGAAACTTCTGCTATAACCAAAAAGGGGATTGATGTCTTACTCGAAAGGCTTTTGTTGGAAGCCGAGATTCTTGAACTGAAGGCAAATCCAAAGAATCCTGCACGAGGTGTTGTTCTGGAGGCGCACTTGAGCGAAGGACGCGGGGTTGTTGCCAATGTGTTAATACAAGACGGCACGCTGCGTCAGGGGGACATAATCCTCTGTGGTAAAACTTTTGGCAGAGCGCGTCTGATAACGAGTGACAGGGGGGTCGAACTAAAAGAAGCCGGTCCGACCACGCCGGTGTCCGTTTCAGATTTTTCTGAAGTTCCTGAGGCCGGAGATAAGTTTTATGTGGTTAGCGAGATACAGAAGGCGCGTGAAATTGCCGTCGAAAGACAAAAGAAAGATCGTGAAACCTCTTTGTCAAAACATCAGCACGTCACGCTGGAGAGTCTGTATTCCAAGATCGCCGAAGGAAATGTAAAGGAAATCAAGGTGATATTGAAGGCTGACTATAAGGGTTCTGTGGAAGTGCTCAAAAAAGCACTGGAAGAGCTTTCTACTCCCGAAATCAAAGTGAAAATTTTACATTGTGGCGTCGGCGGTATTACGGAATCAGACGTGCTTCTTGCTGACGCATCGGATGCGATCGTGATCGGGTTTTATGTGACGACAGAGGATAAGGCGCGTATACTGGCAGAAGACAAAGGGGTGGATGTCAGACTTTACAAAATTATCTACGATGCGACGAACGAAATAAAAGCCGCTATGGAAGGTATGTTAGAGCCTGAATCCAAGGAAGTTGTGCTGGGGCAGGTTGAAATACGGCAGGTGTACAACATCTCAAAGTTTGGCAATGTTGCAGGTTGTTATGTAAAAACGGGCAAGATTACAAGGAATTCCTCTATCCGCTTAATTCGCGACAGCATTATTATTTATGACGGGAAGTTGGAGTCTTTGAAGATTGTTAAGGATGACGTCAGGGAGGTGAGGGCGGGTTTTGAATGCGGGCTGAAGATTGCTGGTTATGACGATATTAAAGTGGGTGATATCGTGGAGGCATACGAAGTTCAAAAGATTGCCAGAACCCTGTCGGTTTAATCGTTGAGAATTAATCTATACGGTTTTAGCTCGTTGCGCAATGAATCTGGAATTTTACGATTCTGACGATACGGTAGTTGGCGTTTTAAATATTCGGCTGGTGATCAGGAGCGCAAATACCCTAAAAGACAAACGCCGCATTATAAAAAGCCTGAAGGACCGTATAAAAAATAATTTTAACGTGTCTGTCGCTGAAACAGGCACGTTGGATCATTGCCAGTATTCCAAACTGGGGATTGCAATGGTTGGAAACGACAAGCAGTATGTGAACAGCACCCTGTCAAATTTGATTAATATGTTCCGATGTGCAGTTTCTGTTGAGCTTGTGGACTATCACCTCGAATTTATTTAACCTCACTCAGAAGAAATGCGCGCGCAGATTTTAAATCCCTCTTTATAGACAATTACTATAAAGTTTTGTTTATGTATTATGTGTAAGATCGTAAGAAGAAAGGGGGTTTGGTATGTCATCGAGAAGGATGGAAAGGTTGGCTGAGGCCGTAAAACAAGAAGTAAGTAAAATCATACTGTATGAACTGAAGGATCCCAGGATAAGCTTTATTACCGTGACAAAGGCAGAAGTTACGCCTGATTTGAAAAGAGCAAAGATATATATTTCTATATTAGGCGATGATGTTACACAGAAAAAGACTTTAAGAGGGTTGGAACATGCCAAGGGATTTATTCAAACAGAAGTAGGTTCACGGTTACAGATAAGATATACCCCTCTTTTGACATTTTGTCTGGATGAAACGATTAAAAAGAGTGCGCATATTTCAAAACTTATTGACGAGGCAGTAAAAGGAAGTGACATCGTTATAAAAAGTGAGTTAGAAGAATGAAGAAATTACGTTTAGGTTTACCAAAAGGAAGTCTCCAGGAAGCAACCATCGATATGATGAAAAAGGCGGGTTATACCGTCCGCGTGAGTTCCAGGTCGTATTATCCTACGATTGATGATGATGAAATTTCTGTAAGATTGATCCGGCCTCAGGATATGTCACGATATGTTGAAAAAGGCATTATTGATGCGGGTCTTACTGGCGCAGATTGGGTTAAGGAAGCCGGTTCGGAAGTGAGAGTAGTTGTAAGCCTGGTATATGCCAAACAGCAGTTAACAAAGGTCAGATGGGTGCTGGCCGTTCCTGAAGATTCGACGGTGCAATCTGTAGCCGATTTACAGGGCAAAAGGATTGCGACGGAACTGGTCAATGTAACGCGACAGTACCTGGCAGAACGGGGGGTAGTTGCAGATATTGAGTTTTCTCACGGCGCAACTGAAGCGAAGGC
>Ga0233425_10004095_pt1 | contig 25086 bp, 24 predicted proteins | sample Watercolumn_Towu_2_FD_181712 | JGI IMG/M metagenome (GOLD analysis project Ga0233425, IMG submission 181712) | Freshwater microbial communities from Lake Towuti, South Sulawesi, Indonesia - Watercolumn_Towuti2014_140_MG | ecosystem: Environmental > Aquatic > Freshwater > Lake | place... | reverse complement strand
CGTCAGCACCGCCAGGCGCGAAGTGAAGGCGTCGCTGCCGTGCATCGTGGCATGCTCGACCTCGTGGTCGTGCGGGCCGTGTACGTGAAATCCGTGGCCGGACATGGCTGGAGTTCTCCTTTCCCTGCGAATGGTTGAGACAAGGCGAGATTTTAACTTTTGTACGGCAGGTGCCGCGCCGTTTCGGCCTGATAGTCCTGCATCGCCGCGTCCTCGCGCGCGAGGAAGCTGGCGACGATGCCGCGCAGGCGCGGATCGGCGATCCAGTAGGCCGACCGGGTCGGCACCGGCTCGAAGCCGCGCGCGAGCTTGTGCTCGCCCTGCGCGCCGGGCTCGAAGCGCTGCAGTCCGTTGTCGATCGCGTATTCGATGCCGCGGTAGTAGCACAGCTCGAAGTGCAGGCCCGGGCAGTCGATGTCGGCGCCCCAGTGGCGGCCGTAGAGCGCGGCATCGTCGCGGTAGCAGAGGGCGGAGGCAACGGGCCGCCCGCCCTGCCGGGCGAGGAACACCACCATGCGGCGGCCGAGTTCGGCGCCGGCGCGGATGAAAAATTCCAGCGGGAAGGCGGGATGGTTGCCGTGGCGCAGGAAGGTGTCGCGGTAGTGGCGGTGGATGTCGCGCCAGAGCGCCTCGTCGATCCCGTCGCCGTGGCGCGCCTCGATCATCAGCCCGGCTTCTGCGACGGCGCGGCGCTCGCGCTTCACTTTCTTCCGCTTTTCCGAGTTGAAGCTGTCGAGGAAATCGGCGAAGTCGCGGTAGCCGCGATTCAGCCAATGGAACTGCACGCCTCGGCGCAGCAGCAGGCCGGCGTCCCGCAGCAACTGACTTTCCGCCTCGCGCACGAAGAGGCATTGCCAGGAGGAGGCGCCGAGTTCTTTCGTCATGGCGAGGGCGGCCTCGATCAGCGCCGGCTTCACGCCCTCCTCTGTGCCGTGCGCGACAATCAGGCGCGGCCCGGGCGAGGGCGTGTACGGCACGCCCGTGACCAGCTTCGGGTAGTAGGCTCGGCCACTGCGCTTCCACGCCGCCGGCCAGTTCCAGTCGCGCGAGAAATCGCCGAAGGAATGCTCGCGCCGATAGAGCGGCAGCAGCCCGGCGAGCCGCCCCGCCACGTCGCGCAGGGCGAGGTGCATCGGTTGCCAGGCGAGGCGTTCGCCGGCGGCGCCGCTGGCTTCGGCGGCGCCGAGGAAGGCGCGGCTCATGAAGGGATCGTGGCCGGTGGCGAGGCGCTGCCAGTCGGATTCCGGCAGATCGTCGGCGCTGTGCACGATGTGCGGCTGCATGTCCTCTCCCTTGACCCTCGCCCGTTGCCGGGAGCGGGAAGGAAACTATGCGCGCTGCCAGACCAGGCAGCGGTTGTTGGAGGGCATGGCACGGTCCTCGACGAGGCGCAGGCCGGCCTTGCGGGCGATGGCATCGACCGCCTCGAAATCGCGGATGCCCTGGTGCGCACCGCGCTCCTTCAGCCAGGCGTCGAAGGCGGCGTTGCTCTCGCGGGTGTAGCGGCCGCCGTAGTTGAAGGCACCATAGACCACCAGTTTGGCGCCCTCCTCCATGATCGCCGGCAGGCCGGCGAAGAGGCGCTCGTCCTCAGCCCAGCTCATGATGTGCAGGATGTTGGCACCGAAGACGGCGTCGTAGCGCCGCGCCGGCCAGGCGCCATTGACGTCGAACGCCAGCGGCGCCGGCGTATTGGGCAGGGCCGCTTCGTCGAGCCAGGCGCGGATGCCGGGCAGGTTTTCCGCGCGGTCGGACGCCTGCCATTCGAGGTGCGGCAGCGCGGCGGCGAAAAAGACGGCATGCTGACCGGTGCCGCTGCCGATCTCCAGCACGGCGCGGCGGTCGGCGAAATGCTGGCGCAGGACGGCGAGGATCGGCTCGCGGTTGCGCTCGCAGGACGGCGCGTTCGGCTTTTCCAGTTGCTTACTCGGGCAGGCCGTTGAGGAAGTACAGGCTCTTCAGCAGCGGCCCGGGCGTGCCGAGCACGCCGAGCCAGCGCTCGTAGATGGCGTAGATCTCCTCGCTGCGGTAGAGCCGCGCCAGCTCGCGGTTGACCGCCAGACGGAAGGCCGCGTCGCCCTTGCGCAGCATGAGGGCATAGGGCTCGTAGGAATACAGTTCCTCGGCGAGGCGCAGATTCTTCTGGTTGCCCGAGCCGAGAATGAGGCCGACCAGGATGACGCGGTCGGAGGCGTAGGCGTCGATGCGCCCGTCCATCACCGCCACCAGACCCTCGGCGTGGTCCTTGAGATTCACCAGCTCGGTGTTGATCTTCTGCTTCGTCAGCACCTCGCGCAACGTGCGCTCGGTGGTGGTGCCTGGCACGATGCCGAGCTTCTTCCCGCCGGCGTCGGCGAGGCCCTTCATGCCCGAGCCGATCTTCATCAGCAGGCTGCCGCCGTCGGCAAAGGTGAGCAGGCTGAACTCGACCTGCTCCTGGCGCGAGAGGGTGTTCGTGGTCGAGCCGCATTCGAGGTCGATTTCGCCCGCCAACAGCTTGGCCGTGCGGTTGCCCGGCGCCACCGGCACCCAGTGCAGCTTCAGCTCGGCCAAGCCGAGCTGGCGCTGGATGCTGGCGGCGATGCGCTGGCAGAGCTCGACCGAGTAGCCCGCCGGCAGGCGGTTCTCGCCGACATAGGAGAAGGGAATCGACGCTTCGCGGTAGCCCAGGTTGATCATGCCGCTGGCCTTGATCTTCTCCAGCGTGCCGGCCTGGGCCCACGATGCGGTAGCGACTGCGAACAGCAGGATGGCAAGCGGGAACCGCATAGCATTGCTCCTGTAAGTGGAGAGGGCGCTTCGATTGTAGCGATGCGGAAAGCCGATGGCTAGAAGCGTTCGTCCTCGCGCAGGTAGCGCCACTGGCCCGGCGGCAGGTCGCCGAGCTTCACCCGGCCGATGCGAATGCGCTTGAGGCCCGTCACCTTGAGGCCGACCAGCTCGCACATGCGGCGGATCTGGCGCTTCCTGCCCTCGCGCAGGACGAAGCGCAGCTGGTCCTCGTTCTGCCAGCTGACCTTGGCCGGCTTCAGCAGCCGGCCGTCGAGCGCGAGGCCGTGATTGAGGCGCTTGAGGCCGTCCGCATCGAGCGTGCCTTCGACGCGGACGAGATATTCCTTCTCGATGCGCGAGTCCTCGCCGATGAGGTGTTTTGCGATGCGGCCGTCCTGCGTGAACACCAGCAGGCCCGTCGAGTCGATGTCGAGGCGGCCGGCCGGGGCGAGGCCCTTGAGTTGGGCCGGGTTGAAGCGCAGCGGCGAGCGGTCGCCGGCATGATGCGAAGCGGCGGAAATCAGCGTGACGGCCGGCTTGTAGCCCTGCTCGGCCTGGCCGGAGACGTAGCCGACCGGCTTGTTGAGCAGGATGGTCACCTGCGAGAGCTGGTTCGATTTCGCTTCGCGGCTCAGGGTAATCTTCTGCGTCGGATACGCGCGGCTGCCCAGCTCGGTGACGCGCTCGCCGTCGACAAAGACCCAGCCGCGCTCGATGTAGGCGTCGGCCTCGCGCCGCGAGCAGAGGCCCTGCTCGGACATGAGTTTCGATATGCGTACCTTGCCGTCTTCAGACATGGCGCTCGAGCTTCAGGATGTCGGCCGAGCCGGCGCGTTGCTCCAGCGCGCGGCGCAGGATGCGATAGGTGTCGAGGTCGAAAGCGGCGTCGAAGCGCGTCTGCGCGGCATCAAACAGTTCGGCCTCGCTCTTCACCGTGGCGAGGTGGCACCACTGCTCGAACAGGTGCCATTCGCAGCGCCCGGCGTCATCGTCCCGCTCGCGAATGGCGATGCGCCCAGGGAAGGGCCAGGCGCGCAGCTTCAACACGGCCAGCGCCGTCATCAGGCGCAAGTCGTGGCGTTCCGCGCTTTCCTTGCCGGCGCAGAAGCCCTTGCAGCGCTTGATCTGGAAATTGAAGCAGGGCCCCTGGCCCTGCTCCAGTCCCAGGCGCTTCAGGCACAGGCCGTGCTCGGCAGCCAGCTCGCGCAGAGTGTTGTGTGCCTCGCGCTTCGACTTGAACTGGCCATAGCGCTCGCCGAGCTCGTCCGGAGACGCGCCGGCCAGCGGCACGCGCTCCAGCGCGATATCCGCGCCCGCGACGAGACGGAAGGCGCACAGCTCGTTGTTCTTCCGCAGATGGCGGTTGTGAATCGGCTGGCGTGCCTTGATCAGGCGCGCTTCCAGCAGCAGGGCCCCGAGCTCGCCGACAGTCTCGATCCATTCGATGCGCTTCACCTCGCGCGCGATCTGCATGGCGCGACCACTGCCGTGGTCGGCGGCAAAGTGCGACTGCACGCGCGAGCGCATGTTCACGCCCTTGCCGATATAGAGCGGAAGGTCGCCCGGGCCGCCAGGCGAGTGTGAACTTTCGCCAAAGAAGAGGTAGACGCCCGGCCTCTCGGGCACGGCGTCGACCGCCGTCGCCTCCAGGCCCGAGGGCAAGCTGGGCGCCTTGGTCGCCTTCTTCAGCGCGGCGGCGATCGCCTCGGCCGGCTTCTCGGCGTGCACCCGCTGCACGAAATCCCACAGCACGCGCGCATCGCCCAGCGCGCGATGGCGGGCGTCGCAGGGCAGGTCGTGGCGGGCGATGATGGCGTCGAGGCCGTGGCGATGGTGCTCCGGATAGAGGGCGCGCGAGAACTTGACAGTGCACAGCACGCGCGGCTGGAACGGGCGGCCGAGGCGCTTGAACTCGTTCTTGAGGAAGCCGTAGTCGAAGCGCGCGTTGTGGGCGACGAAGAGGCTGCCCTCGAGTCGCGCGAACACCTCTTCGGCGATGTCGGCGAAGCGCGGCGCACCGCGCACCATGGCGTCGGTGATGCCGGTGAAGCCCTGGATGACCGAGGGAATCGGCTCGCCCGGATCGACCAGCGTCGACCATTCGTATTCGAGCGCGCCGCCGCTTACCTTGACGATGCCGACCTCGATGATGCGGTCGTACGCCGGGTTGGCGCCGGTGGTCTCGAGGTCGACGAAAACGAGAGAAGGATCGAGCAAAAACCAAAAGTCAGCCGCCGTAGCGCGGCGACTGCCTTTTCCTCAGGAATAGTAATAAGCCTTCTGCGGCACCTTCGATTCCTTCAGGCGCTGCTGTTCCTCGGGGGTGAGCGGCGCCTTGTCCCACCATAGGGCGCGGCCGGCCTGCTGCACGGCGACTTCCTCGGGGTGCTGCTCCATCCACTCGCGCATGAATTTCGTGTGCTCGGATTCGTACTGGGCCATGTCGCTGCTCGCTGATTCTGAAAACGCGATTTTACTCCCGCACGCGGGAGATGCGCACCACTTCGTGGATGTGGCGCAGGGCGCGCAGGATGCGGGCGAGGTGCACGCGGTTGGACACCTGCAGCGTGAAGTAGAGGGCGGTGTACACGCCGTGCTCGTCGTCCATGGTGACGTGCTGGATGTTGGAGCCGGCGTCGGCGATCTCGGACGCCACCTTGGCCAGGACGCCGCGCCGGTTCTCCGCCTCGACCTTGATGGCCACCTCATACAACCGCCCCCCGTCGCGCTCCCACTCGACGTCCACCCACTTGGCGCGCTCGCTGCGGCCGCGCACCGAGATGCTCGGGCAGTCGGCCAGATGCACCACCAGGCCCTGCCCCTTCTTGACGACGCCGACGATGGGGTCGCCCGGGATCGGCCGGCAGCAGTGCGCCAGCTGCACCGCCATGCCCTCGGTGCCGCGAATGAGGATCGGCCCCTGCGGCTTCGACTCCACGACAGCCTCGCCCGTCTTTTCGACGCTCTCGGCGAGACGGCGCGCGACGATGGCCGGCAGGCGCTTGCCCAAGCCGATGTCGGTGAGCACTTCCTTCCTGGACTTGGCGCCGCATTCGAGCACGAACTTCTCCCACACCGCGTCGTTGACCTGACCGACGGCCAACTCGAAGGGGCGCAGGGCCTGCGCCAGCAGGCGCTCGCCCAGCGCGGCGGATTCCTCGTGCTGCATGGTCTTCAGGAAGTGGCGGATCTGCGAACGCGCCTTGCCCGTCTTGACGTAGGACAGCCAAGCCGGATTCGGGTTGGCATGGCCGGCGGTGATGACCTCTACCTGATCGCCGTTCTTCAGCTCGGTGCGCAACGGCATCAGGTCGTGGTTGATGCGGCAGGCGACGCAGCGATTGCCGATGTCCGTGTGCACGGCATAGGCGAAGTCGACCGCCGTCGAGCCGCGCGGCAGCGGCAGGATCTTGCCCTTCGGCGTGAACACGTACACCTCGCCCGGGAAGAGGTCGATCTTGAGATGTTCGAGAAACTCCGCCGAGTCGCCCGACGTCGACTGCAGTTCAAGCAGCGACTGCAGCCACTTGTGCGTGCGCTGCTGCAGCTCGGACAGACTCTTGTCGTCCTTGTACAGCCAGTGCGAGGCGACGCCCGCCTCGGCGACATGGTTCATCTCGGTGGTGCGGATCTGCACTTCCACCGGCGTGCCGTAGGGGCCGATCAGCGTGGTGTGCAGCGACTGGTAGCCGTTGCCCTTCGGGATGGCGATGTAGTCCTTGAACTTGCCCGGCACCGGCTTGTAGAGCGCATGCAAGACACCCAGCACCAGGTAGCAGGTCGGCACGTCCCTGACGATGACGCGGAAGCCGTAGATGTCGAGCACCTGCGAGAAGGTGAGCGACTTGCCGCGCATCTTGCGGTAGATGCCGTAGAGGTGCTTTTCGCGCCCCACCACCTCGGCCTCGATCTTCGCCTCGGCCAGGCGCGCCTTGATGCCGTGCAGGATCTTGCTCACCACCTCGCGCCGGTTGCCGCGCGCCGCCTTGATGGCCTTGGCCAGCACGCGGTAGCGCATCGGCCAGACGTGGCGGAAAGCCAGCTCCTGCAGTTCGCGGTAGAGGTTGTTCAGTCCCAGCCGGTTGGCGATCGGCGCATAGATCTCCAGCGTCTCGCGCGCGATGCGGCGGCGCTTGTCCGGCCGCAGCGTGTCCAGCGTGCGCATGTTGTGCAGGCGGTCGGCCAGCTTGATGAGGATGACACGGACGTCGCGCGCCATCGCCAGCAGCATCTTGCGGAAGTTCTCGGCCTGGGCATCCTCGATCGACTGGAACTCGATCTTGTCCAGCTTGGAGACGCCATCAACCAGCTCGGCCGTCACCTTGCCGAACTTCTCGCCGATCTCCCGGTTGGTGATCTCGGTGTCCTCGGTGACGTCGTGCAGCAACGCCGCCATGAGCGCCTGGGCGTCGAGGTGCCAGCCGGTGAGGATGCCGGCCACCGCGAGCGGGTGCGAGAAGTAGGGGTCGCCGCTGATGCGGAACTGGTTCTTGTGCGCCTCCGCGGAAAAGCGGAAGGCATCCGCGACGCGCTCGATGTCCTCGGGCTTGAGGTAGGTGGCGAGCAGCTCCTTCAGCTTCTCCAGCTGAAGGGAGAACTCAGTGTCGTAGGCCTGCGGGGTCTGTTGGCCGGGAGAAGATGCGGCGGCATGCATGGCTCACCTTCCTCTCCCGCGCGACGGTCAGGCTTGACCGCGGTTGAGCACTTCCAGGCCGACCTTGCCGGCGGCGATCTCGCGCAGGGCGATGACGGTCGGCTTGTCCTTCTCGCCCTCGAGCATGGGCGAGGCGCCGACGGTCAGCTGCCGCGCGCGGTAGGTGGCGGCCAGGGTGAGCTGGAAGCGGTTGGGGATCTTGGTCAGGCAGTCTTCGATGGTGATGCGGGCCATGATGTCTTCCTATGATTCGTGTTCAAGAAACGAGAAAAGCGCGCGGTGGCAGTCCAGCTGCGAAGCGTAGCGCAGTCGCGTCGAGCGCACCACGGTCTGGAGGTCCTCGATGGCCTCCGGCAACTTGTTGTTAATAATAACATAATCGAACTCGTTCACATGGCGCATTTCTGCCACGGCAGCTGCCACGCGACGGGCGATGACCTTGTCGCTGTCCTGGCCGCGGCCGCGCAGTCGCCGCTCCAGCTCCTCGACCGAGGGCGGCAGGACGAAGATGCCGATGCAGCCGTGAAACAGTCCGCGCACCTGCTGCGCACCCTGCCAGTCGATCTCCAGCATAACGTCGCGCCCCGCTTCCATCTGCTCGACGATCCAGCGCCGCGAGGTGCCGTAGTAGTTGCCATGCACCTCGGCGCTCTCGAGGAAATCGCCGTTGTCGCGCATGGCGAGGAATGTCGGCACATCGATGAAATGGTACTCGCGGCCGTCCTGCTCGCCCGGCCGCGGCGCGCGCGTCGTGTAGGAGACGGAAAGCTGGATGCCGCTGTCGCGCTCGAGCAGCATCCGGACCAGCGTGGTCTTGCCGGCGCCGGAGGGGGCAGAAACGATGAAAAGGTTACCTGCCATCACTCGATTGCACCTGCTCACGAAGTAGCGCCCGAAACCCGCATGGTTACGCGGTTCCGGCCACTTCGTTGTTGCTTTGGGTGCACGCTTGGGTGCACATCTTTGGATCGCAGGGGCATGGTTCCGTATGCTATCACCCCTATATGGAAACGTGCGCGCGCGAGGGTTCCCCGCCGGCTCAGCGCATTTTCCTGAGTCGCTGCTGCAGCGCCTTGAGAGACTCGCGCATCGCCGCCGATTTCCGCCCACCTTGCAGCTTCGCAAGGATTTGCTCTTGCGTGTCACCCGCAGCAAGCCAGGTCAGCACCAAAGCCAGGAGCCTTGCTTTTTCCTTGGCGAAGTCAGTTCCGTAGTGAAATGTGCCCGCTAACTGCGCGTACTCATGTGCCACACGGTTGATTGCGTATTGCAGATCACGCGGCAAGCGCCGGCGGCTCACAGCAACCCCGCCAGCCGATCAAGCAGTTCGGGCAACTTGCTGGCGTCAAGGGTCAGTCCCTTGCGACTCGGCACAAACTCCGCGCCATCCTTGGGTAGGTACCAGATGCGAACGTCGATCACGCTCCGTCCCTTCCAGTAGTTGCGCGACACCCGCACCTCTGCCGTGTCGGTCTTGCGGATCGCCTGAACATCGCTCCGACTCATGACGCCAACCCCGGCCAGCGTTCGCGGCCATGCCGTTTATCGGTATTGTCCGCGCCCGGTGCATAGCCTTCACAGCGCCGGGGTAGATCGCGGATCGGTTCATAGTTCCGGCTTGCCACAATCTCGCCGCGCTTCGCCGCTTGGCAGCGCCGGGCTATCAGGTTCGCGCATTGGTCACAGGTGCGCCGGTCATCGGGGAAGGGGTCAGGCTTCGGCAGTTCCACCGCCGCCCGCCCGGTGAAGTAGTCCCTTGCATCCGCATCCCTCTGGCACTGGCCGATCACTTCGGCAATGGTCGCCGGGTCGGTTTCTTCGATCAGTGCCAGCCATGCCCGGATCGCCGTTTCATCGCTGGCGGTCAGGGGTGCCGACGGTTGCCGGATGGTCGGGGTAAAGGGTTCCGCCGCTACCGCGTCCGGGTGCCGTTCCAGAATCTCGGCATGGGTCGCCTCGGGACAGCAGGCCAGTTCCACAGGATCGCGGTCGGGGTAGTGGATCAGCCACCAGCGGGAAGCGGTCGCCGTGTCGCCAGCGCCGACTTTCGCCGGGGGTGCGGTTTGCCCTTGCGGGGACTTTGCGACAGCGACAGTTGCGACACTTGCGACAGTTCGCCCCTTTTCCCCCTCTTGTGTCGCAAAAGTCGCAGGTGTCGCAGTCGCAAACCCTACCGGCTCGCTCTTCCTTCGGATCAGATTCGACAGGCTCATGGTGTCACCACCAGCGCCGGATTTACCTTGATGGTTTTCCGCCGCCCCTCTTGTGCCACATTCACGCGGTCAAGCTCTTCCAGTTCCCGCAATGCCGTTGTCAGCTTTTCCTTGTCGCGGATCGGCCCAAGGCGTTGTGCCTCTCGGGTCGGAACAAGGTGCGTCCGCTCCCGCTGGCAATACTCGATCAGCCAGGTATCCAGCCGCGCCGCGTCCGCCAGTTCCGCCGGTAGCGCAAGCTCGCCAAAGAAGCGCCGGGCTTCGGACAGGTGCCATGCCGTGATTCGGCTTGCCCGCTCGAAACTATCCAGCGCGACAGCGCCGCCCATGCCGTGCTCGAATTGCTGGAACAGCGCCGCCAGCCGTGCCGCATTGTCGGCGGATTTGCTCGCCACGTCCCGCACGTCGTAAAGCTCGCCGCCGCTCGCCAGCTCGCTTTCAATCGCATCGTGATAGCCCACCCATGCCGCTTTCGCATCCGGTGCCAGCGACAGCAGGGCGGGTGTCAGTGCGCCGTCGTCATCAATGGGGGCGGGTTGATTCAGGATCGTGGCAATGCGCCGATGGTATGCGGCCAGGTGCGGCCAGTTCGGCGGGGCTTCGGTAAAGTTCCGCGTCCCTTGGGTTGATTCCGGCCATGCCACAAGGAAGCGGGCAAGGAATCCCGTCCCCCGCGCCAGTGCGCCCGACTTGCTGAAATACTCCCGCAGGGTTGTTTCCTGAATCATCAGGCCCATTGTCAGCCGCGCACCGCGCACGGTGAAGGATTCCGAAGTGCGCCGCCCAATCGAATGCGTCCCGCCATCCCATAGGACATTCAGCAAGCCCAGGTTCCGCATGGCGCTATCCTTGCCCATGCCATGCGAACCGAATACCACGGCTGCCTCGCTCGACAGCACGCCCGCCGACGGCCATAGCTTCGCAAGGCTCCATGCAAGGTTTTCCGGGGTTTCGTCGCCAAGGATCAGCCTCGGCACTCTTGGCGGTTCCGGCTCTTCCTGTTGCAGTTGCGCCAGATCGGCCCGCAGCTTGTCGGTTGCATTGCCCTTCTTCCCGGCATCCTTGATGGCCGATAGCAGCCCGTCGCGTTCCGCTTCCCATGCCGCCATCGCCGCCCGATGCTCTTTGATCGCCGGTTTCATCGCTTCGGCTTGCGCTTCCTGATAGTCGCGGATCGCTCGGGTAAAGAAGCCGTCACAGGTTGATTTCCGCTCGCCAGAATCGGCAATGGTCAGCAGGTACAGCCCGACAGGGCCATGCAGCTTTTCCGCCCGCTTGGCGTCAATGTGCGCTTGGCAGGCCAGCGACAGCGCCGCCAGTGCCGACGAAGCCACCAGCGCCGCAGGTGCCTTGACGAAGCCCGCGACCTCTTCCACCGCCGCCCGGATGGTGTCGGGCAGGGCATCCAGCGGATAGGCTTCCGGCTCGATCTTCACGGCCAGCGGGTGCGGATCAGGCCAGCCGTTGCCCTCGGAATCGCCCGCTGGCGCTTCATCGTTGCCGGGTTGATGCTCGCCCCTTGCCGGCGCTTGAGCGTTCTCTATGCAAGCCGCTACGGCTTCCGGCCCGCCAAGAATGGACAGGTCATTCATGTCCTTCATGTCAGGATCGCGGTCGGTGCCGAAGTAGGGGATTGCCAGCTTGCCGCCGACGGATCGCGCCGCCTCGATTGCATGGGGATCAGGCTCGCCGGTTGCCTTCACCAGATCGGCGCAAAACACAAACGGCCTGGTCGGGTAGCGTTCGCGCATGATCTTCGCCACCGCTGGCATATTGCCCGCCGACAGCGTTGCAATGCCTATCGCGCCGGTCGCTTCTTTGGTGGACAGGGTTGTCGCGACACCTTCGCAGAAATGCAGCGGTTCCGGCCCATCGCCATCGGGCAGACGTTCGGTTGCCCAATACCCGCCCACCTTGCTACCGCGCCCGGCCAGTGCCGCCTTGCGCCCGTCGCCGTCGATTAGTTCCAGCGTCGATATGCCATTGCCTTGCTTGACGGGAACCGCCAGCAAGCGCCCGGCCAGCGGTTCGCCGCCCGACTTCGGCGCGTAGCCCAGGATCGCCGCCGCCTTGCCCGCGTCAATCTCTCGCAGGGTCGCCACTGGTGAAACCTGCTTGCGGAAAAGGTAGGGATGATCGGCCTTTGCTTCCGTCGCCGCTTTCAGGATCGCCGCCGCTTTCTTCGCCGTGTCGGCGCGTTCGTGGGCTATCTCGGCTTCCTCTTTCGCGGCCCGTTCCGCTGCAATGCGCCGCCGCTCGGCAAGTTCTTCCGGGGTCGGTTTCTGATAGCGGCCATCATCGCGCCATCCGTTCGCCTTGGCTTCATGGAACAGGGTGCCGATTTTCAGCGGCCCGGCTTCGCTGGCACTCTTCCAGACGGATGCGGCCTCATCGTCGCCGCGCCCATCCCGCCATTCGTCCCACGGATCGCGGCCAGCATCGCCCAATTCCGATTTGAGCATGAAGGCCACGCGCACGCGCTCATCATGTCCGCCGACGGGAAGGAATTGCAGGGCTTCGCGGATGCGGTCAATATCATTACGCATCTTTCAGCCCCCCGCGTTGAATCAGCCAGGTTGCGAAGCCCGCAGGGATTACGCCCCACACGGCAAGGCGAACGATTGCGGCTTTGATGCCTGAATGAATCGGGGTAGGATTGCGGTTATCGGAAGTCTTTGGGGTCGGACGGTCGCCACCGTTCCGGCCCTGCTCTTTTCTGGGCATGGAAACCTCCCAGATCAGCGCGCGACGGCAGGACTGTTTTTCGTCCTCCGCGTTACAGCGCCACGTCGAACCGCATCGGCGGACGGCAGCGAAGCCTTCGCGGGTTTGCCCTTGGCCTTCTCGATCAGGCCGGCAATCCACGCGTCGACTTCGGCTTCATCGAACACGGTATGACGCGCGCCCAGGCGTATCGCCTTCGGCGCAGTGGGATCGTTACCGATCTTTCGCCAGGCGTGCGATTCGTGGATGCCGCCGAGTTTTTCGGCGACGGCAGTAATGCGGATCAGATTTGCCATGATTAGATTCCTGTAAGAACCCCTTGCAACAAGTGGCAAGGCATGGCGTATTTTTGGGGTGCGGGAAGTCAGTGCGCCCCTCAATTCTGGCTATCGCTTTGAGGATTTCCCCATGTTCTTCGGGGTCGACACTGGGGCGCGTCGCGCCGGCAGCGCCGTATCGTCAGGGGATGGCGGATAGTCGTCGTATGCACGATTCACCGTGCTTTCCGATATATCGAGCTTCTTCGCTACATGTTCAAACGCGCCGGGCTTCCTCGACTTCTTTGACAACGGCATCCCCTTGTTGTGCGCTCGCTTCACCAGCTTCGGGATAATCAGGCGCTTATCAACTCCTGCCCAAAACGCGGCTTCGTAGCGGATCAATGCCTTTTCGAGATAGGCCGGCAGGTCGCCGCCACGATTGAACACTGATCGGGCCTCGTCCAATCCTTGCCTGATTTTCACGCGCTCCGCGCTTCGCTGATCGGGATCGGCGGTCGGGTCGTTGTCGCCCTTGGTTTTCACTTGCTCTCCGCCTTCGCCGGCTTCAACTCGATCACATCCGCGCCGCCCTTCTCGCACTGGTCGAGCACATCCGCCCAGGCTTGCAGCGCGGCCTTCCGTTCCTCGAAAAAGTCATGGCGGTTGTAGATGCCCTCCACGCCCTTGACGGCGTGATTCAGGCAGCGTTCCGCGACGTAGGGCGACACGCCCAGGGCCGATAGATGCGTCCGCGCCGTGCGCCGGAAGTCATGCACCGTGAAGTCGGGAATGCCCCGCTTCTTCATCGTCGGGCGGATGTTCTTGTTCAGCGCGGCCCCCACCGTGTTCAGGTCGATATGCGGAATCATCCGCTCCTGCATCTTTCTCGCCGGCAGCAGCCAGGCCGATCCGCCGCCCATCTGGATCAAGTCGCGCAGGATCGCCACCGCTTGCCGGGGTAGCGGGATGTCGATGGGCTTGCCGGTCTTGGTGCGCTCGCCGGGCAGGTGCCAGACAGCAGCATCAAGGTCGAATTCCTTGACGGGAGCGGCAATCAGTTCCTCGCGCCGGCAGGCCAGCAGCAGCAGCAGCTTGACGGCGTGGGTGTTCAGAATGTTCCAGCCCTTCGCCACGCGCATCGCCGCGAACAGCGCCACCAATTCCTGTCGCGTCAGCCAGCGGTCGCGGCTTTCTTCCTTGCCGCCCGCGTCCACCAGGTTGAACGGTGCCGCCGGATTGAACTGGCACATCTGGCGCTTGGTCGCGTAGTCGAACATGCGCTTTACCCATCTAAGTACATCGTTCGCCATCGTCGGCGCGCCGCGCTTGACGATCTCTTTCAGCATGGCGTCGATATGCTGCGGCTTCACATCGCCGATTGGCAGGTGTCCGATGTTCGGCTTGATGTCGTTGTCGATCCGCGCCCGGACGATGTTGGGGTGCTTCCAGCGTCCCAGTATCTGCGCCGCGAAATACTCGTCGGCAAGCTGGCCCATCGTCATCTGCAACTTTTCCGCCTCGATCTTGCGGACGGCCTCGCGCTTGCGTTCCTGTTTCTCGCCGGCAGGGTCGAAGCCTAGGGCGACACGCGCCCGCATTTCCTTCGCCGTCCGCCGGGCATCGGCGAGACTCAATACCTTGTAGCTGCCCAGGATCATCGTCCGCGCCTTGCCGGCCAGTCGATAGCGGAACAGCCAACTTGGGACGGCGTCGACTTCCCTGAACCGCAGGTAAAGCCCTTCACCGTCACCCTTCGCCGCGAACCGCGCCCCGCTCCTGATCCAGTCCCGGATTTGCCTATCCTCTAACTTGCCCATGCGCGCCTCCATCCGTGTAACCACGATTCCCGCCAATTTGTCACCAAGTCGCACACTTGGTTACACGCAAATTCTGCGCTTCGTGAATACGAATTGCAACGGTAGGGAAATAAAAAAGCCCCTTGTATAGGGGCTTTTTCTGGGTTGTCGCTACGGCTTGCGACGGCTGGCTACATCATTCCAAATTCTGCACCTGTTCCCGCATCTGCTCGATGAGGAGCTTCATGTCCACGGCAATGGCGGTGATCTCGGCGGAAACCGACTTCGAGGCCAGCGTATTGGCCTCGCGGTTGAGCTCCTGCATGAGGAAGTCGAGCCGCTTGCCGATGGCGCCGCCCTTGCCGACGACGCGCGCCACCTCGTCCAGATGGGCGACGAGGCGGTTGAGCTCCTCGGCAACGTCGATGCGCGCGGCAAACAGACCCATCTCCTGGCGGATACGCTCCTCGTCGAGGCTGGCTGCCGCCTCGCGCAGGCGCGTGGCGAGCCGCTCCTGGTAGTCGGCCAGCGCCTGCGGCAGCAGCGGCGTGGCTTGCGCCACGAGTTCGCGCATCCGCGCCACGCGCTCGAGAATCATCGCCGCCAGTTTCTCGCCCTCGCGGGCTCGCGTGGCGAGAAGCTCGTCGAGGGCCCCCTTCGCCAGCGCGGCGCACTCGGCTTGCAGGATATCGGCCCCCAGCGCGTCGTCGCCCAGCATGCCGGGCCAGCGCAGCACGTCGGCCACCGAAAGAGGCGCGGCGCCAGGCAGCCGGTCGCGCACGCCCGCCTCCAGGTCGGCCAGTTGCTGCAGCAGCGCCCGGTTCAGGCTCGTCTCGCGCGCCGCCGTCGCCGACGGCAGCAGGTTGAGCCGGCAATCGACCTTGCCGCGGTTGAGCCGCGACGAAATCAACTCGCGCAGGGCCGGCTCGACAATGCGCACTTCCTCGGCGATGCGGAAATTCATGTCGAGATAGCGCGAGTTCACCGTGCGCAGCTCGAGGTGTAGCACGCCGCGCCCGATGTCGTGCGTCTGGGCGGCATATCCCGTCATGCTGTGGATCATGGGTGTGTTTCCGATCGTTCGGCCGCGGCTTTACAGAGCGGCGATAAAAAAAGACAATTTCAACCTTATCTTAACCGAATTCCGCCCGCGCCCACGCGCGCCGCCCATGCCATCGCAAGCCAACGTTCCGCTGCCGCCGGGCTACCGCCTCGACGAGTACCGCATCGAGCGGCAGTTGTCGCTGGGGGGCTTCTCCATCGTCTATCTCGCCTTCGACCGGGAGGACAGCCCCGTCGCCATCAAGGAGTACCTGCCCAACTCGCTCGCCTTGCGCACCGAGGGGGACGAGCTGCCCTCGATCGCCGAGGAGAACGTGACGGCCTTCCGCTACGGCATGAAGTGCTTCTTCGAGGAGGGGCGGGCGCTCGCCAAGCTGTCCCACCCGAACGTGGTGCGCGTGCTGAACTTCTTCCGCGCCAACGAGACCGTTTACATGGTGATGCAGTACGAGCGCGGGCGCACCCTGCAGGAGCACATCCAGAAGCACAAGGGCGAGATCCGCGAGAGCTTCATCCGCGCCATCTTCGGCCGGCTGCTCAACGGCCTGCGCGAGGTCCACGCCCACAAGCTGCTGCACCTCGACATCAAGCCCTCGAACATCTACCTGCGCAGCGACGGCCAGCCGGTGCTGCTCGACTTTGGCGCCGCCCGGCAGACGCTGTCCACCGACACGCCGCTGCTCAAGCCGATGTACACCCCCGGCTTTGCCGCGCCGGAGCAGTACAACACCGCGCGGCGCGAGCTGCTCGGTCCGTGGACGGACATCTACTCCATCGGCGCCAGCATCTACGCCTGCATGGCCGCATCGGCGCCGCAGGCGGCCAACCAGCGGATCCAGCGCGACCAGCTGGCACCGGCGCTCAAGCGCTGGCCGGACCGCTATTCGAAGCAACTCCTGGAAACCGTGGACTGGTGCATGCGCCTGAATTACCTGGAGCGGCCGCAAAGCGTGTTCGCCCTGCAGAAGGCGCTCACCGACAAGCAGCGGAACGTGCCGAAGCCCGTCACCTCCTTTCTCGGCGGCCTGCGCAAGCGGGTGCAGTCCCTCATCAAATGAAATTCACCATCTATCAGGAAAGCCGGCCGGGCAAGCGCCCGACCAACGAGGACCGCATCGCCTACTGCTATTCGCGCGACGCGCTGCTGATGGTCGTCGCCGACGGCATGGGCGGCCACCTGCACGGCGAGGTGGCGGCGCAGATCGCCGTGCAGTACATCACCGAGGCCTTCCAGCGCGAGGCCCATCCCAACCTGAAGGACCCCTTCCTGTTCCTCTCCGGGGGCCTCGCCAACGCCCATCACGCCATCCTCGACTACGCCGCCGACCGCTTCCTGCCGGAGGCGCCGCGCACCACCTGCATCGCCTGCGTCGTGCAGGACTCTATCGCCTACTGGGCGCACGCCGGCGATTCGCGCCTGTACGTCATCCGCGGCGGCCGCATCCTCTCGAAGACGCGCGACCATTCGCGCGTGCAGCGCATGATCGAGGACGGCCTCATCACCAGCGAGGATGCCGTGCACCACCCGGCGCGCAACCGCATCTTCAGCTGCCTCGGCGGCGTCAACGCGCCGCAGATCGACTTCTCGAAGAAGACCCCGCTCATGACGGGCGACGTCATGGCGCTGTGCACGGACGGCGTCTGGGGCCCGCTGTCCAACGAGGCTATCGCCCGCACCATGGGCGGCGGCAACATCATGCAGGCCGTGCCGGCGCTGATGAACCAGGCCGAGGCGAAGGGCGGGGCGAATGCCGACAACCTGTCGATGATCGCCCTGCGCTGGGAAGACAACTACGCCGAGGACACGCTCGGCAGCGTGTCGACCAAGACCATGCCGATCGATTCCTTCACGACGCAGATGGAAGCCTTCGCCAAGGCGCGCAAGGGCGCCCAGCCGCTGCCCAACCTGTCGGACGAGGAGATCGAGCGCGCCATCCAGGAAATCAACTCCGCCATCAAGAAATACTCGAAATGACGACGCCAAACAGACCGAGCGGACGCCGCGCAGACGAGCTACGCCGCGTGACGATCACGCGCAACTTCACCCGCCACGCCGAGGGCTCGGTGCTGGTGGAATTCGGCGACACCAAGGTGCTCGTCACCGCCAGCGTCGAGGAGGGCGTGCCCGGCTTCCTGCGCGGCCTGGGCCAGGGCTGGCTCACCGCCGAGTACGGCATGCTGCCGCGCTCGACGCACACGCGCACCGCGCGCGAGGCGGCCAAGGGCAAACAGAGCGGGCGCACGCTGGAGATCCAGCGCCTAATCGGGCGCTCGCTTCGCGCCGTCGCCGACCTCGAGGCGCTGGGCGAGCGCACCGTGCAGATCGACTGCGACGTCCTGCAGGCCGACGGCGGCACGCGCACCGCTTCCATTACCGGCGCCTGCGTCGCGGTGCACGACGCCTTCTCCAGGCTCCTGGCCGAGGGCAAGATCGCGCGCCAGCCGCTGCGCGAGTTCGTCGCCGCCGTCTCGGTCGGCGTCTATGACGGCACCCCGGTGCTCGACCTCGACTATCCCGAGGACTCCGCCTGCGACACCGACATGAACGTGGTGATGACGGCCTCCGGCGGCTTCGTCGAGGTGCAGGGCACGGCCGAGGGCACCCCCTTCTCGCGCGCCGAGATGGACGCGCTGCTCGGCCTGGCCGAGCGCGGCATCGCGCAACTGGTGGCGGCGCAGAAAGCGGCGCTGGGGCTGTGATGTTCCAGAAGCTGGTCCTCGCCTCCAACAACCCGGGCAAGCTGCGCGAGTTCGCGGCGCTGTTCACGCCCTTCCGCATCGAGGTGCTGCCGCAGTCGGCCTTCGCCATCCCCGAGGCGGAGGAGCCGCACCACACTTTCGTCGAGAACGCGCTGGCCAAGGCGCGCCATGCGGCGAAGCTCTCCGGCCTGCCGGCGCTCGCCGACGACTCCGGCCTGTGCGCGCCGGCGCTGGGCGGCGAGCCGGGCGTGCACTCCGCTTACTACGCCGGCAAGGACGGCGACCGTGCCACGCGCGACGCGCGCAACAACGCCAGGCTGCTGGCGGAGCTGGCCAGGCACGCCGACCGCCGCGCCCATTATGTCTGCGTGCTGGTGCTGGTGCGCCATGCCGACGACCCGCAGCCGATCATCGCCGAGGGCGAATGGCACGGCGAGATCCTTACGGCGCCGCGCGGCAGCGGCGGCTTCGGCTATGACCCGCTCTTCCTCGTGCCTTCAGCCCACCGTTCCTCGGCCGAGCTGACGGAGGAGGAAAAGAACGCCGTCAGCCACCGCGCGCTGGCCTTCGCCCGGCTCGCCGAGCGCCTGCGCTCCGCGCTCTGATGACACGCCGCGTCGTCCCCATCGCCGCGGCGGGCCGGGGGCGCCAGCCGACGCTGCCCGCCCTGCCGACGCTCTCCCTCTACGTGCACTTCCCCTGGTGCATGAGGAAATGCCCCTACTGCGACTTCAATTCGCACGAATCGCGCCCGGGTATCCCCGAAAAAGCCTATCTCGACGCGCTGATCGCCGACCTGGAGCAGTCCCTGCCGCCGGTCTGGGGCCGGCCCGTCACCAGCGTCTTCATCGGCGGCGGCACGCCGAGCCTGATGTCGCCCGAGTCGGTCGACACCCTGCTCGCCGCGGTGCGCGCCCGCCTGCCGCTGATGCCGGGCGCAGAGATCACGCTGGAAGCCAATCCGGGCACGGCGGAAGCGGAGCGCTTCGCCGGCTACCGCTCGGCGGGCGTAAACCGCCTGTCGCTCGGCGTGCAGAGCTTCAATCCGCGCCACCTCGCCGCGCTGGGGCGCATCCACGACGCGCACGAGGCGCGCCGCGCGGTCGAGCTGGCGCTCGAACACTTCGACAACGTCAACCTCGACATGATGTACGCCCTGCCCGGACAGACGCTGGACGAGGCCCGCACCGACATCCGCGAAGCGGCGGCCTTCGGCACGCCGCACCTCTCCGCCTATCACCTGACGCTGGAGCCGAACACGGCCTTCCACCGCGCCCCGCCGGCGCTGCCCGACGCCGACCTGGCGGCGCACATGCAGGATGCGGTCGAGGAAACGCTCGCCTGGCACGGCTACGGGCATTACGAGATTTCCGCCTTCGCCCGCCCCGGAGAGGAATGCCGCCATAACCTGAACTACTGGCTGTTTGGCGACTACCTCGGCATCGGCGCCGGCGCGCACGGCAAGCTCTCCTCGCCGGACGGCATCAGGCGGGAAATGCGCCAAAAGCATCCACAGACCTACATGCCGGCGGCCGAAGGCGGCAATGCCGTGCAGGAAGCGCACGCCGTCGGCAACGACGACCTGCCTTTCGAGTTCATGATGAATGCGCTGCGCCTGACGGCCGGCTTTCCGGCCCGGCTCTTCGCCGAGCGCACGGGACTGACTTTGGACGCGATCCGCCCGCAGCTGGACGAGGCGGCCTCAAGAGGACTGCTGGCGGTGACGGCGGAACGCATCGCGCCGACCGAGAGCGGCCGGCGCTTTCTCAACGACCTGCTGCAGGTTTTTCTGAAGGATTGACGAGCAGCGTTTCGGTGCGGCCGATCCAGCTCTCGACAATCGCCTCGCCGCCACCGGCCAGGCTGCTCCAGCGCCGCCGCGCTTCTTCGACGATGCCGCTCACCTGCCAGCGCGTCTCGCGCACCATGAGCTGCATTTCGGCCAGGGCGATGCTGTCGACCGCCAGGCCCGCCGTCAACGCCGCCAGCTCGTCGGGCTGGAAGCCGGTTTCGAGCAGGGTCTGCTCGAGCTCGATCATGCGCCGGTTGATGAAGGCCAGCAGCGGCGTCTCTGCCAGCCGCGGCTCGTCTGCCACGCCGCGCTCATAGGTGGCATGCCAGTCGCGGAACAGCGCGGCCAGCTGCCTGAGCTGCGCCATCACCGTCTCGGCGGAAATCTCTCCGACACTATCCAGGCCTTCCGGCTCGCCGCCGTGCAGCAGGCCGACGAGATGATCGATCAGCTCCTGGCTGAACTTGCGCCGGTTCATCTTCAGCATCACCGACAGGCGTGAAGCGCCATGTGTGCGCCAGCTCTTCGCGAACAGGCTGGTGACCGCCTCGGCCAGCATGAGCACCTGGCCGATGGGATCGATCTCCTCTCCCTTCAGGCCGCGCGGATAGCCGCTGCCGTCGAGCCGCTCGTGATGGACGAAGACGGCCTGGCTGATCTCCGGATGATGCTGCGGGTATTCCTGCAGGATCAGATAGGCCGTCACCGGATGGGCATAGACATGGCGCAGCTCGTCCGCCGCCATGCGGCGGCCGGGGCGCAGCAGCGCCGGATCGATGTGCAGCTCGCCGATGTCATGCAGCATGCCGGCTGCCGCAATGGTGGCAAGGTCGTGGTCGGGCAGCCGGTTCTTGATGGCGAGGAACAGCGCGATCAGCGTCATCTGCAGGCTGTGCTCGAAAAGATCCGGGCGCTGCTCGCGCGCCACCGTCAGCTTGAAGGCGAGCGGCGGCGCCAGCGGCATGGCGTAGAAGGCATTCAGCAGGCGCTCGACCCCGGGCAGGGCGGCGCGGATGAGCTGGAAGCGGGGCTCGACATCCAGTATCTCCCGCGCATGGTCGCGCAGGCTGGCCTGGGTCACGCCGTCGGCCACGCTCAGGCACTGGTCGATCGGCGGCTGCAACACGTGCTGCACCAGCCGCTCCCGCAGGGCCGAGTTGATGCGCGTGCCCTTCTCGACCAGCCTGATGCCGCCGCGGCTGCAAATCGCCTGGCTGGCAATGAGCTCGTGCGTGTCGCCCAGTGCGGTGACGCTGCGGATGTAATGCTCGTCGTAGTTCATTTCTTCATGAACACGATATCCCAGACACCGTGCCCGAGTTTCAGGCCGCGCGTTTCGAACTTGGTTTGCGGACGGTAGTCCGGACGCGCGGCGAACCCCCCGGCGGTGTTCGCCAGCTGTGGCTCGGCCGACAGCACCGCCAGCATCTGCTCGGCGTAGTCCTGCCAGTCCGTGGCCAGGTGCACATAGCCGCCCGGCTTCAGGCGCGAGGCAAGCAGCGCGACGAAGTCAGGCTGCACGAGACGGCGCTTGTGATGGCGCTTTTTCGGCCACGGATCCGGAAAGAAGATATGGATCGCCTCGAGCGAGGCGGGCGCGATCATGTCGCGCAGCACCTCGACGGCGTCGTGCTGGATGAGGCGAAGATTGCCCAGGCCGCGCTCGCCGATCTGCTTTAGCAGGCTGCCGACGCCGGGCGTATGCACCTCGATGCCGAGAAAGTTCTTTTCCGGTTGCGCTGCAGCAATCGCCGCCGTCGTTTCTCCCATGCCGAAACCGATCTCGAGGACGGTCGCGGCACGGCGGCCGAACAGCGCCGCGAAGTCGATCATTTCCTTTTTGTATTCAACGCCGTAGCGGGGCAGGAGGGCGACGTGAGCGTTCGCCTGGGCACGCGAGACGCGCCCCTGGCGCAAGACATAGCTGCGGATCGGTCGGACAGCTTCCGGCATATATCGAAGGATAGCGGCGGGCTAAATCGGTTCGGGCGCCGGAAAAATTCAAGTGCCCGGATTTTTTTCCGATAAATCAGGGACGCAAAGTTTAACAGGCTTCCATACGAATCCGGTCGGTTATGGGAAAGGCCGCATGACGACAACTCCGCGCTCGGTTCAACAGCTGCTCGCACGGCGCATCGCCTTCGCGTGCGCCGGACTCGTCACGGCCATCGCCCTGGGTGTCCTCGCCGGCTGGGCGCTGGGAAACGATGCGTGGACGCGGCTGGGCCTCGGCGGCGTGGCCATGATGCCCGATACCGCGCTGGGTTTTTTCCTTGCGGCGCTGGCCGTCGCCGCGCGCGCCGCCGGTTCGCAGCGCCCGGCACGGCTGGCATCGAATCTGGCGGCGGCGGCCGTCGGCCTTCTGGCCCTCGCGGAATGGACTGAAATCGTCTCCGCCTTCTTCATGGCCCGCGGGGCGCCGTTTCATTTCCATTTGCTGCCCGAGCCGGCATATCAGTTGCCGGCTTCGCCGCAGACCGCCCTCACCCTCCTGCTGACCGCCCTCGCCCTGCTGCTGGCGTGGCGGCGCTGGGGCTATGCCGGCCATGCCTCGGAGTGGATCGCCTTCGCGATCTTTCTCGCCAATCTGATCGGCGTGGCCAGCGTGGTGTTCGGCGGCGTCGAACTGCTGCACCTGCGGGGCTATGCCGCCGTGCCGGTCGCCGCCCTGGTGGCCGGGCTGGCGCTGGGCATTGCAGTGCCGCTGGCAATCTGGGACCGTCACGGTCTCACCGGCCTGCTCTCCAGCCACACCGGCGGCGGCATCATGCTGCGGCGGATCCTGCCGGCAGCGCTCGCCATTATTCTGGTGGTGAGCGGACTGCTCGCCCACGGCCTGCAACTGGATTGGTTTTCCGCTCCCTTCGGCGGCGCGATTCTCGGCGGCATCTCATTCGCCGTGTTGTTCGCGCTCATGCTGAGGGCGGCGATGAGCATCAACCGGATGGAGGCGGAACGCGCGGAAACCGCCCGCGCCGCCCTCTTGCGGGAAACCGAAGTGCAGCGCGTCAACCGCGCCCTGCGGCTGCTGTCCGCCGCCAACCAGGCGATGCGCGACGCCAACAGCCAGATCGAGCTGCTCGACGAGCTCTGCCGCATCGTCATCGACGTCGGCGGCTATCGCTTCGCCTTCATCGGCTACGCCGAAAACGACGACAGGAAAACCGTCACTCCCGTCGCCTCGGCCGGCTTCGAGGACGGCTATCTGAACGAACTGGTGGTCACCTGGGACAACTCGCCCACCGGGCAGGGGACCGTAGGCACGGCCATCCGCAGCGGGACGCCGGTCGTCGTGCGCAGCATCCAGCGCGATCCCAGCATGGCGCCGTGTCGCGACATCCTCCTCAAACGCGGTTACGCCTCGGCGTCGGCCTTCCCCCTGCGCATTGGCGGCTCGGTTCAGGGGGTGGTGGTCATCTACTCGGCGACGGAAGATGCCTTCGGCATGGAGGAATGCGCCCTGCTGGAGAACCTCGCCGCCGACATGGGTTACGGTATCGGCGCCCTGCGCGCGGCGGAAAGCCGTGAGCAGGCGGAATCGGCGCGGCGGCGCAGCGAATCCATTCTCGACCGCGCCCAGCAGATCGCACATCTCGGCAGCTGGGAGTGGGATCTTTTCAGCCAGAACGTGCTCTGGTCCGACCAGATGTTCCGCATCTTCGGCTACGAGCCGGGCGAGGTCGCACCGAGCAAGGAGGCGGTGCTCGCGCGCACGCACGCCGACGACCGCGAGCGCGTCGCCGAAAGCCTGCGCGCCTTGGCCGGGGGGAGCGTGTCGTCGGTGGATCTCGGCCATCGCATCGTCTGGGAAGACGGCATGGTTCGCCACGTGCACATGCAGTGCGAGGTCGAGTTCCGCGCGGACAAGCCCTGCCGCATCATCGGTTCGACCCAGGACACGACCGTCCAGATGCGGCGCGAAGTCGAACTGCAGCGCACCAACCGCGCCCTGCGCCTGCTTTCCGCCGTCACCCAGGCCACGCGCGAGGCGAGCACCGAGACAGACCTGCTGCAACGCACCTGCGACATCATCGTCGGCACCGGCGGGTACTCGTTTGCCTGGATCGCCGGCAAGGACCACGGCCCCGGCAGGCGCGCCCCGCTGCTCGCCGGCGCGGGCGATCCCGCCATGCATGCCCGCGTGAGCACCGGCATCGTCAGCTGGGACGAAAACCAGCCGAGCGGACAGGGTACGGTGGGACGCGTCCTGCGCAGCGGATTGCCCTGCATCGTGCGCGATGTCCTGACCGACCCCCAGTTCTCGGCCTGGCGGGATTTCGCCGTGGAGATGGGGTTCAGTGCCTGCGCCTCATTTCCCCTCCTGGTCGAAGAGAGGATCGAGGGAGCCCTGGTCATCAATGCCACCCAGGACACCTTCGGCGAAGCGGAGTGCGGCCTGCTGGAGGATCTGGCACGGCATATCGGCCATGCGCTGGCGGCCCTGCGCGCCGAGGCCGGGCGCAACGAGGCGGAATCCGCCCTGCGACGCAACGAGGCCCTGCTCGGCCGCGCCGAGGCGCTCGCCCACGTCGGCAGCTGGGAGTGGGACATGCGCACGCGGGAACTGCAATGGTCGGAGGAGACCTATCGCATCTTCGGCTTCGAGCCTCACGCCGTGAAGCCGAGCCTCGAACTGGCCCTGCAGCACACGCATCCCGACGACCGGGGCGAGCTGGAAGCCAGGCTGGGAGAAGTCGCCAAGGGCGAGTTGCTGTTCATCGAAATGGATTTCCGCATCCTGCTCGCCGGCGACCGCGTGCGCTGGGTGCATACCCGCGCCGAAATGGAATACCACGACAGCGGCCCGCTGCGCCTGACCGGCGTGGTGCACGACATCTCCGAACGCAAGCGCTTCGAGCAGAAGCTCTCCGAAATGGCCAGCTTCGATGCGCTGACCGGCCTGCCCAACCGCAATCTGCTCAACGACCGGCTCGGTCAGGCGCTGGCGCATGCCGGACGCAACGGCAGCCAGATTGCGGTCGGCTTCGTCGACCTGGACCGCTTCAAGATCATCAACGACACGCTCGGCCACGATGCCGGCGACGAGCTGCTGAAGGAGATCGCGCGCCGGCTCTCCGGCTGCCTGCGCAGCTGCGACACTGTCGCCCGGCAG
>Ga0233425_10004094_pt1 | contig 25088 bp, 22 predicted proteins | sample Watercolumn_Towu_2_FD_181712 | JGI IMG/M metagenome (GOLD analysis project Ga0233425, IMG submission 181712) | Freshwater microbial communities from Lake Towuti, South Sulawesi, Indonesia - Watercolumn_Towuti2014_140_MG | ecosystem: Environmental > Aquatic > Freshwater > Lake | place... | reverse complement strand
CACGTAAATGCCCTTGCCGGGCCAGAGCTGGTTGCCGTACTGGATTCCCGGCGCCACCAGGGAGAACGCCGTCGCCGCCAGCATGACGCCGGCCGCCCCGCCCAGCATGATGTACAGGGTCTTCTGCTTGACGTCCTTGAACAGCAGGGCCGGCAGCGCGCCTAGGCCGGTGGCCAGCCCGGCCAGGATGCTGGCCAGGGAGCCGTAAGCGACGATCGGGTTCAGCAGCCAATAGACCAGGCCCAGCATCAGCGCGGTGAACAGGCTGAGGCCGGCGATGGCGATCAGCGTCCGCAGCAGCACGGAATATTCCGCATAGCGCCGGTAATGGGGAAGGCCGAGGAGTTTCTGGTGCAGGCTATCGAGAGCAGCAATATTCATCGTCGCAGGGTCCTGTCGTGAGCGGGGTGACGAAGGCGGCAGCGGTTTGCGCCGCGCGGGCCGGAACGGCCAATGCTAGACCGCGCCGCGGGCGGTTTCAATCGATGCGCCGCAGGATTTCATCCAGTATCCGGTCCGGCAGGATCCGCTTGAGGCCGCCGAACAGATAAGTGGGAAAGGTGACGTAGTAGCGGACCTTGGGCCGGCGCGCCTCGAGGGCGTGGACGACCTTGGCCAGCACCGCTTCCGGACCGAGGGTGAAGGGCTGGGCCGCTCCTTCCTTCTGCAAGCGGGCCTCCATCGCCTCGTAGCGGTGGCGGTGGACGCTGTCGGCCGGTTCGATGTGCCTCTGAAAGGCGGCGTAGGCGTTGTCGCGGAAACGGCTCAGGATCGGACCCGGTTCGATGAGGGATACGTGCACGCCGCTGCCGTGGAGTTCCAGGCGCAGGGTGTCGGTCAGCCCCTCCAGGGCGAACTTGGCGGCGTTGTAGGCGCCGCGGAAGGGCATGGCGGCGAAGCCCAGCACCGAGCTGTTCTGGATGATGCGGCCCTGTTCCTGCGCCCGCATCACCGGGATGACCAGGGTGGTCAGCTCGTGGGTGCCGAACAGATTGGTCTCGAACTGCTCCCGCAGCGCCTCGCGGGTCAGGTCCTCCACCGCCCCCGGCTGGCCGTAGGCGCCGTTGTTGAACAGGCCGTACAGCCGGCCGGAGGCGGCCTCCAGCACTTCCCCCAGCGCCTCGCGGATGCTGGCCGCATCGGCCAGGTCGAGGCGGCAGGATTCCAGCCCCAGTCCCTGCAGCTTCTCCACGTCCTGCTGCTTGCGCGCCGTGGCGAACACCCGGTAACCGCGCGCCCGCAATCCCTGGGCCGTACACAGCCCGATGCCGGAGGAACATCCGGTGATCAAAACCGCTCGGTCGTTCATGGCAGCTCTCTGGTGATGGGAGGCGCAAGCATAACCCCTGGCAGTTGCTGCGCCATCCCTCCGCCGATGCTCGGTGGGTTCCGGCAAGCCGGGCGTAGGGTGGGTTAGACGCGCAACCGATTGGCGTGATGACGCTTGCGACGGACCCGCCGCGCGTCGTAACCCACCATCAACCGGTTGGCGCGACGATGCCGCGCCGTGCCAGTTCCGCCAGCACCTCCGCGCCGTAGGCGATGACCTTCGCCGGATCCGGGCTCGCCAGTTCCTGCGCCAGACCGTTCAGCAGCTCCCGCCCCGGTACGGCGCTGCCGGCTTCCAGCAGCTGCAGCAGGCGGTAGGTGGCGGCGTTGAGCTCCATGAAATGGATGGTGTCGGCGCGGTCGCGGTAGACCGCCAGATAGGTCGGCTGCGGCGGCGGTTGCGGCGGACGGTGGGTGGGGCCGATGCGGTGGACCGGATAGCGGTAGGCGAGGGGCCAGGCCAGCGGCGACAGCCGCAGGGGTGACTGCAGCAGGTCGCTGCCCTCGGCCACGGCGGCCGGTGCCTCCTCTTCCGCCACCGCCAGCGCCAGCTCCACCCATTCGTAATGGGCCAGTTCCAGCAGGAAGGGCGGATCGCCCGGATCGGCCTGCCGCTCGCTGCCTAGATAGGCCAGGAATTCCTGCGGGATGCCGAGGAAATACGGGGTGGTGCTGCGGTGGCGGGCGAAGAAGTCCTCCAGCAGACCGCGCCATTGGCTTTCCTCCAGGAGCGAACGCAGCACCGGAAATCCGCCGGCCAGGAAGCTCTCCACGTTGTTGAGGAACAGCTCCCGGTACATGGCCATGCGTTCCGGCCGGACGTCGCTCGGCGCCGGATGGTGCTGCGGGTCGCGGAGATGGGCGGCGAAGGCGAGCTGGGTGCGCTGGAAGCGGGGCAGGCCGCTGCCAGTGGCGCGCGCCGCGCCAGGTGCGGCTTCAGGCATAGCGGCGCCGGGGAGCGCTGGCCGCCGTCTGCAGACAGCGGATCGCTTCGACTTCCCGGATCAGTTCCGGCAGGGGCGGAATGTTGAAATCCCGCTCCAGCAGGGTGGGGAACACGCCGAAGTCCTGGTAGGCGGCTTCCAGCAGCGACCAGACCGGGTCGATGACGGCCGCGCCGTGGGTGTCCACCAGGAAGTCCTGTGCCTGCACGTAATGGCCCGCCATGTGGCCGTAGGCGATGCGCTGCGCCGGGATGCGCCGCAGGAACTCACGCGCGTCGTAGCCGTGGTTGACGCTGTTGACGTAGATATTGTTGAGGTCCAGCAACAGCTCGCAGTCGGCGGCTTCCAGCACGGCGTCGAGGAAGTCGATCTCCGCCATCTCCTGGCCGGGGGCGGCGTAGTAGGAGATGTTCTCGATGGCGATGCGCCGTTCCAGGATGTCCTGGGTGCGGCGGATGCGGGCGGCGACGTAGTCGACCGCCTCGGCGGTGAAGGGGATGGGCATCAGGTCATAGAGCTGCCCGTCGTCGCTGCAGTAGCTCAGGTGTTCGCTGTACAGCGACACCCCGTGAATATCCAGGAATCGTTTCAGTTCCCCCAGGAAGCCCTGGTCCAGCGGGGCGGGGCCGCCCAGGGACAGGGTCAGTCCGTGGAACACGAAGGGATGGCGTTCGGTGGCGGCGCGGAACTGCTTGCCCAGCTTGCCGCCCAGCCGCATCCAGTTTTCCGGGGCGACCTCGAAGAAATCCACCGGTGGCGGCTCGCGCACCACCTCGTCGAGGAACACGCGGCGCAGGCCCAGGCCGGCGCCGCGCACGGCGCTATGTCCTCCGGCGCTCATGGGCCGGCCCGGAGTCCGCGCCGGCGGATCACGGCGCCTTGGGGGCGGAATCCATCTTCATGCCGGCGGCGCACTTGCCTTCCATCGCCTTCTTGGCCGCGGCCGGATCTTCCTTCTTCTGCATCTCCTTCATGCCGGAGCCGCACTTCATCTCCGGATTCTTCATCATCTCGGCACCGCACTTGCCTTCGCCGCAGGATCCTTCCTTGGCCTTGGGGGCGACCACTTCGCCGCCCTCGGTGGCCACCGCCACATAGCCGGCGGACAGCTCCTTCAGGGCGAAGGGATTTTCTGCAGCCTGAGCGGCCGTTGCTCCCAGGGTGGTGACGATGGTGGCTCCGATGAGGTTGGCCAGAGACTTGGTGTTTTGCGTACTCATGTAAAACGATCCTCGGTGTTGGGAAGGGATGGGGCAGCGATTCGAGTCGCAGCGCTGGTTAGACCCGGAGAGCGCAGAGAGTTGCAGCGGCTCTTCGTCGGGATCCGGCGGCCCCCTTCATACCGCCCGGAACCCCTATTTTCCCACAGGAATGCGCTGCCGCGCAGCAGTCGCAAAAAAACCGGCGCGGCCTTGGGCCGACGCCGGTTCACCGGAGCAACGGTTGATGCGGGAAACGCTGTTATTTGTTCTTGCCCTTGCCCTTGCCTTTCCCGCCGGGCGTGAAGCCGGTGGCATCGGTGCTGGGCAGATCCGGGGTGAAATCGATCACGTCGTCGCCGTCGGCCGCGAACAGGGTGGCGTCATCCAGGCATTCGTCGCTGGGGCCCGAGGTGACGGCCAGGGTGTTGTTGTGGCCGACGCCGCGCCCGGTACGGTAGAGGTGCTGGTGGTAGGGAACGAAGGTCCACAGTCGGGAGTCGGCCACCGCCTGCAGGCGCAGGCCGATTCCGGTGATTTCGGCGGCAGCGCCGGCCGGCGTCAGGATGCTGAGGGTGGTCGGGGACAACCGCGGATCCACCGACGTGGCGATGGTCCCGCTGTCGTCCACCACCCGGTATACCGCGCAGCTGGGGGCCGACAGGGCCATGCGCTGGAACACGAGGGTGCGCGGCGAGGAAGGAGCGGGCAGGTTCTGGCTCAAGCGCACCTGAAGGTCGGGGATGGCCGTGACCAGCGGCAGGGCAGCCGCGGCTTGGGCGCAGACCAGGACCTTCTTGATGCGAAAGCCGGGGGGAACCTCCAGGGTTTGCGACAGGGTGCCGCCTGCCGCCGGCAGCGGCAGCGCCACCGGCACACCGTCCACCACGGTGGTGGCGGCCTTGCCGAAGGTGCCGTCGGCGAGGCCTTGGAAGAAATCAAAAGGGTTTAGCCATTCGGTGGTACGGAAGGATAGCTTGGTGGGTTCGCAGATCACCGAAGCGGCACTGGCGCTGCCGACCGCGCCGAAGGTGAGGGTTGCCGACAGGGCGAGCCACGCGGAATGGCGTTTCATCATCGTAAGGAAGTCCACGGCTTGGGGGAAAGGGGATGGTGCTGGAGAGACAGCAGAACCCGTGCCAGCTTGTCACATTCGTGACAATCGCCTGACGGGCATGGGGTTTCTGGGAGAAATCGGGTGGGAACTGGCGCAGTTCCTGCCGATTCTGTCGCCGTGAAACGACGGTTCTGGTGATGGCGCCATGGTCGGATCAGGCTTCGGTCTTCTCCGGGTATTCGCACAGGTCGGCGATGACGCAGCTGCCGCAGCGGGGTTTGCGGGCGATGCAGGTATAGCGGCCGTGCAGGATCAGGAGGTGATGGGCATTCTTGCGATGTTTCGCCGGCACCGTGCGGGTCAGCCCGCGCTCGACCTCCAGCACGGTTTTTCCTGTCGCCAGCCGGCAACGGTTGGCGACGCGGAAGATGTGGGTGTCGACGGCGATCGTTTCCTCGCCGAAGGCGGTGTTCAGCACCACGTTGGCGGTCTTGCGGCCGACCCCCGGCAAGGCCTCCAGCTCCTTGCGCGCGCACGGCACCTCGCCGCCGTGGCGATCCAGCAGTTGCCGGCACAGGGCGACGAGGTTTCTGGCCTTGGTGTTATACAGGCCGATGGTTTGGATGAATGGCTTCAGCCTTTCCTCCCCCAGCGCGGCGATCGCGGCGGGCGTGTTGGCCACCGGAAACAGCTTGGCGGTCGCCTTGTTGACGCCCTTGTCGGTGGCCTGGGCCGACAGCACGACGGCAACCAGGAGCTCGAACGGCGTGGAGTGGTTCAGCTCGGTGACGGGTTCGGGGATGGCGGCCGCCAGCCGGTCGAAGATGGCGAGCCGCTTGGCGGCGTTCATGGGCGGACGGATCGGTCGGGAGGGGGTTTCAGGCCGGCGGCGGTTCCGGGATGGCGGCGGCGCGGCGGGCCTTTCGGGCATCCAGCAGGTTCTTGCCGGCGATCACCAGCCCCAGGCCGATGAAGGCGCCGGGCGGCAGCACCGCCAGCAGGAATCCGTCGTAGCCGTCGAACAGGGTCAGGGTCCAGGCTTTGGCGTGGTCCCCGAACAGGAGTTCGGCATGGGCCAGCAGGGTGCCGGTACCGACCGCCTCCCGCAACGCGCCCAAGGCTGCCAGTGCCAGGGTGAAGCCCAGTCCCATGAACAGCCCGTCGACGGCGGCCCGGTCGATGCGGTTGCGGGAAGCGAAGGCCTCGGCCCGGGCGAGAATGGCGCAGTTGGTGACGATCAGCGGGATGAAGATGCCGAGGGTCCGGTACAGCTCGTGGAAGAAGGCATTCATCAGCAGTTCGATGGCGGTGACGATGGCGGCGATCACCAGCACGAACACCGGCAGCCGGATTTCGCCGGGAACCAGCTTGCGCAGCAGCGACACGGTGGTGTTGGAGAGCAGCAGCGTTACCGTGGTGGCCAGTCCCAGACCCAGGGCGTTGATCACCGAATTGCTGACCGCCAGCAGCGGGCAAAGCCCCAGCAAGGCCACCAGTGCCTGGTTGTTCGTCCACAATCCGTCCCAGGCGATCCTGCGGTAAGCCGCCCAGTCCACGGCTACTTGACCCGCATGCCCGGCTGGGCACCTTCATCCGGCCGCAGCACGAAGATGTCTTTCCCGCCCGGTCCCGCTGCCAGCACCATGCCCTCCGACAGGCCGAACTTCATCTTGCGCGGCGCCAGGTTGGCCACCATCACCGTCAGCCGCCCGATCAGCTTCTCGGGCTCGTAGGCGGACTTGATGCCGGCGAACACCGTGCGGGTCTCGCCGCCCAGGTCCAAAGCCAGCTTCAGCAGCTTGTCGGCGCCTTCCACATGCTCGGCGTCGAGGATCTTCGCCACCCGCAGGTCGATCTTGGCGAAGTCGTCGATCGAAATAACCGGCGCATCAGCGCCCGCCGACTCCCCCTCTCCCGCGGGAGAGGGATGGGGTGAGGGCGCTTTCCCCCCTCTCCCCGCGGGAGAGGGGCCGGGGGTGAGGGCGCTCTTGCCTTCCGACACCGCCATGAAGATGGCCTCCAGTACCGCTTCTGTCTGGTTCAGCACTTCGTTGTTCCAAAACCGCAGCACGCGAATGCCCTGGATCGCCAGTGAGCGGGTCCGTTCGGTGTCGTAGCGGACCTGATCGGCATGCTGGGAGCCGTCCAGTTCGACGCAGAGGCCATGGTCGTGGCTGTAGAAGTCTAGAACGTAACGCTGTTCAGCGGCCGCCAGGGGATGCTGGCGGCGGAACTTCGCACCGGCGATCTGGCGATCGCGCAGCAGCGACCACAGCAGGTTTTCGGCGTCGGTTGCCTCTTGTCGTAAGCGGCGAGCCCTTGCGATCAACTCAGTCGGCAAGTTTGGCTTGTGGGGCAGAGAGTTGCCCGAAGTCCCCGCTCCCTGCGGGAGAGGGCTAGGGTGAGGGCCCTCAGCGCCTAGTGCTTGCGGAGACGTCGATGTGACGCCAAGCGCCTCGGCCCTCACCCCCGGCGCCTCTCCCGCAGGGAGAGGGGAGCAAGCGCGCTGCTGGTGCTGGGCGTGGCGCTGCTGGGAATGGGGCGCCGGCTCCGGCTCCGGCTTGGCTGCCAGGGTGGGTTTGTTGGCTTCCACCAGCGCCTGGACCTGCTTGGGGTCGATGCGGGTCATGAGGTGTTGGTAGGGGGTTATGGAGTGTCGAAGGAGTAGCTTGTCCACATCTTTCCATGTCAGGTTTGGAACCCCAAGAAACGCGGCCGCCTGGTTGGTCAGTCGTGGTAGAACAGGGCTCAAAAATAGGGTGAGTAAGCGAAAGTGGTTTAATGCGGCGCTACAGACATCGTGTAGCCTTTGAGACTGACTGGGGTCCTTGGCTAGCTCCCAGGGTTTTTCTCTGTCTATGAATTGGTTAACACGGTCTGCTAATAATTGGATCTTTCTAATTGCCTTGGCGAAATCCCTGTTGTCATAGTTTGTGGCAATCGTGGTGGCCGATTCTTGCAATTCCTCAATCAAGAACGCAACTTCCTTTGTTTCGGACGGGTTAATTTCGGAGTAGTAAGGGATCGGCTCTTCATCGGGAAGCCTGCCATGAACGTAGCGAAAAGCGAACTCGGAAGGGCTGCTTGCTTCTCCCAATGCGTTCGCCTCAATGGCACGATCGAGTTCTGCCCTTAAGTCGTCTCTTGAACCTAATCGTGCCTCACCCGAACGGTCTGCATATGTTAATCCCGGGCCAAAAACTTCCAAGTGGTAAGGATGGCGGTCGCTTAATTTTCCGTTGAATCTCTCAATAATGAACTTTGCGGTTCGGCTCGCAATGTTTACATACTTTCCAACCAAATCACTATTAACCCGCGCCGTGAAATCCTCCAGATTCAGGTCAATATCCTCCATCGAGCCATTGAGCTTGCAGGCGTAGTAGTACCTCAGCCATTCCGGATTCAAGCCCTGGTCCAGATAACTCTGCGCGGTGATGAAGGTGCCGCGGGATTTGGACATCTTCTCGCCGTTCACGGTGAGGAAGCCGTGGGCGAAGATTTTGGTGGGGGTGCGGAAGTCGGAGTGCTCCAGCATGGCCGGCCAGAACAGGGCGTGGAAATAGAGGATGTCTTTGCCGATGAAATGGTACAGCTCGGCGGTTGAATCCTTGTTCCAGTAGTCGTCGAAGCGAACAGCACCCTCACCCCGGCCCTCTCCCGGAGGGAGAGGGGGAGAATTCTCACAGAAGTTCTGGAAACTGCCCATATAGCCGATGGGTGCGTCCAGCCAGACGTAGAAATACTTGCCTGGCGCGTCGGGTATCTCGAAGCCGAAATAGGGGGCGTCGCGGGAGATGTCCCAGTCCGATAATCCACCGGAGAGCCATTCGTCCATCTTGTTGGCGGCTTCGGATTGCAAGTGGCCGCCCCGGGTCCAGGTCTTGAGGAACTCGGCGCAATCCGCCAGCTTGAAGAAATAATGCACCGATTCCTTGCGCACCGGCTTGGCGCCGGAAAGGGCCGAGAAGGGATCGATCAGATCGGTCGGTGCATAGGTCGCGCCGCAGGCTTCGCAGGAATCGCCGTACTGGTCCTTGGCGTGGCACTTGGGACACTCGCCCTTGATGAAACGGTCCGGCAGGAACATTTCCTTGACCGGATCGTAATACTGTTCGATGGAGCGTTCGGCGATCAGCCCCCGTTCCTTGAGCCGGCGGTAGATGGTTTCGGCGAAGCGGCGGGTTTCCTCCGAGTGGGTGGAGTAATAGTTGTCGAATTCCACGTGGAAGCCAGCGAAGTCCCGCTCGTGCTCGGTCTTGACCCGGGCGATCAGTTCCTCAGGCGAAATGCCTTCCTTGTCCGCCCGCAGCATGATGGGGGTGCCGTGGGTGTCGTCGGCGCAGACGTAGCGGCAGTCGTGCCCGCGCATTTTCTGGAACCGCACCCAGATGTCGGTCTGGATGTATTCCACCAGGTGGCCCAGGTGGATGGGGCCGTTGGCGTAGGGCAGGGCGCTGGTGACGAGGATCTGGCGCGGCGTGGTATCGGTCATGGGACGGTCGGGGGGTGCATAAGAGCCGGAATTTTATCACCGCGGCCGCCGCCAAAGGACCGATTCCGCATCGTTCGGGTAGAATGACCGGCGTTTTCGCCGGAGACCAACATGGGCACTGTTGCCGAAGCCGACATCAAGGCCGTCCTGCAGACGGTCACCGACCCCAACCTGGGCCGCGACCTGGTGGCGGCCAAGACCGTCAAGAAGATCGAGATCACGGGCGCCGACGTGGCCGTGCACATCTCGCTGGGCTACCCCGCCAAACGGTACAAGTCCGAACTGGAGGCTCAGGTGCGCGCCGCGCTGGCAGTGGTGCACGGCATCGGCCAGCTGACCGTCGAGGTTGGCGTCGACATCGTCTCCCATGCGGTGCAGAAGAACCTCAAGCCGCTGGATGGGGTGAAGAACATCATCGCGGTGGCCTCCGGCAAGGGCGGGGTGGGCAAGTCCACCACCGCGGTGAACCTGGCGCTGGCCTTGGCGGCGGAAGACGCACGGGTCGGCATCCTCGACGCCGACATCTACGGCCCCAGCCAGCCGGCCATGCTGGGTCTCTCCGGCAAGCCGGAGGTGGTGGACGACAAGGCCATCCTGCCCAAGGTCGCCTATGGTGTGCAGTCCATGTCCATCGGCTATCTGATCGATGAGGACACCCCCATGATCTGGCGCGGCCCCATGGTGACCGGCGCGCTGCAGCAACTGCTGAAGGACACCCGCTGGGACGACCTGGATTACCTCATCATCGATCTGCCGCCCGGTACCGGTGACATCCAGCTGACCCTGGCCCAGCAGATTCCGGTGAGCGGCGCCGTCATCGTCACCACGCCGCAGGACATCGCCCTGCTGGACGCCCAGCGGGGGTTGCGCATGTTCGAGCAGGTGAGCGTGGCGGTGCTGGGCATCGTGGAGAACATGAGCGTCCACATCTGCTCGAAGTGCGGCCACGAGGAGCACATCTTCGGTGCCGGCGGCGGCGAGAAGATGGCGCAGAAATACGGGGTGGAACTGTTGGGGTCGCTGCCTCTGGACATCCGGATCCGCGAGCAGGCCGACGGCGGCCATCCCACCGTGGTGGCCGACCCCGACGGTGCGACCGCCCGCCGCTACCGCGAGATCGCCCGCAGGATGGCGGCGCGCCTGGCCCTGACCGCCAAGGACTACAGCGCCCGTTTCCCCACCATCAGCATCGTGAACAACTGACCATGGGCATCAAGTCGGACCAGTGGATCCGCCGCATGGCGGCGGAGCAGGGGATGATCGAGCCGTTCGAGCCGCAGCAGGTGCGCTCGGTGGCCAACCAGCGGGTGATTTCCTACGGCACCTCCAGCTACGGCTACGACATCCGCTGTTCCGACGAATTCAAGATCTTCACCAACATCAACTCGGCCATCGTCGATCCCAAGAACTTCGACGAGAACAGCTTCGTCAACCTGAAGTCCGAGGTCTGCATCATCCCGCCCAATTCCTTCGCCCTGGCCCGTACCGTGGAGTATTTCCGCATCCCCCGCGAGGTGCTGACCATCTGCCTGGGCAAGTCGACCTATGCCCGCTGCGGCATCATCGTCAACGTGACGCCGCTGGAGCCGGAGTGGGAGGGCCACGTGACCCTGGAGTTCTCCAACACCACGCCGCTGCCGGCCAAGATCTACGCCAACGAGGGGGTCGCCCAGGTGCTGTTCATCGGCGCCGACGAGGTTTGCGCCACCTCCTACCGCGACCGCGGCGGCAAATACCAGGGCCAGACCGGCGTCACCTTGCCCAAGGCCTGAATGCCCCCCCAAATGACGTTCAGAGGAACAATGCCGTAATGTTAAGGCGCCCGGTCCCCTCTCCCTGTGGGAGAGGGCTAGGGTGAGGGCCAAGACGCTCCCATGTTTCAACAAGGTATCCGTCAGCGTTAACCCTCTGGCCCTCACCCCTCTCCCGCAGGGAGAGGGGCATTAAAGAATCCGTAGCCTGGATGCAGCGAAGCGAAATCCGGGAACCTTCTCGTCAACCCAGGATTTCCCATGACCAACTCCGACCTGTTCGAAGCCGCCAAGCGCCGCATTCCCGGCGGCGTCAACTCGCCCGTCCGGGCCTTCAAGGGGGTGGGCGGCACCCCGGTGTTCGTCGACCGTGCCGAGGGACCTTATCTCTATGACTCCGAAGGCAGGCGTTACATCGACTATGTGGGCTCGTGGGGGCCCATGGTGCTGGGCCATGCCCATCCGGAAGTGCTGAAAGCGGTGCACGAAGCGGTGGATCGGGGTCTGAGCTACGGCGCCCCCACCGCCATCGAGACCGCCATGGCCGAGGCCGTGTGCAAGCTTGTACCGTCCATGGAGCTGGTGCGCATGGTCAGCTCCGGCACCGAGGCCACCATGAGTGCCATCCGCCTGGCGCGTGGCTTCACGGGGCTGGACAAGATCGTCAAGTTCGAGGGCTGCTACCACGGCCACTCCGACTCCCTGCTGGTGAAGGCAGGCTCCGGCGCCCTGACCTTCGGCGTGCCCAGTTCTCCCGGTGTTCCGGCGGGCCTGGCCGAACACACCCTCACCCTGGCCTACAACGACGCGGCGGCGGTGCGCGAGCTGTTCGGCCGTATGGGGGACGAGATCGCCGGTATCATCGTCGAACCGGTGGCCGGCAACATGAATTGCGTGCCGCCCGCAGTTGGATTCCTGGAGACCCTGCGGGAAGTCTGCGACCGGCACGGGGCGCTGCTGATCTTCGACGAGGTGATGACCGGTTTTCGCGTCGCTCTGGGGGGTGCCCAGGGGCTGTACGGCATCAGGCCGGACCTCACCACCCTGGGCAAGGTGATCGGCGGCGGCATGCCGGTGGGCGCCTTCGGCGGCCGCCGCGAGGTGATGGAGCGGTTGGCGCCGCTGGGGCCGGTGTACCAGGCGGGAACCCTGTCCGGCAATCCCGTCGCCATGGCGGCCGGATTGAAGACCCTGGAACTGATCTCCGCCCCCAGCTTCTTTTACACGCTGACGGCCAAGACCGCCCGGTTGATGGACGGCTTGCGGGAACGGGCCGAGACCGCCGGGATTCCCTTCACCACCAACCAGGTGGGCGGAATGTTCGGCCTGTTCTTCACCGAGGCTCCTGCCGTCGCCAGCTTCGCCGAGGTGATGGCCTGCGACGCGGAGCGCTTCAACCGTTTCTTCCATGCCATGCTGGAGGGCGGCGTCTACCTGGCGCCATCGGCGTTCGAGGCTGGTTTCCTGTCCATGGCTCACGGCGACGACGCCATCGCGGCGACCCTGGCGGCGGCAGAGGCTGCGTTCCGCAAGCTGTGATCCCGCCCGTGGACAACGGCTGACGCCCCTTGGTGGGGGTTGCCGTCAGCGCGGTCCGGTTCGGTTCTCTATACTTCCCGCAATGTGTGAGGGGTCACGGCATCGGGGACTTATGAATCGCAGCGGTCGCGAAGCTCTGAACGTCCGAGTCGGAGCGGTGGGGGAGGGTGCATTGGCGATCGCTCGTCCTGCCTTTTCTCGGCAGCCGCTCTGCCGCCCCGATCACGAGCCCCCAGCTCTTGTCAGGTGGCCCGGCCGGTCGGACCAGTTCCGGTCCGGCAGTCGGCCTCACTGTTGTCCCCGGTGATCTCCGATGCGTCGCCTGCCCCGGCTGATAGCGGATCTGTCCATGCGCGCCAAGTTGCAGGTGGTGACGCTGGTTGCCACGGCGGTTGCGATCGTGCTGGTCTATCTGGTGCTGTTCGTCGGCGAGTGTTTGCTGGAGCGGCGGGCTTTCCTCGACGAACTGGCCCTGCAGGCCCGGATCGTCGCCGGCAGCAGCCGGGCGGCGGTGGCCAGCGGCGATAGCGCTGCCATCAAGGGGGCGCTGCGGACCTTGGCGCCGGCCCAGGAAATCCTCCGCGCCGAGATGCGTGGCAGCGACCATTCCCTCCTCGGCAGTTTCGAGAACCCGCAGGCGATCCCGACCCAGGTGCCGGCCTCTTTTCCGCTGATCGGCGATCTCGCCGACGGCACCGTCCAGTGGCATGAGCCGGTGCTCCTGAATGGCGCGCCGATCGGCGAACTGACCGTCACCGCGGCCCGGCCCCGTCTTTATCCCCTGTTCCGCCGCCGGCTGCCGGCCGTTGCGCTGTCCTTCGCGGCGGCCCTGCTGCTGGCCCTGCTGCTGTCGCGCCAGCTGGTCGGGTTCGTGATCTATCCCCTGATCCGCCTGACCGACCTGCTGCGGGCGGTTGCGCGCCGCAAGGATTATTCGCTGCGGGCTCCGGTGGGTGGCCTCGATGAGGTCGGTCTGCTGGCGAAGGGGATCAACGACATGCTGACCCAGATCCAGAGCCGCGAGAGCGATCTGAAGAGCGAACTGACGGAACGCCGGCGGGCGGAGGAGAGGCTCGATCTGCTGGCCTATTACGATACCGTCACCGGATTGCCGAACCGGCATTTCTTCAACGAGCGGCTGGTGCACGCCTTGAAGCGGGCGGGGCCGTTCGGTGAGACGACGGCGCTGATGTTCATCGATCTGGACAACTTCAAGATCATCAACGACACCCTCGGCCATCACCTGGGCGACCTGCTCCTCAACGGGGTCGGAGACCGTCTGGCGCGGGCGCTGCGCAGCAAGGATTTCATTTTCCGCGTGGGGGGGGACGAGTTCGCGGTCATCCTGGAAGACGTGCGCAACCGGGAACACGTGGCCTCGGTGGCGGAAAAGCTGATCGGCGTGTTCATCACGCCGTTCCGGCTGGAGGATCACGAAATCTTCATCAGCGCCAGCATCGGCGTGAGCCTGGCGCCGCAGGACGCGACCGAGCCCAACGCGCTGTTGCGCCACGCCGATACGGCGATGTATCACGCCAAGGAAAAGGGAAAAAACACCTACCAGCTGTTCGAATCTTCCATGAAGGGCCAGGCGCTGAACCGCCTCAAGCTCGAGAACAGCCTGCGCCGGGCCCTGGAACGGCGCGAGTTCGTGGTGGTGTACCAGCCCCAGGTGGATTTGCGCACGCGGGCCATCTGCGGGGCCGAGGCGCTGGTGCGCTGGCAGGATCCGGAACGGGGCCTGGTGGGGCCGGCGGATTTCATCCCCATCGCCGAGGAGACCGGGCTCATCGTGCAGCTGGGCGAATGGGTGCTGCGCACCGCCTGTACCCAGGCCGCGCAATGGGAGGACGAGGGGCTGGGGACGATCACCATCGCGGTGAACCTATCCGGCCGCCAGTTTCAGGACGACGATCTGGTGGAAAAAGTGATCCAGGTGGTGTGGGAAACCGGGCTGGATGCCCAGTTGCTGGAGCTGGAGCTGACCGAGAGCACACTGATGGACAACAGCCGCTCCAACATGCGCAAGCTGACGTTGCTGCGCGCGGCGGGCATCCGCTTCTCCATCGACGATTTCGGTACCGGCTATTCGTCGATGAATTACCTGAAACGGTTTCCCATCAGCAAGCTGAAGATCGACCGGACCTTTGTCGATGGCCTGCCGGAGAATCAGGAGGACGCCGGCATCACCACCGCCATCATCGCCCTGGCCCAGAGCCTGCGGCTGGAGGTGGTGGCGGAAGGGGTGGAGAACCGCGAGCAGCTGCAGTTTCTGGAGCAGAGGGGCTGCCACAGCATCCAGGGCTATCTGGTGAGCCGCCCGGTATCCGCCGAGGACTTCCGTGAACTGCTGCTGCGCGGCTGGCAGGAGTGAGAGCCGCGCCGGGATTCCGGCTCAGCGCCGCATCGAATCGAAGAACTCGCCGTTGGTCTTGGTGTCCTTGAGCTTGCCCAGGAGGAATTCGCTGGCGGCCAACTCGTCCATGGGCTGGAGGATCTTGCGCAGGATCCAGCATTTCTGCAGTTCCTCCTGGGAAACCAGGTATTCCTCGCGGCGGGTGCCGGAGCGGTTGATGTTGATGGCCGGGTAGACGCGCTTCTCGGCGATCTTGCGCTCCAGGTGCAGTTCCATGTTGCCGGTGCCCTTGAACTCCTCGTAGATCACCTCGTCCATGCGGGAGCCGGTGTCCACCAGGGCGGTGGCGATGATGGTGAGGCTGCCCCCTTCCTCGATGTTGCGGGCGGCGCCGAAGAAACGCTTGGGCCGCTCCAGGGCGTTGGCGTCGACACCGCCGGTGAGAATCTTGCCGGATGCCGGAACCACCGTGTTGTAGGCGCGCGCCAGGCGGGTGATGGAATCCAGCAGGATGACCACGTCGCGCTTGTGCTCCACCAGCCGCTTGGCCTTTTCGATGACCATCTCGGCCACCTGCACGTGGCGGGTGGGGGGTTCGTCGAAGGTGGAGGACACCACTTCGCCCCTCACCGTCCGCTGCATTTCCGTCACTTCCTCCGGCCGCTCATCGATCAGCAGTACGATCAGATAACAGTCGGGGCTGCGCTCGGCAATGGAATGGGCCAGGTTTTGCAGGATCATGGTTTTGCCCGCCTTGGGCGGTGACACGATCAGCCCGCGCTGGCCCTTGCCGATGGGGGCGATGAGGTCGATGACCCGGGCGGTCAGGTCTTCCGTGGTGCCGTTGCCCAGTTCCAGCACGAAGCGGGATTTGGGAAATAGCGGCGTCAGATTGGAAAACAGCACCTTGTGCTTGGCATTTTCCGGTGCCTCGAAGTTGATCTGCTCCACCTTGAGCATGGCGAAGTAGCGCTCGCTTTCCTTGGGCGGCCGGATCTTGCCGGAAATGGTGTCGCCGGTGCGCAGCGAGAAGCGCCGGATCTGGCTGGGTGAAACGTAGATGTCGTCGGGACCGGCGAGATAGGAGCTGTCGGTGGAGCGCAGGAAGCCGAATCCGTCCTGGAGTATTTCCAGTACCCCGTCACCGTAAATGTCCTCGCCGCTTTTCGACTGCTTCTTGAGTATGGAGAAGATCAGATCCTGCTTGCGGGTGCGGGCAACGCCTTCGATGTCCAGTGATTCGGCAATGGCGATCAGCTCGGAGACAGGCTTGCGTTTGAGGTCGGTTAAATTCATACGGATAAGCGGACGGAGTGGCGTGGAGAGATGTGGTTGGCGAATCGAACGGCGCTCGAGCGGGGAGCTGCGAGGGCGGGCAAGCCGAGATGGGGAGCGGCCTTGTGGATGGCGCCGGGTGCGGATCGGCTCAGGTGAACGCCGGAAAAGTTAGCACAGCGCCATCCACCCGTCCAGCATTGGGCGGACGGGCTGGACTTGCGGCAGCGTGTTACAGGTTGCCGTCGAGGAATGCGGCGAGCTGGGACTTCGATTGGGCGCCGACCTTGGTGGCTTCCATCTCGCCATTCTTGAACAGCATCAGGGTGGGGATGCCGCGCACGCCATAGCGCTGCGGGGTTGCGGGATTGTCGTCGATGTTGAGCTTGGCGATGGTCAGCCGCCCTTCGTAGTCCTTGGCGATCTCTTCCAGGACCGGCGCGATCATCTTGCACGGTCCGCACCATTCCGCCCAGTAGTCGACCAGGACGGGGCCGGAAGCTTTCAAGACTTTGTCGTCGAATTCGGCGTCGGTAAGATTCAGGATCTTGTCACTCACAGTTGAACTCCAGAGAATCGAGGAAGGTGCTCGGCCCTGGACGAGCAACCGCTGGCGGGCAGATCCAGGGCGGGACGGGGGATGGGGCTGCCCCCATTTCAGCTCAATCGCGGCGAGAATTCAAGCCCCGCAAGGGGCTCGGGGGCGGGGAACAGCTCCAGCAGATGGTCGACCGCGAGGAACTCGCCGATGGGTCGGCTGGGGCGGGTCGAATCGTGCTTGCGCACCGCTACCAGATGGCGGATGCCGAAACTCCGGGCCGAGCGCAGCACCGGCAGGCTGTCGTCCACCAGCAGCGTGGCGGCGGGGTCATAGGCTTCGGTCGCGGCGAGCCGCCGCCAGAATTCCGGATCCTCCTTGGGAAGGCCGAAGTCGTGGGAGCAGACGATGGCGTCCAGGAACTGGTTGAGGCAGGTACGCTCCATCTTCAGTCCCAGGCTCTTGCGGTGGGCATTGGTGACCAGCACGATGCGCTTGCCGGTTTGGCGCACCCGCTGCAGGAATTCCTCCACGTGGGGCAGGACCGCGATGAGACCGGCCAGTTCCTGCTTGAGGCCGGCTACGTCCAAGTCCAGCTCCCGGCTCCAGTAATCCAGGCAATACCATTCCAGCCGACCTTCCATCGCCCTGAAACGCGGTTCCAGCACCCGTTTCGCTTGGTCGGTGGCCAGCCCGTGGCGCTCCGCGAACCGCTGAGGCACAAATTCCCGCCAGAAATGATTGTCGAAATTCAAATCCAGTAGTGTTCCGTCCATATCCAGAAACACGGTAGCAATGTCTTCCCACGGTATCATGGGGTAATATCTCCGATCCGTTTCACTCGTCCCACGCCAAATTCCGCCCAGCAGTGAGCAGCAGCAAAGGAACCCTTTCCGCGCCGATTATGAGGGAGCCGTCGCGTTTTCTGAAATCGGTGGTCGAATTGACTCGGGAAGCGGGACTTCGGATTCTGCGGATTTATCATTCGGATTTCCGGGTCGGCTTCAAGGTGGACCGAACCCCCCTAACCGCGGCGGATCTTGCGGCGCACCATCATCTGGTGGAAGGGTTGGGCCGGCTGCGTCCGATCTATCCGGTGCTGTCGGAGGAATGCAGCGAGGTGGTGTCGGCGGCGGATCGGGGTTCGTGGGAGACCTATTGGCTGATCGATCCGCTCGACGGCACCCGCGAATTCATCAAGCGCAACGGCGAATTCACCGTCAACGTAGCCCTGGTGCACCAGCGCAAACCGGTACTGGGAGTGGTCTATGCGCCGGTCCTCGATACCTGCTATTTTGCATCGGAGCATTGCGGCGCTTTCAAGCAGGTGGATGGCGGTGCCTGTCGGGTCATCGAGGTGTCGGCGCGTACCGCTGATCCGCCGCGGGTGGTGGGGAGCCGCTCGCACCAGACCGGCGCCATGACTACTTACCTCGGCCGGCTCGGGCCCTGCGACCTGATGGCGGTGGGAAGCTCCCTCAAGTTCTGCCTGGTCGCCGACGGCAGCGCCGATCTCTATCCGCGGCTGGGGCTCACCTCGGAATGGGACACCGCGGCCGCCCAGTGCATCGTCGAAGCGGCGGGGGGGCGCGTCACCGACCTGGCCGGTCGCCGGCTCGAATACAATCGTAAGGCCAGCCTGCTCAATCCCTTTTTCCTGGCGTATGGAGATACCAGCCGCGATTGGGCCCGGTTCGCCGAAGGTATCGTCGGGTGATGGCATGATCCATGACGGCTGCCGGCGTGGCGATTTCGGTGGTGGCCGCTCCCGGCCGTGGCCGGACCAGCGGTGCGGCCTGCCCCGGCTCAGCTAGTGTTGGCCCGTTCCGGGCCTTGGAGAAAACGATGTCCCGCGATGCATTTCGGCCCGCTTTCGAGCAACTGCCGGCGAGCTTGCCGATCTTTCCGCTGGCGAACGCCGTCGTCATGCCCGGTTGCCAGCTGCCCCTCAACATCTTCGAACCGCGCTACCTGAACATGGTGTTCGACGCCTTGGGGGGCGACCGCATGATCGGTATCGTCCAGCCGGAGGGGGATGCCGGCCCCGACCAGCAGCAAGTCCTTTTCCGGGTCGGCACCGCAGGCCGCATCAGCCTGTTCCAGGAGACCGACGACGGCCGCCTGCTGATCATGCTGTCGGGGGTTTGCCGGTTCGCGGTCGGGGCGGAGATTCCGACCACCCGTGGGTATCGGCGGATGGTGGTGGATTGGGGACCGTTCCAGGTGGACTACGATGACATCGAGAGCGATGAAGGACTGCGCCAGGAATTGCTGGGCTCGCTGCGGGACTATTTCGCCCAGCGCAGCCTGGAAGCGGACTGGGAATCGCTGGAACGGCTCGGTACCCGTGAATTGCTGGACCGGCTGGTGGCGGGATTGCCGATCTCCGTGGCGGAACGGCAGATGCTGGTGGAGACGGTCTCTTTTTCCCAGCGTCTGCTGCGCCTCAATGCATTGCTCAAGTGCGAAATCCTGCCGGCGGCGGGCAGCTGCCCGCAGCGGCCCCAGTAGGCCTGGAATCACCGATTGTTTCGGTCTTTCCTGAGAATATTGCGAGCCCTCCGGGAGGGCGGGGCTCGCTGCCCGCCAGCCGCTACTCCGGCGGAGTCGGCGCAGGCGCTTGCAGGCGGCGCCGAAGTGGACAAGAATTTGGTGCGGTATTATTCAGGAACTTGCCGTAATCCTGTTGCGATGGTCCCGGATTCTCGAAAGCCTGAGGTTACAGTCGCTTTCCGGATCGGGTTTGATAATGGCCGGGGGTGTACCGAAAACGATGGCAATCGGGTGGTTTCGGTTCCCCAGGAATCTCTCAGGTTCGATCAGTATGTTCAACAAGCTGAAATCGCTTATCGGCAAACCTGCGCGCGAACCGCGACTGCAGCGCGAGAATCCGAATTTCGTCACGGCGCGGGATCGCATCGTCTCGTTGCTCAACGACATGGTCTATCAGCGGATCGTGGTTTACCTGGACCTGCCGGGGGACAACAAGAAGGATGACATCGAGGACATGCCCAGTACCTTCTTCAAGCAGGTCGGCAGCGCCCGCGCCGCCTTGGAGAGGCTGGAGGACGAGGAATTGCACGCCCAGGTGCTGGCCGCAGAACAATTCAAGGTGATTTCCGATTTGTACGGCGCGCCGCTCACCTTCCAGACTAAGGTCATGCAGACCCAGTCGGCGGAGGGCAAGGAGTTTTACATCATCGATCTGCCAGCCAAGGTGTTCTATCCCGAGGCCGACGAATACCGGAAATTCCGCATCAGCGCCTACCGCAAGGTCCCGGTCTACCTGAAGCAGCCCAACCAGGAAAAGGCGATTCCCGGCGTCCTGGATGTCCTCAGCACGGTCGGCCTCAGTGTACTCCTGTCCGGCGAGAATACCACCCTGCCCTATCTGCGCAAGGGTGAGCGACTGAGTTGTTCCATCATGGTGGAAGGCGATAACGTCAAGTTCGAAATCGTGGTGGAAGAGCTCAAACGTTTGAGCGACGAGAAGTCGCTGCGGGTCGATTGCGCCTTCGGCCCGGTCAGCAAGGAAGTGAGCCGGATCGTCAAGGGGATGATGACGGAAGCCGAGCAATTCCTGCGCAACCGGGCGCGGAGCTGTTGAGGCGCATGATCGAGTCGCGGTTCTCCGCGCCGCAAAGTTCGGGATGGCTGGATTCGGCGCTTCCCTGCCCGTATCCGGGGCGCCATCGGCAACTTGACGATGCTGCCGATAGCGGGTAGGTTAATCGGCCATTTTTTCCCAATTGATTCCGTATCCGAGGGCGTTGCTTCAACGCCCCGATTTTTTTTTGAGGGTAGCAGCGTGGAGCTCAGCGGTGGAGAGATCCTGGTCCAGTGCCTCAAGGACGAGGGGGTCGAATACATCTTCGGGTATCCCGGCGGCGCCGTGCTGCATATCTACGATGCCCTGTTCAAACAGGATGCGGTCAAGCACATCCTGGTGCGGCACGAACAGGGGGCGACCCACGCCGCCGACGGCTACGCCCGCGCCACCGGCAAGCCCGGGGTGGTGCTGGTCACCTCCGGTCCCGGTGCCACCAACGCGGTGACCGGCATCGCTACCGCCTACATGGATTCCATCCCGCTGGTGGTGTTCACCGGCCAGGTGCCGCTGCCGGTGATCGGCAGCGACGCCTTCCAGGAGGCGGACATCGTCGGCATCACCCGGCCCTGCGTGAAGCACAACTTCCTGGTCAAGGACGTCACCAAGCTGGCGGAGACCGTCAAGAAGGCCTTCTACATCGCCACCACCGGCCGCCCCGGTCCGGTGCTGGTGGACATTCCCAAGAGCCTGACCGATCCGGCCATCCGGATTCCTTACGAATACCCCCAGTCGGTTTCCATCCGCAGCTACAACCCGTCGGTGAAGGGTCACCGCTGGCAGATCCGCAAGGCGGTGGATCTGTTGGCGACGGCCAGGCGTCCGGTGATCTACAGTGGCGGCGGCGTGGTGCTGAGCAATGCCGCCGAGGGCTTGACCGAACTGGCGCGGTTCCTGGACTTCCCGGTCACCAACACCCTGATGGGACTGGGCGCGTTCCCTGCCTCGGACCGCCGCTTCATCGGCATGCTGGGCATGCACGGCACCTATGAAGCCAACATGGCCATGCACGACTGCGACGTGCTGCTGGCGGTGGGCGCCCGCTTCGACGACCGGGTGACCGGCAAGATCTCGGAGTTCTGCCCGACCGCCAAGATCATCCACATCGACGTCGACCCGGCATCCATTTCCAAGACCGTCCGCGTCGACATTCCCATCGTCGGTGACGTCGGCCAGGTGCTGGCCGACATGCTGGAGATGCTCAAGGCCGGAGACAAGGCGGTCCAGCGCGAGGCGCCGGCGGCCTGGTGGGAGCAGATCGACCGCTGGCGCTCGGTCCAGTGCCTGAACTACGACTCCGCCAGTGACAAGATCAAGCCGCAGTATGTGATCGAGCAGCTGTGGCAGGTCACCCGGGGTGATGCCTATGTCACCTCGGACGTGGGCCAGCACCAGATGTGGGCCGCCCAGTTCTACAAGTTCGACCGGCCGCGTCGCTGGATCAATTCCGGGGGGCTGGGCACCATGGGCTTCGGGCTGCCGGCGGCGATCGGCGTCAAGCTGGCCTTCCCCGAAGCCGACGTGGCCTGCGTCACCGGCGAGGCCAGCATCCAGATGTGCATCCAGGAACTGGCCACCGCGCTGCAGTACCGGACTCCGGTCAAGATCGTCAATCTCAACAACGGCTACATGGGCATGGTGCGGCAGTGGCAGGAGTTCCTCTACGAGAGCCGCTACTCCCATTCCTACCTGGAGACCCTGCCGGATTTCGTCAAGCTGGCGGAGAGCTACGGCCATGTGGGCCTTCGCATCAGCAAGCCGGCCGAGGTCCGCGGCGCCCTGGAGGAGGCCTTCCGGCTCCGGGACCGCACGGTGTTCCTGGATTTCCTGACCGACCCCACCGAGAACGTCTATCCCATGATCGAAGCCGGCAAGGCCCACCACGACATGCGTCTGGCGCCCGGAGTCAGCCCTGACACGGAGCTCGCCTAGGGCCATGCGACACATCATCTCCATCCTGATCGAAAACGAATCGGGGGCGCTGTCCCGCGTGGCCGGGCTGTTCTCCGCCCGCGGCTACAACATCGAGTCCCTAACCGTGGCCCCCACCCAGGATCCCAGCCTGTCCCGCATGACCCTGGTGACCCTGGGCAGCGACGACATCATCGAGCAGATCACCAAGCAGCTCAACAAGCTGATCGACGTGGTCAAACTCATCGACATCTCGGAATCGTCCCACATCGAGCGCGAGCTGATGCTGGTGAAGGTGCGGGCGGTCAACGGCTTGCGCGAGGAGGTCAAGCGGCTGACCGACATCTTCCGCGGCAACATCCTGGACGTGACCGCGTCCACCTACGTGGTCGAGGTGACCGGCGAGAAATCCAAACTGGACGCCTTCATCCAGACCGTGGGCGAGGACAACATCATCGAGGTCGTCCGCTCCGGCGCTACCGGCATCCTGCGGGGGGAGCGCGGCCTCAGCCTGTAACCGTCCCGGCCGGACCGCGGGCGGGCAACAACCGAAGTGAAATCAGAGGAAATCCATGCAAGTTTATTACGATCAAGACGCCGACCTTTCCATCATCCAGGGCAAGAAGGTCGCCATCGTCGGCTACGGTTCCCAGGGCCACGCCCACGCCCTGAATCTGAAGGAATCCGGCGTCTCCGTCATCGTCGCCCTGCGTGCCGGTTCGGCCTCCGCCGTCAAGGCGCAGAATGCCGGTCTCAGCGTCATGGGAATCGCCGAGGCCGTGCAGGCCGCCGACGTGGTGATGATGCTGGCACCCGACGAACATCAGGCCAAGCTCTACGGCGAAATCGTCGAGCCCAACATCAAGCAGGGGGCCGCCCTGGCCTTCGCCCACGGCTTCAACATCCACTTCGAGCAGATCCAGCCGCGCGCCGATCTGGATGTCATCATGATCGCCCCCAAGGGCCCCGGCCACCTGGTGCGTTCCACCTACACCCAGGGCGGCGGCGTGCCCTCGCTGATCGCCATCTACCGGAACGCTTCCGGCCGCGCCAAGGAGATCGCCTTGTCTTACGCCTCTGCCAATGGCGGCGGCCGCGCCGGCATCATCGAAACCAGCTTCCGCGAAGAGACCGAGACCGATCTGTTCGGCGAACAGGCGGTGCTGTGCGGGGGCGCCACGGCGCTGGTGCAGGCCGGCTTCGAGACCCTGGTGGAAGCCGGCTACGCCCCGGAGATGGCCTACTTCGAGTGCCTCCACGAGCTCAAGCTGATCGTCGACCTGATGTACGAGGGCGGCATTGCCAACATGCGCTATTCCATCTCCAACACCGCCGAATACGGCGATTTGACCCGCGGTCCCCGTGTGGTGACCGAGCAGACCAAGCAGGAGATGAAGAAGATCCTGAAGGAGATCCAGACCGGCGAGTTCGCCCGCGAGTTCATCCTGGAAAACCAGGCCGGCGCGGCGACGCTGAAGGCCAAGCGCCGCCTGGGCCGGGAGCATCCCATCGAGCAGGTGGGCGCCAGGCTGCGCGACATGATGCCCTGGATCAAGGCCAACAAGATCGTCGACCAGACCAAGAACTAAACCACCGGGAGCCGCTGCCGGACGGCTCGCCCGTCCGGGGCGGGCCGAGGCAGCCATGAGCGAACCCATCCCTCCGACCCGACGCCGCCGCGGCGTCTACCTGCTACCCAATCTGTTCACCACGGCGGCCCTGTTCGCCGGGTTCTACGCCATCACCGCCGCCTTCAACCAGCATTACGAGCTGGCCGCCGTCTCCATCTTCGTGGCGATGATCCTGGATGGCATGGACGGTCGCGTCGCGCGCCTCACCAATACCCAGAGCGCCTTCGGTGCCGAGTACGACAGCCTGTCGGACATGCTCTCCTTCGGTGCGGCGCCGGCCCTGGTGGTCTACGTCTGGTCCCTGGCCGGCTACGGCAAGCTGGGCTGGATGGCGGCCTTCGTCCACTGCGCCGGCGGTGCCCTGCGGCTGGCCCGCTTCAACACCCAGATCGGCACCGCCGACAAACGCTATTTTCAGGGGCTCCCGAGCCCCGCCGCCGCCGCCATCCTGGCGGGCTTCATCTGGGTCTGCGAGGAGTACGGCTTCGCCGGCGCCAACGTCGGCTATGTCAGCCTGGGACTGTGCGTGGCCACGGGGCTGTTGATGGTCAGCAATTTCCGTTATTACAGCTTCAAGGAGCTGGATCTGAAGGGGCGGGTGCCGTTTCTGTGGGCCATCCTGGTGATGCTGGCCTTCGCCGTGCTGTTCACCAATCCGCCCGTATTCCTGTTTACCCTGTTCAGCGTCTATGCCATCTCGGGGCCGGTGCTGACCCTGGCGATGCTGCGGCGGCGGCGTAGCGAGCGCAAGTTGTAACCGGGCGACGGGTCTCGCAGGTCGGGCAATGGGGGTAGCCCGGATGGAACGAAGTGGAATCCGGGGCGTTTCGGCCGGGACCCTTCGGTTGGCCACCGCGACAACCCGGGTTCCGCTGCGCTTCACCCAGGCTACGGGATTGGGAGGCGGAAATGGGGGGAGGCAGGCAGCTTGGCAGTCCGCGATCGGTTGTGTATAGTCGGAGATCATGGTTTCCGTCACCCGCTCCATCGATTCTGCCTCCTACAGCGTCGCCGCGCTCGCCGGCCTGCGTCTGCTGCTGCCCCGCGCGGGCAGCTGACGTTACCTCCTCTTTCCGTTCCACCACCCTTCGCATTCCGCCCGGCGCCCCAGGCAGCGCCAGGATTCGCTATGGAGCAGATCCATGACCGACAAATTGATCATCTTCGACACCACCTTGCGGGACGGCGAGCAGAGCCCTGGTGCGTCCATGAACCGCGAGGAGAAGGTCCGCATCGCCCGCGCCCTGGAACGGCTCAAGGTCGACGTCATCGAGGCGGGCTTTCCCGCCGCCAGCCAGGGCGATTTCGAGGCGGTGCAGGCGGTGGCCCGCGCCATCAAGGATTCCACCGTGTGCGGCCTGGCCCGCGCCCTGGACCGCGACATCGACCGCGCCGGCGAGGCCCTCAAAGAAGCCGCCCGCTGCCGCATCCACACCTTCATCGCCACCTCGCCCATCCA